>Ga0181589_10001816_pt1 | contig 16663 bp, 10 predicted proteins | sample 071ome_25_FD_132444 | JGI IMG/M metagenome (GOLD analysis project Ga0181589, IMG submission 132444) | Coastal salt marsh microbial communities from the Groves Creek Marsh, Skidaway Island, Georgia - 071410BT metaG (megahit assembly) | ecosystem: Environmental > Aquatic > Marine > Intertidal...
GTCATGCTTGCCATGGCGCATACCTTGCTTGTTGAAGATTTGCATGACCCATCCTTTCTTGATCGCTACACCACCGGATTTGATCGGTTTCAGGCCTATTTACTGGGGCAGAAAGACGGCATCCCGAAAACTGCAGCCTGGGCTGCTGGCATCAGCGGCATGGCCGAGGCCAATATCGTTGCGCTGACACGCGAAATGGCCAGAAAACGTACCATGCTGACCGTCAGTTGGTCCCTGACACGGCAGCAGTTTGGGGAGCAACCCTTTTGGGCAGTCGTTGCCCTTGCCGCCATGCTCGGGCAGATGGGCAAGCCCGGTGGAGGTGTTGCCTTTGGTTATACGGTGACCAATTATCTTGGCAATAATATCTTCAAGATGCCGTATTCGCCCCTGCCGCAGGGAAATAATCCCGTTGCTGATTTTATTCCTGTTGCCCGGGTGAGCGACATGCTGCTCAATCCGGGCGAGAAATTCGATTATGATGGTGGGAAATATACCTATCCGGATATTGATCTTGTCTACTGGGCAGGCGGCAATCCGTTTCACCATCACCAGGATCTTTCCCGTATGCGTAAGGCGTGGGAAAAACCATCAACGGTTATCGTAAACGACTGGTGCTGGAACGCACTGGCGCGGCATGCCGATATCGTCCTTCCCTGTACGACCACGCTGGAAAGACAGGATATTGGCATGACTCCGCGCGATCCTTACGTGATTTCGATGGATAAGGCCATTGAACCTGTTGCCGGGGCCAGAAATGATTACGATATCCTTGCCGGAATTGCCCGCCGCATGAACGCGGAGGACGCCTTTACCGAAGGCCGCACAGCAGAAGACTGGCAGTGCTGGATCTGGAACAGATCTCGCGAGAAAGCGGCAGAATTAAATATAGACATGCCTGATTATGAAAATTTCCGCAAAAATGGTTTCTACAAATCACCTGAATTGGACGAAGATCGCATTTTCCTTTCTGAGTTTATTGCCGATCCCGAAGCAAACCCTCTGGGAACCCCGAGCGGGAAGATTGAATTGTTTTCAAAAACGGTGGACAGATTTTCTTACAATGATTGCCCCGGCCATCCTGCCTGGATGGAGCCCCTTGAATGGCTGGGTGCGAAAGATAAACAGTATCCGCTTCATCTGGTATCAAACCAGCCGAGAACAAAACTGCATTCCCAAATGGATAATGGAGCCCTTAGCCGTTCGATCAAGATAAAAGGGCATGAACCGGTTGAGATGAACCCCATTGATGCCAAGGCACGGGGCCTTTCGGATGGGGATATCGTGCGCGTATTCAATGATAGAGGTGCCTGTCTTTGTGGCGTTGCCGTTACAGCAGATGTTATGCCGGGGGTTATAATCATCAGTACGGGATCATGGTATGATCCTGTTGATCCGGCTGACGCCAGCAGCATGTGCAAGCATGGCAATCCCAACATGCTTTCACCGGATATTGCCACGTCAAAACTGAGCCAGGGACCAGCAGCCCATAGTTGTCTTGCTGAAGTCGAACTCTATGACGGCCCCGTTCAAAAGATTACGGCATTTGACCCACCTGAAATAATTCACAAAAAAGAGTGAGGAAAAGACCAATGACCGATAACTCGAAAATTTGTCCGCGCCGGAGTTTCATATTCATTTCCATACGCACATGAATTGCCATGATGGGCAGGCAAGCATTCGCAGCTCAGTCGCGCACCCGTGACATATCGGGATCGTAAAGCGGTTTGAGATGAGCCGTGCAGGCAACCCGGCGGGTGGCGATCTCGAGCTCGTAAGTGCCTGACAACACATAATCCTCATCAACGCCAGCCTTGTTGCGCACATAACCAAAGCCAATATTCTTGCCCACCGTATAGCCCCAACCGGCACTGGAAAGCCAGCCAACCCGCTCACCATTTCGGTAGATCGTCTCGCGGCCAAGCAGCACATTGTCCTCGCCGTCGACCGTAAAACAGGCCAACATTTTCTCCAGTTTACCTTCACGCAGGGCCGCGCTTTTGGCAGCAGCGGCTTCCCGGCCAATGAAGGGCTCGTTGCTTTTAAGTTTGACGGCCCAGCCAAGCCCCGACTCGAAGGGGGAATAATCCGGTCCGATATCGGCACCCCAGGCACGATACCCTTTTTCCAGACGCAGCGTTTCGATGGCGCGGTAGCCCGCATTGGTGAGACCATATGGCGCGCCGGCTTTGATCAGCGCGTCATAGACCGCAAGCGCGTCACCTTTCTTGCCATGCACTTCCCAGCCAAGCTCACCGGCATAGGTGATCCGAAGGGCACGCACTCGTGCTCCGGCGATCTCAATTTCACGGCAATGGCCGAAGGGGAAGCTCTCGTTCGAGACGTCATCAGGCGTGACGGCGCTCAGAATATCCCGCGCCCTCGGCCCCATGAGCGACAGGGTGAAGCCTTCATCAGTTACGTCGACAATCTCGGCGTTGCAATCTTTGGGGATATTCCGCCGTATCCAGGTGAAATCATGTGTCCGGAAACCCGTACCGGTGACGATATAGAAAAGATCGTCGGCGAAGCGCGCAACCGTCAGGTCGCATTCAATGCCGCCCCGCTGGTTGAGCATCTGGGTATAAGTCACCCGCCCGACAGGTTTGGCCACGTTATTTGCGCAAATCCATGACAAAGCGCGCTGGGCATCCGGCCCGCGCATCTCGAACTTGGCAAAAGATGACTGGTCAAACAGGCCGGCACGTTCTCGCACGGCGCGATGTTCATTGCCGACATGCTTGAACCAGTTTTGGCGGCCAAAGGAATATTCGTCCTTTGGTGTGACTCCCTCAGGTGCGTACCAGTTGGGCCGTTCCCAGCCCATCTTCTCGCCGAAACAGGCTCTATTATTCTTGAGCCGTTCATAGAGTTGCGAGGTACGATACGGGCGACCGGAATCATGCTCTTCGAAAGGCCAGGGCAGGGTGTAGTGCTTGCCATAAAGCTCCAATGTGCGGTTGCGAACCCAGTCGATGTCGCCATGGTGAGGGCCAAAACGCCGGATATCGACTGGCCCCAGGTCCATTGGCGGTTCACCCCCGACAATCCATTCGGCAAGAGCTTTGCCTGCGCCACCAGCCGAAGCAATGCCGAAAGCATTGAAACCTGCCCCAACAAAGAACCCCCGGGTCTCGGGGGACTCGCCTAGAATGAAGTTGCCATCCGGCGTAAAGGATTCCGGCCCGTTGATCAATTCCTTGATCCCGGTGGATTCCAGCGCTGGAACACGCTCAATGCACGCCTCGATTGCCGGTTCAAAATGCTCCCAGTTGGAATCGAGCAGCGTGAAATGGAACCCTGCTGGAATTCCGTTGACCGCCCATGGGATAGGGTTAGGTTCATACACCCCGGCAACCAGACCACCGACTTCTTCCTTGAAATAGATGCGCTTGTCCGGATCGCGGATTGTCGGCATGTCCCGCGCAACACCCTCGAAGGGTTCGGTCACCATATACTGATGCTGTACCGAAACCAGCGGCACATTGACACCGGCGAGCTGGCCGATCTCATACGCCCATTGCCCCCCGCAGTTGACCACAACCTCGCAAGCGATATCACCCAAACCTGTCGACACACCGGTCGCGCGGCCTTCGGTGATATGGACGGCCGTAACAGCACAATCTTCGATAATCCGGACACCGCCCTTGCGCGCGCCACGAGCCAGCGCCTGGGTAATGTCAGAAGGATTGGCCTGGCCATCCGTCGGCATGAAACACCCACCGGCAAGATCGCTCGCATCCATGATCGGCCAAAGGTCAAGGCATTCTCTCGGTGACAGGATTTCCATTTCGAGGCCGAAGCTTCGTGCCGTTGTCGCCTGACGCTTGTAGTCGATCATGCGCTGATCATTGGTGGCAAGCCTGAGGCAACCGCTCATCTTCCAGCCGGTTGACTGGCCCGTTTCAGCCTCAAGGCGATCATAAAGTTCAACACTATATTTCAGGAGCTGCGTCACATTGGCGTTGGAACGCAACTGGCCGACCAGACCGGCTGCGTGAAATGTTGTTCCGCTGGTGAGTTTTGCACGTTCGAGAAGAATGACATCCTTCCAGCCAAGCTGCGCCAGATGATAGGCGGTCGAACATCCGATGATGCCGCCACCGATGATGACAACTTGGGCGTGGCTCGGGAGTGTATTTTGGGCACTCATAATTTCTTGAACTCCTCATAAGCGATTTCGAAAGCGTCTAGATTCTCCTGAGTGTAGGAGACGTAATCAATGTCAAGGTCGAGATAAATCTCCGACGCCATGCTCCACATGGCTTCGCGGAGATGCGATCCGGCGCGGAAAGCCTTATAGCGCCGCCAGCGTATCTGGTCGGCCTCCATGCCGAAATATTCGGCCAGCATCAGACGTTCAAGATCCTCGGGCATCTGCGCGTTGGAAGCGATATTCGCCAGATCAAACAGGCGCGCACCATACCCGCAATGCTCCCAGTCAATAAGCCAGATCTTCCTGCCGTCATCAATGAAGTTCGCGCATAAAAGATCATTATGGCAGAAGGTCATATGGACCGGGCCGACCGCCTCTTCCAGCTCGTCGTTGACAGACATAAGGCGGTCGAGATGCGGCACCATCCGGCTACTGCCTTCGCGGAGTAGATGGGCATAGCTGCGATGCACCCGGAAAACCCAAAACCCGAGACATGGGCCAAGCACATGCTTGCTGCCTTTCTCGTGAAGTGATCGGACGGCGGGGATGATGCGCTTTAAATTGGAGGCAGAATTAATGTCTTCTGCCGCATAGGTTTTGCCGTCGATATGTTCGATTACCATAATGCCCGGCTCGTTATAGACGAGGCCAGGCGTAAGCCCGATGGCATGGGCGGCCGCAAGGCCAGTAAGTTCGTTAAAACGCATCACGTTATGGATCGGCTCATCATCCCCAACCATCCGTACGACATATCTGCTACTGCCATCCTCGACAATGAAGTTAAGGTTGCTCAACCCGCCCGCGAGCACTTGGATATCGATCTCGCCTCTCCAACAAGGCAGGCGGCGGACGCGACTCATTTCTGTGCTGACATCAACGGTCATCTCACTCCCCCTATTCCAGTCCCAGGTCCTTCTTGCGTTGGCGTGCCCAAGCACTGATCAGGCGATCGGCGATCATGGCAATGAAGGCAACGCAAATGCCGGCGACAAGGCCGCGGCCTGTATCAGCCTTTGTCAGCGCGATATAAACCTCCTGGCCAAGTTCCCGCGTGCCAACAAGTGCGGTGATAACTAGCATCGAGAGTGCCATCATGATCGTCTGGTTGATGCCGAGCATGATCTCAGGCAATGCTATTGGCAGTTGCACTTTCCAGAGCAGTTGGTGCCGGGTAGACCCACTTTGAGTTGCTGCCTCAATCAAATGCGGCGGCACATTTCGAATACCGTGATCCGTGTAACGGATTGCCGGCACGATGCAATAGGCAATAACCGCAAGCATGGCGGCAAAATCCCCCACCCGAAACAGCATGACCACCGGCATCAGATAGACGAAACTTGGCAAGGTCTGCAGCGTATCGATGATGCCGCCAACGATCCGGTGGAGCCGGTCATTGCCAGCGGCGGCAATGCCAATGGGAATACCGATCATTCCGGCAATTATAACGGAAATACCACAGAGATAGACCGTCACCATGGCCTTGGACCAAAGGCCAACAGCCGCGATGAAGACCACCATCAGCCCCGTGATCAGCGAAAGCCGCCAACCGCCCAACTGGAAGCCGGCCAGCGCGACCAGCCCGACCACCGCAACCCACGGCAGCGATAAAAGCATGCGTTTGAATGGCACCATCATATTCAGAAGGATGAAATTCTTGACCGCATCAAGCTGGTCGAAGTAATTGACGTTAATGTATTTCACCACATCGCCCCAGAAAGAACCGGTGGTGATCTTCAAGGCTTCGGGGACCGTATCCATCGAAGGCATAAAAATTCCCAATATCCAGGTCAACGCGACGGTTGCGCCAAAAACGGCCATATACGGATGCCGCTGGAACCAGTTGCCGCGGATTTCAGCGTCATGCACTGGTGGCGGTCGGCGCGCCCATGACTGGCTCAGTCGATCCAGTGCAATGGCCAGTAGCGTGATGGCAAGACCTGCTTCAATACCTTCGCCGATCTGCAGGCGTTTCAGGGCATTGAGCACATCGAAGCCAAGACCGCCTGCCCCGATCATCGAGGCGATGATCACCATGTTCAACGACAGCATGATGACCTGGTTCACGCCGACCATTAGTAATGGAAGCGCCGAAGGCACCTGAACTTTCCAGAGCAGCTGGCTTGGCGTGCAACCGGTCATCTGACCTGCTTCATTGACCTCTTCAGGCACCTGCCTCAACGCCAGTATGGCGACACGAACCATTGGAGGCGTTGCGTAAATGATCGTTGCGATCATCGCCGACACAGGCCCGAAACCAAATAGAATCAAGACCGGCACAAGATAGGCAAACACCGGTACTGTCTGCATCAGATCAAGTACAGGGATCAGGGCAAGTTGGAACCGTTCTGAACGATGCGCAGCGATGCCGAGGACAAGTCCCCCGGCGACACCGAATGGCACGGCGATAATGATCGAGGATAACGTAACCATGGCGCTATCCCATTGATCAAATAGCGCGAGATAAAGAAAGCACACACCTCCAAGTGCCGCCAGTTTCCAGTCCTTTACATAGTGACCGAGCAGAACAACACCGACAAGAAGGGCAATCCAGGATATGCGAGGGAAGATTTTTACTGCATAACTCCCCTGACCTTCGAGAAAGCCGGTTGAAAGCAGACTTCTGGCGAGATTGTAGGGCTGCTCCAGCACCCAAGAGATGGAGCGCGTGAGCTCACGGAAAGTGAAGAGGCCAAGATCAAACCCATCCATCAGCCATTTCATGAAGTCGGTGAGCCAAAAACGAAGCGGAATTGTCCATGCGCGCGGATATTTGAAGGCCCAGGGGATCATGTCAGCGACGGCATAGAGTAGCGCCGTCAGCGCTAAAGCCACAAGCCAGGTGAAGAGCCAGGGATTTGTTCTGAACCTACCAGTTGACATGGTCCGGACGGCCACGGTCACAATTCCTCACCCCCATCTGCTACTGCATTGATCACGGTCTCCCGGCTCAACTCTCCGACAATGGCGCCGTTTTCCACCACACCGAAAGTAGCACCCTTTTCCATATCTGCGGCACGGGCCAGCAGGCTTCCTAGCCGCGCCTTACGGTCAACTTTCTGGCCATAATCAGCCGATGCGGCAGGCGACATTACCGCGCCTGCGCTCACCACCTTGGCCCGGGGAATGGCCTGGGTAAACTCGCGCACATAATCTGTTGCCGGGGCAAGAACGAGTTCTTCGGGCGAACCGATCTGGATGATCTCTCCATCCTTCATGATCGCAATGCGGTCGGCCAATCTGATGGCCTCGTCAAAATCGTGGGTAATGAAGACAATGGTCTTGTGCAGGACATTCTGCAGGCGGATGAATTCACCCTGCATTTCGCGGCGGATCAGGGGGTCAAGCGCCGAGAACGGCTCGTCCAGGAACCAGACATCTGGCTCCACAGCGAGCGAGCGGGCTATGCCGACACGTTGCTGCTGGCCGCCAGAAAGCTCCCGCGGGTAGTAATTTTCGCGGCCCGCAAGGCCGACCAGATCAATGACTTTGAGCGCACGCTCCTCTCGATTGCGCTTGTCAACCCCCTGGATTTCCAGGGGAAACGCCACATTTCCCAGCACCGTTCGGTGGGGCAGTAGGGCAAAATGCTGGAATACCATGCCCATTTTGTGTCGCCGCATTTCGATAAGTTCGCGGCTGTTCGCCTGCATCAGATCCTGGGCATCAAACAGGACTTCCCCCATTGTTGGGTTGATCAGCCGGGTGAGACAACGCACCAGCGTCGACTTTCCTGAGCCTGAAAGCCCCATGATGATGAAAATCTCGCCCTCATACACATTGAGCGTAGCGCCGCGCACGGCGCCAATATACCCCCCTGCGTCAAGTGTCTCCGCCGATGGCACCTTCCCACCTTCGAAGAGCTGCCCGGCATCCTCGCCAAAAACCTTCCAGACATTGCGGCAAGAGAGTTTGACTGTCCTGGTCATGGTAGGCACCAATAGCTTTGGTATGATAATTTAGGTGCCATGCGACCCAAACAGGGACAAGCCGCCGTCCAATGAAGGTAAAATTTATTGAGTGTCGTGGGATGGAAGAGGCGTGCCCGCCTTTCGACAGACACGCCCTTCACCCTAGGACAAACTCCTATTTGATCCACGCCGACCAGCGATCTTCGTTCTTTGTCATCCATTCGGCAACGACATCCTCAACGCTGCGACCATTGAGATCAACTTCACCGACCATCGCGCTCATCTCCGCATTATCTACATTGAACGCACGGATCGCCTTATAGGCACCAGGCCATTTTTTTTCGCCGCCCTTCCAGCCGACTTTCTTGATCCAGCCAAAAGGCTTGCCGCAATCATAGGCCATATTGGGGTTGATGCCCCAGGACGGGTCATTATAGCAGGCATCGGTATAGGTCGGAAACTCGACAAACTCGCCCTCAAATTTGGCCACTGCCCAGTGTGGCGCATAAATCCAGAGCATGATCGGTGCCTTCCGCTGATACGCGGATTCAAGCTCCGCAAACAGCGCCGCATCGGTGCCGGCATGAACAACTTCCCACTCAAGGCCAAGCGATTCGACACGCTCGTCATCATAGCCGCCCCAGGTCACGGGACCTCCAAGATACCGGCCCATTGGCGCAGTTTCAGGCGTGGAGAAGGCCTCGGCGCATTCGTTCAGAACTTCCCAATTTGGAAGGCCCGGGCATTTTTCCTTCATATAGGCCGGATACCACCATTCTTCCTTGGCATCCATGCCAGTTTCGCCAAGATCGACGGTCTTGCCAGTAGCAAGAGACGCATCCATGGCATCTTTACCCGTGGTTTCCCACATTTCCATGGCAACGTGAAGGTCGCCGGTTTCGAGGCCGGCGAACTGGGCGATGTAGTCGGCCTGAACCAACTCGACATTATACCCTGCCTTTTTCAGCACTTCAGCCATGATATTTGTTGTCAGATACTGACCTGTCCAGTCATGCAGTGTCAGTTTGATTGGATCAGTGGATTCAACGGCAGATGCGGCATTGACCATGCCCATCATGCAGATCGCGGCGCACGCACCCACTACACTACGGATGAAACGGCTCATCGTTTACCTCCCATGGTTACATAATTGTATCTTGTGAGCGACGCCGTGAACCGGCGCTTCTTGATTCCAACTATGGCGAGGGGGTCAAATCAAGTCAACATTAAACCAAATATTCTTTGCATTTGAGTTGTTACTATGTAGAATTTTGTGGATTTTATGTGGCTTGTTTGAGTGTTCGGGATTTTGTGGTGCCTTCACAGACAAACTTGACTCTATTAACGGAGGCTTCGCCCCATGCTTCACCCGACCAGACGCCAATCAGATATTCTTCGCATGGTGAAGCTTCACGGCACCTGCCAGATCATTGAACTGGCCCGTGATCTGGGTGTTTCTGACGAAACCATTCGTCGAGATGTCAGGCTGCTAGCTGATGAAGGTATGGTGGTAAAGGTTCATGGCGCCATTGTTGCACCGGCCCGTCTCAGGGAAGATCCATTTCAGCTTCGGATGCAGGAAAATCGCGACGAAAAAATCCGGATAGCCGCCAGGGCAGCTTCCCTTATCGAACATGGTGAATCCATCATGCTCGATACTGGCAGCACCACAGCCTATGTTGCGCAGACATTTGCTGAACATCGCAATTTGCTCGCTGTAACCAATTCCGTCGAAGTTGCACGGTCATTTGCCAGCCAGAACGGCAACCGCGTCTATATGGCCGGCGGGGAGATACGCGCAGATGACGGGGCAGTGTTCGGCGAAACAGCTAACGAATTTGCCTCTCGCTTTCTGGTCGATAAAGGGTTTCTTTCAATCAGTGCCATTACCGAAGAGAACGGCCTGATGGATAGCGAGCTCTGGGAGGCGGACTTTTCCCGGGTCATCATCCGGCAGGCCAAACAGGTGATCGTCGTTGCTGATCACACGAAGTTCAACCGGCGGTCGCTGGTCAAGGTCTGCGATTTTGATGATATAGATATACTGATTACCTCGGCACAGCCGCCACCCGCTATTCAGGACAAGCTTGACGCTGCCGGTGTGAACGTCATCGTTGCCTGACGCAAAGCGAGTTTAAACAGGAGCCCTTGATGACAAATCAATCCGTTAAACACCTTATTATCGGCGGCGGCATCATTGGCTGCTCCATCGCCTATCACCTCGCCCGGAATGGCGAGAAAGATGTGCTTTTGCTTGAAAAGACGGCACTGACTGAAGGCGCAACTTGGCATGCCGCCGGCCTGGTAGGGCAGCTCCGCTCATCACGCAACACCACCCGCATGCTCAAACGCTCGGTCGCCATGTATGATCGACTGGAAGAAGAGACTGGCATGGCCTTTGACTGGAAGAAAGTCGGCAGTCTGCGTCTTGCGGCAAACCGCGAACGTCTGCTCGAAGCCCGCCGCCTCGCCACCATGGCGCGCAGTTTCGATCTCGATATGGAGATTATTACCGCCAAGGAAGCAAAAGATCTCTTTCCCTATATTGATGAACGTGGCCTGGAGGGAGCAGCCTTCATCCCATCCGATGGTCATGTTGACCCGGCTGGTCTTTGCCAGGCCATTGCCACCGGTGCCCGCAAGCAAGGCGCCGACATACGGCAGGGCGTGAAAGTTCTCGATTTTCAAGTGAATGACGGGAGGGTTACAAAGGTCATGACATCGGAAGGTGATGTTGAGGCCGAAAATGTCATCCTGGCGGCGGGCATGTGGAGCCGGGAACTCGGCCGCAAGCTCGGCATGCATATTCCCGCCTGTGCCGTTGAGCACCAGTATATTGTGACCGAACCGCTGCCTGATGTGGAACTGGTCAAGGGGCTGCCAACGCTGCGCGATCCCGAAAGACTTGTCTATTACAAACCTGATGCCGGCGGCCGCATGGTCATTGGCGGCTATGAAGATGACACGCTCCCTTTTGGCAGGGATGGCATCCCCGGCGAATTCGCCCGCCAGCTCCTTGCCGATAACATGGACCGTTTCGCGCCGCTTGCTGAACTCGCCACCCAAGTGACACCTATTGTCGGCGAGGTTGGCATCCGCCAGATGATCAATGGGCCAATCCCTTATTCCGCTGATGGTGATTTCGTTATGGGCTGGGCCCCAGGATTCGATAACCTGATGATGGCAACTGGCTTCCTCTATGGCATCGCCGCTGGCGGCGGTGCCGGAGAAATGATCGCCGAGTGGATCGTTGAAGGTCGGCCTAGTCTCGATCTCTGGCCACTCGACTGCCGACGCTTTGGTCCACATCACGGTACCAGGGCTTTCATGTATCCCCGTGCGGTGGAGCATTACGCCCATCACTACAAGATGCGCTATCCAGGCCAGGAACATGAAACCGCCCGAGAGCTAAGGCTGTCACCACTGTACCATATCCTCAAGCAACGGGGTGCGGTTTATGGTTCAAAGAACGGTTGGGAGCGCCCATTATGGTTTGCGCCAGAAGGCGTGGCGCCGGTGGACCAACTTGACTTTCTCGAGCCAGGCTGGCACGCCTTTGCCGCCGAGGAACACAAGGCGGTACGTGAAGGCGTCGCACTGATCGATCAATCCAGCTTCTCCAAGTTCGAACTGATTGGCATCGGTGCCCTTCCCCTTTTGCAAAAACTTGCTGCCTGTAATATGGATAAGCCTGTGGGCAGCGTGATTTACGCCCAGTTCTGCAACGACCGTGGCGGCATCGAGGCCGATGTGACCGTAACACGCCTTGGCACGGATCACTTTTATATCGTCACTGGCGCTGCTTTCGGCACCCATGATACCGACTGGATACGACGCCACATGCCAAGGGATGGCTCCGTCCATCTGATCGATGTGACCTCATCCCGTGCCGTCATCAATATTTGCGGCCCGAAGGCAAGGGATGTGCTGCAAGCGGTTTCAGAAGATGATGTCCGTAATGAGAATTTTCCGTTTTCCACTGCCCGCGATATTATCATTGGCGCAGCACCTGTTCGCGCCGTTCGCATCGGCTTTGTCGGCGAGCTTGGTTGGGAATTGCATGTACCGACCGAGTTCGGGGCGCATGTCTACCAAACCCTCCGCAAAGCCGGGGAGCTCTTTGATATTCGGGATGTTGGGTATCGTGCCATCGACAGTTTGCGTCTGGAAAAAGGGTATCTTTACTGGTCCGGAGATCTGTCGCCGGATTATACACCCATTGAGGCCGGGCTGTCCTTCCGGGTGCACCTCAAGTCCGGCGGCGATTTCATTGGCCGTAGCATCCTTGAGCGCCAGATGAAAGAAGGCCCTGAACGCAAGCTCTGTGTTTTTATCACCAGCAAGAAACTGCCGCTTTATGGCGGCGAGACAATTCTAAAGGAAGGCCGGACCGTCTCGTTAGCCTGCAGCGCCGGGTATGGTCATACTATTGGCAAGACGATCATCTACGGGTATCTGAACAAGGAAGATTGGGATACTGCCGCATTTCACGTCGAAGTATTCGGGGAGCGCCACCCTATCGACCGTGTCAATGGCCCGCTCTATGATGAACAAAATACAAGATTGAAATCCTGAGGGAGGGGACCATGTCCGAAATCGACAACGACGTTTTGACCGCGCTTCGCAACGTGCCAGGCTTTGAAGCCGTGGCATCTACCGACTGTATATCCACCCGCCAGGGTGGCCTGACCAACAGGGTGTTTCTTGTCGAAGCCCGAGGTGAACGTGTCATCGTCCGGATTCCCGGTGAAGGAACCGAGGACTATATTGACCGCAAGGTCGAATTGGTCAATGCCAGGGCTGCTGCTCGCGCCGGTATCTCCGCAGACGTGCTATGGGCAGATGCAGCGTCGGGAATCATGATCACCCGGGCTATTGACGGTATCGAAACCATGACGCCGGATCTGTTCCAAAGCCGCCACGGCTCACCTGCCCGCGCCGGAAGGGCATTGGCCAAATTACATAACTCGGGGGAGGTCTTCGATTTCCGATTTGAGCTGTTTGCGATGATTGACGACTACTTGAACGTGTTGTCGACCAAGGATGTCGATCTGCCAGACGGGTATCATGACATTGTCAGGGCCGCTGCCCCTATAAAACAGGCGCTCAACGATAATCCCGGCACGCTGGCACCATGCCACTGCGATCCTTTGTGCGAAAACTTTCTCGATGACGGCGAAGTGATGTGGATTGTGGATTGGGAATATTCGGGCATGAACGATCCGCTGTGGGATCTAGGTGATCTCTCCGTTGAGGCGGGCATGAACGAGACGCAGGAGATGGAGATGTTGCGCGCCTATTTCGGTAGTGATCCGACAGCAGAACAGAAAGGCCGGGTTGTCATTTACAAGGCGATGTGCGATCTGCTTTGGACACTCTGGGGCTTGATCCAGCATGCCGATGGCAATCCGGCGGAAGATTTCTGGGCCTATGCCACCGGCCGCTTTGACCGGTGCAAGACCCTGATGCAGGATCCGGGTTTTGCCGCGCATGTCGCCGCCGTCAGGGCGAGCTAGACGCCACAACGGCATGGACAAAATCTGAAGGCCCTATATGAGAAGCGTCAAAAGGCCATTGATGCGCCAGCACGCGCCTGCTGACTTCTTAAGCATTTCTAAATGTTTCAAGATCTTTGAGGTTTAGAACATTGGTCAGCTGTCTTATGCTCTGGAGTCGCGTCACTAGCAAGGATTTGCCATCAGGAATGTTGGTATGAAAGCTGGGAAAACGATAGGGATGGGAGAAGTTATAAGTTACCAGAAAATTAATACGGCCTTTTTCTCAGCGATCATCCCGCGACTTTAATTTACCTAAGCCTGATAAGATTTAAACGATAATGAGTGTAGTTGAAATTAGGATATCGACGCTACAAGATTGGTATAGTTTACTGGTTAACTAGCTATGGAACACGTTTCCAAGGCCTGATAGTGAGCTATTGAAATTAGTTTTTATCGCAATTCAATAACTCTATAAAAGTAATTTATGCGTATCTTGTTCATATACTTTTTCCAGGTTTCAGGTTTCAGGTTTCAGGTTATAGGTTGTTGACCAATTTAATGGATCTTGAACTGGCCTACCCCACAGTGGGTCAGGTCAATCTTTAATAACGACATATGGGGATGAATTTCATCTAGGGCAAAAGAGCGTTACCCCAGAAACAGGCGAGCCTGGCATTTATGCTTGATACGGGAAGTTGTTTTGGTGTCGTAGTGATGGTGCACTCGCCATCCACAGCCAAAACAGACAGAGATCTGTTCCTCCTCGGCAATAATGCTATGGACATAGAAAGTGCTTTGGGCCCGGCATTTTGGGCATGTAGCCTTGTTAGTTGAAGAAGCGCCTAATTTGATATCCATCAAACAATTCTACCTCTCTAACGTTAGTTCGGGAAGCAAAAGACGGGGCCCAATCGGGTTCAGCCAAATCTGCAACTTAAATTTTAACAATCGGCCAACATATCATCCTGCGACTCTTTGGCCTCGCTATAAGCTTTTCTACATAAGTGCCGCACCTTCCATGGTGGCCTGATAAAAATCAGCATCAATGTGAACCCATCCCAGACCTTCACTCCCACTCAATAAAACTTGTTAACCTATTTTCTGGTATTGTCGCCTTTGCATAATCTGTCGCAGGAGAGATAAGGGATGAATAATCAACTTTCCTGGCAGGCTTGATAACTACAGTACTAGAATCATCAAGGCACTAGAAGCTTGCAAAATCAAGGTGCAAGTAGCGGCAGTTGCACGCCCATGCATTACCTCAAACCCACTTTTTAATGGTAGGGTCTTGAGTAAATCCCGCCCCCGCAACCAATCGAAATATGACCAACGCCTGCGGCACTGCCCCGGGCGTTTTTTTGTGTCCAGATAAACCCTATTATGATGTTTCGAGTTTGTTGATTTTATTTTCAGTGTTACGATCATGTGGATGTGATGCCGGGAATCGATCATGACCATCGAAGCCGTTACGATAGATAATAATGGCCAATGCCTTCACTGCCATCTGCCGGATGGAAAGACAATCCGTTTTCACGCCATCTGGCTGCGGGACAATGCCACCGATGATAACACTAGGACTTCCGGCAATGGCCAGCGGCTGATCACCATCCAGGATATCCCTGAAAATGTCATCATCCGTTCGGCAAAACTTGAAGATAATATTATCACCATCACATTCAGCGACCGTGACCTTGAGGTTGCTTATGATCCGGCATGGCTGTTATCGCATTGCTATGATCGCGATCCGGCAAAGAGCACGTGCTGGTTTGCGGATCAGGTGGAGACCTGGGACAGCCGGCTGAGCCGGGCCCTGCCGGTGTCGGATTTCGGCAAGGTATCGGAAAACAGGCAAGCCCTTTATGATTGGCTTGCCGGGTTGCGACGCTACGGATTTGCCAAACTTGAAGGTGGCCCGGTGAAAAGCGGGGCGCTGATGGAGGTGGCCGGCCTTTTCGGGTATGTACGCGAAACCAATTACGGCAAATGGTTTGAAGTCAGAACAGAGGTCAACCCCGTCAATCTGGCCTATACGGGCCTCGGGCTTCAGGCACATACCGACAATCCCTATCGTGATCCGGTGCCGTCGATGCAGATCCTCTATTGCCTTGAAAATTCAGCCCATGGCGGGGACAGTATCGTCGTCGATGGATTTCGCGCCGCGGAATTGCTGGCAGCAGAAGACCGGGATGCGTTTAACCTGCTCGCCGGCTATTGCGCACGATTTTCCTATGAAGGCAGTAAGGGAGTTGCCCTTCACTCAAGGCGGCCGATGATTGAGACAACCCCTGATGGTGAGGTTGTCACGATACGTTTCAACAACAGATCAGCGGCGGCCCTGACCGATATCCCCTATGATGCCATGGAAGAATATTATCGGGCCTGGCGCCGCTTTGCCGAAATTATCGAAGACCCGTCGATGCAGGTCAGTTTCAAACTCGCGCGGGGGGAGTGCTTTGTGGTCGACAATACCAGAGTGCTGCATGCCCGTAAGGGTTATAGCGGCGAAGGTTCGCGTTGGCTTCAGGGCTGCTACCCTGATAAGGACGGGCTCCATTCAACACTGGCCGCCATGGAAAAGGAAAGGACAGCAGGATGACCGAAAAAGAACGACGCCAGGTCATTGACCGGATCATCGCCATTTTCAGGACAAACGGGGCAGAAGAATATCTGGGTGAGCCCGTGACCATCGGTGAGCATATGCTCCAGAGCGCCTATTTCGCTTCTGAGGCGGGCGGAGATGACGAAACGGTGATTGGCGCGCTGGTTCATGATGTCGGGCATTTCACCTCTGAACTGGGATCGTTTGAAATGAATGATGTCATGGATCGCATGCACGAAGATGCCGGGGCGATGCTTATCGAAGGTGTCCTGCCGGAAAGCGTGGTGGATTGTGTCCGCCATCATGTTGCCGCCAAACGCTATCTCTGCGCGGTGGATAAAGCCTATTATGACGGTCTTTCCGATGCGTCGAAGCATTCGCTGAAACTACAGGGCGGGCCGATGGACGAGGCGGAATGCAGCGCATTTGAACGCATCCCCGGGTTTGAACGCATTGTCCTTGTCCGGCGCTGTGACGATCAGGGCAAGGTCACAGGCATGGA
>Ga0181589_10001828_pt1 | contig 16594 bp, 17 predicted proteins | sample 071ome_25_FD_132444 | JGI IMG/M metagenome (GOLD analysis project Ga0181589, IMG submission 132444) | Coastal salt marsh microbial communities from the Groves Creek Marsh, Skidaway Island, Georgia - 071410BT metaG (megahit assembly) | ecosystem: Environmental > Aquatic > Marine > Intertidal...
AATACAACTCATAAACCATTTGGTAGACCAAATCCACAATCAGATGCTCCTTATGTTTTTATATTTGCAACTAGAGAGTTAAGTAGGCAAGAAATTGGTTGCAATGATGATTTGCTATCTCCTAACACTGCACAAACACAATTAGAGAATGAAATAGGATTTGCTGCTTATTGTTTAAAAGTTTTGTCGAATGTAAGTGGATTAGATTTTGGTTTTTGTGGTTGTTTTAATCATTCGGCGTTGAAATCATTGAAAAAAACACTTCAAAAACCTAAACATTGGATACCAAAATTAATCTGTGGAATTGGACATGGAAAATATACTTCAAATAATGTAATTAAAAACTATAATACAATGCAATTAGAAAATTTTCAACGACCTGGGTCTATACCAAAACCGGATATAGATAAAATAATTACAAAACATTATTAATGTACAGTTATCAAGAAATAAAAACAATCCATTTAGAGATAACACAAAAATGTCAGGCTTCGTGCCCAATGTGTGATAGAAATCAAAATGGTGGTAGTATCAACCCGCATATTAATTTAGACGAATTAACCCTACAAGATTGTCATAAAATATTTGAAAAAAAATTTATAAAACAATTAGATAAAATGTATATGTGTGGCAATCTAGGAGATCCTATACTTGCAAATGATACAATTAGCGTATTTGATTATTTTAGGAGTAATAATTCTAAAATATGGCTTTCTATGAATACAAATGGCGGAGCTAGAGACGTAGGATGGTGGAAAGAGCTTGCTAGAGTGCTTAAAAAGCCCGCTGCTGTGATATTTTCTGTAGATGGGTTATCTGACACAAATCATCTTTATCGCCAAGGAGTGGTATGGGATAATGTTGAACGTAATATGCGAACATTTATAGAAGCTGGAGGAAGAGCTAGGTGGGATTTTATAGTTTTTGATCATAATCAACATCAAATCAACGAAGCTAAAGCATTGTCAGAAAAGTGGGGCGTTGAACGTTTTATTATTAAAAAGACTGGAAGATTTGTTACTGCAAACATAGAAGAAAAAGAAAAACATCAAGCGGTAAATGTTAAAGGAGAAAAAACGCAAGAGCTTAAAAAACCTAAAGAAGAATATCAAAATGCCGCAGTCCAAAAAATTTCTACACTTATAGAAAAGTACGGAAACATGGATAATTATTATGATGTTGTTCCTATAGATTGTAAGGTAAAAAAAGAAGGTAATTTATTTATTACAGCAGAAGGATTAGCGTTACCTTGTTGTTGGATAGCAGGTAGGATGTATAAGTGGTGGCATAAAGATCCTAAAAAAGAACAAATTTGGAATTTTATCCCAGATAAAAAATTATTAGATGCAAGGAATGGGTTAGATAAAGTATTTACAACAGGAATTTTTTCTAATATAGAAAATAGTTGGAAAGAATCAAATTGTAGTAATGGAAAACTTAAAGTTTGTGCAATCAAATGTGGAATAGATTTTGATCCATTTGGCGAGCAATATAAATGAAAAAAAATAAAAAAAAGCATCCTTTTTGTTATGCTCCGTGGATTGGATTACATACAACTGGATTTGGAACTGGTTATGAAATTCAGTCAAATAAAATGTTTTCAGCACCATGTTGTGTATGGAATGGTAACAAATGGAATGGTAACATTTCAAAAAAAAATGTAAGTGGTTACTGGAAAATTTTGCAAAAAAAAATGTTAAGACATGATATAGATTTTCTAAAACAAACTTGTAAAGAATGTATACAAAGAGAAGAATTAGGATTAGAATCGGATAGGAATACATGGTTAAAATTTGTTATAGAAAAAAATCAACCATTAGACAAGATTGCATTATTAGATGTAAGATTTTCTAATTTATGTAATTTAAAATGTATAACTTGTAATGCATTATCTAGTAGTATGATAGAAAAAGAAGAAAATGTTAAAAATATTTTACATACAGGTATAGATGACATTTATAAATTAGATCTTTCTAATCTTAAAGTTTTAAAAATTTTAGGTGGTGAGCCAAGTATACAAAAAGAAGCGCATGATTTTATGAATTATGTAGCAACCAATTATGATACAGCTAATATTTTACTTTGTATTACTACAAATGGAACAAACATTAATCAAAATTGGTTAAATTGTCTTAAAAAATTTAGGAATGTGTATATAAGTTTGAGCATTGACGGAACGGATAAAATTTTTGAATATCTTAGAACTAATGCAAATTGGAACAAAGTTAAAGAAAATATAGAAATATTATATGATTTTTCAGTAAGTGAACATAGTAATATGAAATTAGAGTTTCATGTTACTGTTAGTAATGTTTTAGCAGCTACAATTGATAAATGGTTACCGTGGTTTTGCAATCAAAAAATAAAAGCAAATTTTTATGCTGCTCAAGGAGGACCATACTGTGTCAGTGGATTACCTCAAGCATTCAAAGAACCTATGAAAATATTTCTAGCAGATTATGACCATTATTACAAAAATGATTTGTTAAAAATTTTAGAAATAAAAGAAAATCAATTAAATTACATTAAATGGTATAAGTTAGTAAAAGCAAAAGATAAAATCCGTAATACCGATATTAAAAAAGTTGATCCTATTTTTAAAGAAATATTTACTTTTGATAAAGAATTAGGTTTAAATTGAAAGAAACATCTACAAATTTTAATGCAACTTATATTACCTGGGAATGCACAACAGAATGCAACTACAGTTGTAGTTATTGTTGGCCAGCATGTCATGATGGCCAACATAGATGGCCGGATATTAATAAAACAAATAAATTAATTTCATATATTGAAAAATTTAGAAAAGATAGACCAGTTGTATTGAATATCATAGGAGGAGAACCTACGTTATGGCCAAATTTAGAAAATTTTTGTTTTACAGTGGGCAAATATAGTTTAATTACTTTTATTAGTAATGGGAGTAGGACTGCAAAATGGTGGAAAAATTTTACAGCTCCTATTAATTTATTAATGTTTAGTTTTCATCCAGAGACTGCAAATATAGAAAATTTTATCGAAATGTTAAAAACTGTGCATGATAGATATAGAATTGGAGTTTTTATATTATATCATCCAAAATTTAAAAAAAAATGTTTAGAAATCTATAATAGATTAGTATCAGGTGATTTTAAAATTAGTTGTAGAATGAAACGCATAATATCTCATGCAAATTATAATATCGAATATACTGCAGAGGATAAAAAAATATTATTGTATGAGTATAATAATTGCAAAATATCATTAAAACATCCTAAAATGGATTTTTTTGTTGATAACAAAAAAGTTAATCCTATAGAAATTATTTCTTCAGATAAAAATAGTTTTAAAGATTGGAGTTGTCAACTTGGAAGTAATTATAGATACATAAAAGCAGATGGTACAATATATGGTAGTGCTTGCGGAGTAGGAAGTTCTGTGGGCAATGTGTATGAAAATAAAGAATTACAAGAACCAGACACGGTTATTTGTACGTTACCGTTTTGTACTTGTCGAATAGACTTAATTTTAAATAAAAAAATAAAATTGTAATCTTAATTATCACATATAAAAGAATTAGCGTTCTATTAAATAAATATTTTAAATAACACTATTATCTAATGATATCGAAAACATTTTGTATTTTACCTTGGGTACATTTAAGTACTAGACCAGATGGAAGTATGCGAGTGTGCTGTACTGCAAACGCTAGCTCCGTAGGGCCTACTAATGATAAAGAACATGGAGGGCAGGTAGGTATTTTAAAAACTGAAGATGGAAAACCTAATAATTTAAATGTTAGTGATTTTGTAAGTAGTTGGAACAGCACTTACATGAAAAATGTAAGAAAGCAAATGTTAAATGGAGAAATACCTCCTAGTTGTGCTAAATGTTTTAAAGAAGAAGCAGCAGGGCATAATAGCAAAAGAATGTGGGAGACAAAATATTGGGCTGAAAGAGTTGATGTTGACACTTTAATTAAAAACACAAAAGAAGACGGAAGTGTGCCTCCGCAACTTACATATATTGATTTGAGATTTGGTACAAAATGTCAATTAGCTTGTGTAATGTGTAGTCCGCATGATAGTTCTGGTTGGATAACAGAGTATCAAAAAATTTTTCCAAAAGTGCAAAATTTAGTTTTGCAAGAAACAATGCAATGGAAAGACAAAGGCAGTTATAATGGCAGTAGTTATAACTGGCATAAAAATAATCCAATATTTTGGGAGCAATTTTATGCACAGATTCCTAATATGCAACAAATTTATTTTGCGGGCGGAGAAAGTTTAATTATTGAAGAACACTACGATATATTGGAAGAATGTATTCGACAAGGATACGCAAAAGATTTAGAAATAAGGTATAATTCAAATGGAGTAGAATGGAGAGATGATTTATTTGAATTATGGAAAGAATTTAAGCTAGTAAGATTTCATTACAGTGTTGATAGCATAAAAGAAATGAATGACTACATTAGATATCCTAGTCAATGGAATAGAACTGAAGAAGTATTTCATTTATTGGATAAAGAAACTAGTAATAATGTAGAAGTAACAATTGCTTGTGCAGTTCAAGCATTAAACATTTATTATATACCAGATTTTATAAAGTGGAAATTAACGCAAAATTTTAATAAAATTAACATGTGGCCATTTGGTGCGGGTGGTATTAATTATCATTTTGTTTATCATCCTCCGCATCTAAATGTAAAAATATTACCTAAATGGTTTAAAAAAGAGTGTCGTAGAAAGTATGAAGAATTTTATCCCTGGTGGGAAGAAAATTGGGAGTTAGGTATACCAAACTGGTATAAAGGAAAAGTACAGTATAAAGATTGGCGCAATGCAGGATATGGTATTAATAGACTAGAAGGCATGTTAAAGTTTATGGAGTCCGAAGATTGGAGTGTTCGATTACCAGAAATGAAAGAATTTATAAAATTAATTGATAATGAAAGGCAACTAGATTTTAAAAAAATATTTCCTGGAATGGAAAATATTTTTTTATAGTCTTATGTAACTAAGCATCTTAATAATGGTCTCACACCAACGGGTGATCCGTTAATTGTTTTTGCAAGATGTATTGCTTTAGTTGGTAATAAATTAAAATCAGCACATACTTTTATATAAGCATCGTTATATTTTTTCCAAAAAAAATCAGGACCTATAAAATCTAAGTACAAAGACCCTAAAGCAACTAATGATTGGATATTCATGTTGAAATCATTCATGATAGAAATTGCACCTATTGGTCTAATCTTAGAAAATCTAACGCCTATTCTATTTCCTCCTAGTCCTCCTTTACTTAAACTTATACAAAATGATGTTATAGCAGGATGATTAAAGTCAAAAGTAATGTCTTTACAACAAGTTATCCATGCACCATCTATATGGACAGGAATTTTTAATGCATAGCATTTATCTAAAATTGCTGTCATTTTAGGGTGTACATCTCCATAATATGGAAATGGCATTGCAATAATTAATTCTTTTTTTGGAGATAATTTTTCTATAGTCGTAAATTTAATTTTTTCGTTTAATCTATAATGATATTTGTAATCATTTTCAAAAATCTGGATACCTGATGTTCCACATCGCATATATAAGTCGTCTATAAAATGTGTACATCCTATAGTTATATCTAGATATTTAAATTTTTTATAACCATATAAATTATTTAAAGTTAAATTATCTAAAAAATTGATAAATTTTTCTTTAAATTTTTCTTCAAGATTGTGATCATGTACTGGATTGGAAATGTAAAAATGGTCATATAACTGGTTTAACTGTTTGTCATACATTGGTTGTGGACGATCATATTGTAGCCAATCTTCATTATACTGTCTATTAGTGCTATCTCTCATATTAGTATTTACTATTGAATTATTATACTAAATAGTTTATGAATTTATGTATACTACCTTGGATAAATTTCAGCACTACTACTTTTGGCAGACCTCGTGTATGTGGATATTCTGAAGATGCTGTGATAAAAAGAGAATTGAGGAATTTAAAAAATAGTAGTATAGATGTTGAATGGAATAACAATTATTTTAAACAAATAAGATTAGATTTTTTGAATAATAAGTGGCCTAATAATTGTAAAAGATGTGAATACGTAGAAAGCTTGGGAGGAAAAAGCAAAAGACTAGATGAAAACGGTTTTTATTATGAAAGATATAAACATTTAATAAAACAAACAAGTGCAGATGGTAGTTTATCTTATTCTCCGCCTAATATAGATGTTAGAACTGGAACAGTATGTAATTTAAAATGCATCCATTGTGGTACAGGTGCATCGAGTAAATGGCAAGAAGATACGTTATTATTGAATAGATATTCAAATACCGAAAAATTAGTTATTAATAATAAATGGATTGAGCAGGATGATTCTTTTTGGAATTATTTACGAAGTAAATGGCAAAAAATAGAAAAATATAATTTTTTAGGTGGCGAAAGTTTTGCAAATAAACAGCATAATAAATTTATCAAAGATTTATCTGAAACTAAACATGCAAAAAATGTTTCTGTCTCTTATACTACTAATGCATTATTTTTAGATGAACACATTCTAAATCAATTATCTAAATTTAGAAAAGTGTCTATAAGAGTAAGTTTAGATGCCATTGGTAAGCAAATAGAATATTTTCGATTTCCAACCAAATGGGATATTTTACAAAAAAAATTAGAGCTTCTTAATTCTTATAATAGACTGTATGAAAAGAATAAAGTTGATAATGATATAATATTTGATATATCTATTCAATGGACATGTAGTAATATTAGTTTGTTTTATTTAATAGAAACTTATGAGTATGTAAAACAGTTAGAAAATTTACAATTTAGATTTCTAAATCACGTAGAATGGCCTATTCATATGAGCGCACAAAATCTGCCTTTAGAGATTAAAAATATTATTGCTGATAAAATAGAAAGTTACAAGTTTTTTGATAATGATTTATCTAATTATAAGTTTTATGTGCAACATATGTTTGAAAAAGACTTATGGAGTAGTTATGGTCCTATATGTTTGTCTTATCTTGATGATTTAGACAAAGCAAGAGGTTGTAATTGGAAACAAACATTTAAAGAAATGTATTTAGAAAAATATGATGAAAGATAGCATGCTATGAAAGAAAATTTTTTGTTACCAATAGACGATAACATTGCAAGAGAAAATATACGTCGTTATTTAAGTCCTGCAGAAATGCATAAAAATGTTTTTACAAATGAAGAATTAGAATACATATGGAAAAGTGCATTTAAGACTGAAAATAAACCTAGACTAAATAGAAATGGCACAGTAATAATTACAGGAGAAAATGGTCAGTTATTAGATATTTTTTCGTATGTGAGAGACAAAGTTGTAAATTTATTAGGAGAAGAAGCCGAAGTATCTCCTTCGATAGGAGGAAATTGGTTTATAACTCCGCAGCAATATGGATTACATAATGATAGTGTAAGGAAAGATGTATGGAAAAAGTCATTAATAGGTACTCCGTATGTTGATAAACAAAGAAAGTATACAATCTGGAAAAATATAATAATACCATTATGGATAGGTACTCATTTTGATTTTGTAGACGGAGGACAATTTTTATTTTTTGATCAAAGGCATATCGAGTGGTCAACTGTATATAATGCAGGTAATGCAACTCCTAATATTGCCAGTGTATATGAAATTTGTGATGATTATTCCGACTTACAATTTTATGACAAGTATGGTACAGAAATTAATAAACTAAAAAATAAAATACCATTTGATAAATCTGTGCATAAAAAATTTGTTAATACACCAATCGAAAGGCTACAAGGATTAACTTTAGAAGCGGCATTTGATTGGGAGCCAGGAAATCTTTACATATTTGATTGTGTGCAATTACATGCTAGTAATAGTGGTACAAAATTAAAGAATATGAAAACATGGAATAGTAAAATGGGTTTATTATTAACATTTATTAAAGAATTAGATCCTGATTTACAAGAACAGTGGCAATTAAAGCAAGCAACCTATAATGGTTAAATAAAAATGCTTAATAGTAATAATATAAAATCTTATGAAATTGAAGCAACAACTCGTTGTAATGCCGCTTGTCCTGGTTGTCCTAGATATGCTAAAGATAGCGATAAGTTAGCAGATTATATTAAATTACAAGACATAAAATTTTTAGATTTTAAAAATATATTTGCAGACACAACATATCTTAATAATAAATATTTTAACTTTTGTGGATCATATGGTGACCCATTAGCCAATAAAGAAATTTTTGAAATAATAGAATATATTAGCAATATAGGAAAAAATAATCGGATAAGTTTAAGTACGAATGCAAGTTTAAGAGATGATTCGTTTTGGACAAACTTAGGAAAATTAAGTTTAGAACATAATAAAAAACACAATAAAAATTTAGATGTTTTCTTTGCCGTAGACGGCTACAAGAAAACAAATCATTTGTATAGGATTAACACTGATTTTGACAAAATATCAAATAATATGGAAATATATTCTAAAAATGGAGGAACAGGTAAATGGAAATACATTGTTTTTAATCATAATGTTGATGAAATAGAAGTAGCAAAAACCTACGCTGAAAGGTTAGGTTTTCTTTTTGAATGTAAAATAAGCGCAAGAAATTATTTTCATAACGCTCAAAAAATGCCTAAGGCCAATCAATATCAATCGACTCAGGTGCCTATTGAATATACTTATAAATCTGAAAAAAGTATAGATGATGTAAAAAAAGATATTGATAGTAAAAACTATACAGCAAAGCAAATTACATGTAGATGGATTCATAAATTAAATTTATTTATTGGCGCAGATATGACTCTTTGGCCTTGTTGTTTTTTATATGATACTGTTGTTCAATTTAAGCATGGAGTAAAAAGGCGTGATGCATTATGGACAAGTAATCTGTTAAATTATATAGAAAATAAAAATTCATTGCGTAAGTTTTCAATTGAACAAATATTAAATTTTGGATGGTTTAATAAATCACTAGAAAAAAGTTTTGACCCTAATAATAATTTACATCATGCTTTATGTTGGATAAATTGTGGAGATAATGGGATAAGAGGAGATAAAATTGCTAGATAAAAAAATAATGCCATGCAGTAAATTATGGACTGATTTAATAATCAAATTTCCTACAAATATTGTAACACATTGTTGTAAACAAATAAAAGATCGCGAAATAAAGGCATCTGACATTAACGGTCCTAATTTTTTTATAAATTCTACCGAAATTTTAAATGATAAAAAAACCTTTGCGCTGGAAAATAATTTTCCCACATCTTGCTCATATTGTTCATCTTCTCACCCACACAGCTTATATACGCAATGGAATAAATGGATAGATTCTTCTTGGTCTATACAAGAATTAGAATTGTTACCTGAAAAAAATTATGTTAACCATATAGAATTGAGACTTAGTTCTATCTGTAATCAAACATGTATGTACTGCAATGAAAGATGGAGTACATATTGGGCGAAATTAAAAAAAACAAAAATACAAAGGGGAAGTAGTGTTTGGAAAAATACAGTTAAAGAAAATTTATGGAAATTTTTAGAAAATTCTTCTATAGCTACAGAATTTAATTTTGTAGGCGGAGAGCCATTTCTTGCACCTGATTTATTTGATGTATTACATGAATTAGAAAAAATATATAGGTATAAAAATTTAAGCAAAAAATCAAGAATTAATATCACTACAAATGCAAATTTTACAAAAAAAATTTTAGATAAGTTTTTCTCATATGTTGAAAATAGTATGGATGTGTTTGACTTTTCAATTAGTATAAGTATTGATACAGATGATAAAAAAAATATAGAAATACGTGACGGAATTGATAATAAAAGATATTATGATAACATAGATAAAATGTTACATAATCAAAATATTAAAAAAATTATATTTGGACCAACAATTAATTTGTTAAATATTTCTAGATTACCTAAACTATTTTCATTTTTCATTGAAAAAAGTATGCAAGTTAATAGAACAGATCCTTCAAACATTGGTATATCATATAATATTGTAGATGAACCAATTGCAATGTCACCTAAATTATTACCAAAAAATTATTGTAAGTATTTAGATCAAAGTAAAGATGTGATTAAAACATATGATATAAAAAAATTAAATATTAATAGATTTTTTGAATATTTAGATCTTATAAAAAACCAAATTGGCACAAAACGTACTATTAAAAATTTAGAAATAGCAAAGGATTGGTATATAAAACAAGGCAAAATAAAGAATAAAAATTATTTTGATATTTTTCCTGAATTAAATACAATATTGGATGTTAAAGATGTGGCACTTTGATTATACAGAAATAGAAAATATTCATGTCGAAATTACTAATTTTTGTAATGCTGCTTGTCCAAAATGTCCAAGGAATGATAATGAATTTATAGATGTAGAAACAAAAGTAAATAAACATTACGAATCAATAGATACTCATCATTTAGATATAGAAATTTTTAAAAAAAATATTAATTTAGAATATACTCCTCACCTGAAAGGAATTCATTTTTGTGGTTGTTTTGGAGATGCAATTGCACATCCACAACTTTTAGATTTTATAACATACTTAACAATAGATTTTCCAAATATAGAATGTAGAATATCAACTAATGGTGGATTGAGGAACGAGGATTTTTGGATTAAATTAGCAGATTTATTAAATAAATTAAAAAAAGGGTATGTAGTTTTTGCTATAGATGGATTAGAAGATACTAATCATTTGTATAGAAAAAACGTTAATTGGAAAAAATTAGAAAATAATTTTAGAGCTTTTATCAAAAATAATGGCCAGGCAGGATGGCAATTTATATTTTTTGAGCATAATTATCATCAATTAAAAGAAGTTGAAAAAAGGGCAGCTGATGAAGGATTTAAAGGAGTAATTACATTATCAAGCATGCGCGAAGATTATAAAAATTTACCAAAAAAACACAAACATCCTAAGTTTACTAAAGAGTTTAAAGATGTAGAAAAAATATCAAATGTTAATGCAGAATACAAATTTTTAGATAATGAAAGTAAATTAATTGTCGAGTGTGATAGTTTTAAAAGGAAAAATATTTTTATCAAAGCGGATGGAACTATATGGCCTTGTTCAGAACATGCTAATACTTTAAATACAGATAGTTTTGTTTTTCAATTAAAAAATAATCTGTATTTAAAAGAAAAAAATTCATTATACAACTATCTAATACAAGAAATTTTTCAGAATGAATATTTTGAAAAAATTAAACAAATGCATACTATTGGAAATTTTTGTGTAAGTTGCAAAAGGACGTGTGGTAAAATAGAAAATACAATTGTAAGTAAACACAAAAATTATGAGAAATTTACTTTTTTTTAAAAACAATTTATGGAAAAAGATTTAAAATGGAGTCAGTATGACTTTACTAAAATACCTTTTAATGATATAGTAAGTATTGGACAAAGGACATTATTATACAGAGATTTGTTTACGGTATCTTGGTTATTAGGAAGATATTGCAATTATAAATGTTCTTATTGTTGGCCATACGCCCATACTACAAAAAAAGATCATCGGCCTACAGAATTATGTTTAAAAACAATAGATGAAATAAAAAGACAGGCAAGGGAAAATAAATTTAATTCTTTCCATTTTTCTCTGTCAGGAGGTGAACCTACATTCCATCCAGGATACTTAGATATATTAAAACATTTAGCAGATGATGTAAAAAACACTAACTATACATCCATTCATATGACCAGTAACTGTTCTCGTTCACTAGACTGGTTTAAGACGTATGTAGAGTTTGCTAAACTGTTTCATCGTGCAAGTATAACAGCATCTCTTCATACTGAGTATATAGCTACAGCAGAGGATTTAGATGCCTTTGCGACTAAGTTAGAGTATTGCCAATACTATGATGTACAGGTAACAGTTAATATGGTGATGGTGCCAGACTGGTTTGAACGTGATTGGGAGAATGCATTATACCTTCACGAGCGTGGTATTAATGTTACCCTAAAACCACAGTCAGATCCGACAGCATCTCGCGTTGTAGACGGTTATACGCCTTCACAGCTAAAGACCTTGCACAATGGTATGCCACAGCGTGCCTATACTGAGAAAAAACGTATATGGGCAGGCAGGCCTACACCTGCGTTCCAATTAACTCAAACAATAAAAGATGATTCGTCAGTCCCAGGCCATTTTCAAATTGAGTTTGAAGATTCAACTGGTAAAAAATGGTATATGGATCAGGCAGAAAGATTTAATGCTTTTAATTTTAACAAGTTCGAAGGGTGGATGTGTAATTCAGGATATCAGGGTATAATTATTAGAGAACCTGATGGTAATATAAAACGGTCTTATTCGTGTCATGATAAACCTTTAGGTAACATAGAAACGGGATTTAAATTGTTTAATAAGCCAGTGATTTGTACAACTAAATCTTGTGTCTCGTCTGCTGATTCTAAAATTCCTAAAAGAAAACATGAATAATTTAGTAAAAGAGATAGCAGTTTCGTTTAATTTAAATGAAATGAAAGATATTATTAATGATGCAAAAAATAATATTCTTCTACGGAAAATGCAAGGATTTTCCATCCAACATAGACAAAATGTGCATGAACCTTGGAACTTTGTAGATGGATTAGAAAAACTGTCTATTTATAAAGATACAGAAGAGAAAGATTTTTCTGTAATTAATAATAAATTTTTAAATACAGAATTTAGTTCTATAATAGGAAAATTTAATTTGTATCGTAGTCGTATTTTGTTTATGAAAGAAAAATCAAATTATAGTTTACATTCTGATCTTACATGGAGATTGCATATTCCTATTTTTTCAAATAAAGAATGTTTTTTTTATTTTCCTCAACATGAAAAATCTTTTACTTTAAAAGAAGGTAAGATTTATATAGTCAACACAACAGAAACCCATACTTTTATAAATTGTTCTGGTAAAGATAGAGTGCATTTTGTAGCAAGCATTGATATTGAAGATTTCAGTATATAGAAAGGTTACACAGATTAATTATAAATATTTTTCTAATAGAAAAAAGTAAAATGAACATTAAAGAAAACAATAAAAGAACATTTGCAAGGACAATCTCGTACAGATTTTGGGTAATGGTATCTTTTTTCGTAACAGGTTTTATTTTTGCAATGCCGTTAGAAGCAATTATAAAATTATCAATTGCTGGGTGGACTATTGGTTTAGTTTTGTATTTTATTCATGAAAAGATTTGGAATAGATATAATTTATGGAGAGATGGCTACTATGATAAGCATTCAAGAACTGCAAGTAAAACTATTTCTTGGAGATTATTGTCAGTAGTTGCTGTTTGGGTAGTTGGAATGTTTGTAGGAGTTAGTTCTGAGGAAAGTTTTGCTTACTCGTTAGTATCAAATGCTATGTTTTTAGGAGTCCACTATATTCATGAAAGAGTGTGGAACAACTTTAACTGGGGTAAAATAGATGCAAGTGATTAAAAATAATGAGGTTTTAAATTTAAATTCAAAAATTTTAAATTACAAAAAAGAGCTAAAAAATAATCATTTAATCAAAATCAGCACTTCGGATCATACTGAACATATTGCAGCATATATTGCATGGTGTGAAGTAGGTGGTAATATTTTTGTTGCACCTACAACAATAGAAAATTATAACGAATGGTATGATAACGAATTAAAAAAACTTGAATTTGAGAATTCGATTCTTATTCCTACAAGCGGAACTACTAGACTTCCTAAAATAGTTGTAAATCAAAAGGAATACTTTGATGTACAACAAAATCTTATTAAAGACTGGCTTAACTGGAACAAAGATAGTGTTTTCCTAAATTTGCTTCCCGCTTTTGTTAGTGGGTTTTGGTATGGATTTCTTCCTGCTTGCGTTAACACTAATTCTACAATGTTGTTAGGATCTTTTTCTGGTTTAAAACAAGATTTAAAATCCAATGCAAGTCACATTACCTTAGTTCCTAATCTAATTGACATGTTTATATATAAAAATATAGATTTAGATTTATCTAATTATGATACCTGCGTAGTTGGTGCATCACAAGTACTAGATAAGCATACAAAGTTTTTATTTGAAAAAAACTGTAAAAGATTAACTCATGCGTATGGAAGTACCGAAGCTGGAGTGCCTTTGCTCAAATATCATTCGTATTCTTATAATGATGATAATATCTATTTAGAGTATACAAAAGAGTACGGTATTGATACAAAATTAAATACTGATGGAGAATTATTAATAAAAGGTACTTCATTATGTGCAAACATTGCAAATTTTGATGTAGATACTGAAGGTTGGTATCATACAGGTGATATATTTGAAGAAGTAGATGGAAAAATAAAATTTTTAGCAAGAAATAATGAAATAGTCAAGATAAATGGAATAAAGGCAAATTTACTACTCATTGAATCTATTATAGAAGAAACAGACGAAGTTCATGAATGTACAGCAAAGATAAAAACAAAAATTGGTGTTGATTATGTTGAATTGAATTATGTAGGCAATATTCAAGATACCGCAGATTTTAGTAAAAAGTTAGAAAAAGTTTTGCCAAAATGTAATATTCCAAAAAAATATATAAAAGTTGATGCAGTTTCTCGAAATAGTTTTAACAAAAAAATTAGATATTAGGAATGTTTATAGATAACTTACAAGTAAATGAATTACAAAAGAATGTTTTTCATTTATTTTGTTCTGATAGATACAATTTTATTGTTAGCATTTTTAGTTTAGATATCCCTACTAATTTGCTTGAAGAATTTTTGTATTTTGCAAATAAACCACAAAATACAAAATATGTAGATTTTTGGTCTAAAAAAAAACTTTTTGATTTATTAAAAGAAGAAAGGTATTTTTTTTTAAGATTTTATAATATTAAAGATAAAAAAACCGCAACTTATTCAATTATTAAAAAATTTTTAAAATCAAATGGTATAAAAATTGAATCTGGGTTTTCTACATCTGTAGGTGTTGATTTTTTTACAACCTTTTTTTTAAATTTATATTTTTCTAAATATTATTGTAAATTACATAAGATTGATTTTATAGAGTTCTATACAAGAGATTCTTGTAGACTTATTAATAAAATTGCTCAAAATGCTAATTTTGAGTTAGTAAGACAAGAGACTTCTGAATTTGTAAATAATGTTTATAGGTATTATGTATGATGAATTTTTTAAGTTCATATGATAATCAAAAATTTTCGTATGATTTATCAAAACATCATAATAAGAAAATAGCAGTACAATTTAGTGGAGGCGTAGAGTCTACATTGCTTTTATATTTAACATATAGATATCTTGCATATACTGATACAAATTTATCGGTAAAGAATTATACTATTAATGATGTTAGATATGTTTATATAAAAGAATTTATTATTGATTTAAATAAAAAGGTAGCAAATTTATTTAATATTGCACCTTTTGAATGTATTTTTTTCGACGGTTCAAAAAAAGATATAAGGAAAAGTACATTTACTATGCTTGATAAATATCGCAATGATATAGATTTATTAATAAATGGTATGAATTCTAATCCAAAAACTGAGGTGGCCGAAAAGTGGAAAAATGTTTCGTGTGAGTATGATACAAAGTTCGACAAAGATGGTAATATTATAAATCCATTTTATGAACAATTATGTTCTAGTTCAGGTGGTAAAATTTATTATTCCTGGAATGGAATATTACAGTATAGACCCTTAAGGAATGTAGATAAAAGAATGGTTATAGACACGTACAGAAATCTTAACATTTTTGATAATCTTTATTTTTTGACTAGAACTTGCGATCAGTATGAAAACGTTAATTTAGAAAACGTACATAAGCACTGTATGGATTGTCATGCATGTTTTGAGCGTTTTGAAGCACAAGAATTTGTAGGTACATTATGGCATTAAGCACAATTCCGATAAACGAAGACAAATTAGTTACCGAAATAGGAGATATAGATGGTGAGAAAATCTTAAAACATTTTGAACCATATTTTAATTGTAGTGTAGCAAAAGATTTTGGAGGAGTTGCTGTACAACATAGAGAAAATATTCCAAGCCCTTGGAAATGGGTAGATGGACTTAGAGATATTGGGTTGTACACCTCATATTATAATAAGGATTCTACTATTCAAGATGTAGGACTAGAAGATTTTTGCGTTATAAATGAAGTTTTCCGTAATACTGTTCTTGAAGATATTATAAATCAGTACAATTTAGTAAGCACACGATTATTATGGAAAACTTCTGAACGTTGTTATAAGGTACATGTAGATCCTATGGTATCATTTCATATTCCATTAATTACAGACGAACATAACTTTTTTTATTTTCCAAGGTATAAAAGAGGTTTCACATTAGAAAAAAATAAAATATATATAGTTGATACTAGAGAAAACCATACTTTTGTAAATGCATCACATTGGGGACTTAAAAGGATACATTTAATGGCATCATTAGCAGATAGTCTTGATTACACTAGAGATGAAAATAATGTGCTTATTTTAGATAGAGATAATTATAAGTTTTATTAATATGTTTATAAAAAATATCGATCCAACTGTATACGATTGGAATAACGAAATTAGGAATAAAATATTAAAAAAAGAGCAA
>Ga0181589_10001829_pt1 | contig 16590 bp, 12 predicted proteins | sample 071ome_25_FD_132444 | JGI IMG/M metagenome (GOLD analysis project Ga0181589, IMG submission 132444) | Coastal salt marsh microbial communities from the Groves Creek Marsh, Skidaway Island, Georgia - 071410BT metaG (megahit assembly) | ecosystem: Environmental > Aquatic > Marine > Intertidal...
ACTCAGGGAATCACTATTGTTTTCTCTTCCTGCTCCTACTTAGATGTTTCAGTTCAGAGCGTATGCCTCCTCGAAAGGATATCCCCTAAGGGATGGGTTGCCCCATTCGGATACCCACGGATCTAAGCTTCTATGCAGCTCCCCGTGGCTTTTCGCAGCTTTACACGTCCTTCTTCGCCTCTGCATGCCAAGGCATCCACCGTGTGCCCTTAATCACTTCAATTATAAGGCTTGCACAAACCGCCAAGACCCCAAAAGATCTCAACCAGCCGCACAAACCGCAGTAATTAGGTTCAATTGTGGCGTCAAGAATCCCTCTCAGGACCCTCAACTACCTCTGGCGCATATACCACGCACCCTCGCAGGCGCGCACTATACACTTCGTATTTACATTAGTTACTACTTCATTATGTCAAAGAACTCTCCAGTGGAGCTACGGGGATTCGAACCCCGGACCCCCTGCTTGCAAAGCAGGTGCTCTAGCCAGCTGAGCTATAGCCCCCACTCAGCTCCTCACGCTCCTGTGGGCTTGGGAGGACTTGAACCTCCGACCTCACGCTTATCAGGCGTGCGCTCTAACCACCTGAGCTACAAGCCCCGGTCGCGCACACACGCTCCGCGCGCATGCCCCTCCAGCTTAAACACAAAACAGATTGCTTGTAACGAGCCATACGTAAAGCGGCACTAGCCTCGCAGCTAGCAGACTCTCCGTGAAAGGAGGTGATCCAGCCGCACCTTCCGGTACGGCTACCTTGTTACGACTTAGCGCCAGTTACCAGGCTTACCCTAGGCAGCTGCCTCCCGAAGGTTAGCACGCCGACATCAGGTACTCCTGACTTCCATCGCTTGACGGGCGGTGTGTACAAGGCCCGGGAACGTATTCACCGCGCCATTGCTGATGCGCGATTACTAGCGATTCCAACTTCATGGAGTCGAGTTGCAGACTCCAATCCGAACTGAGATTGGTTTTATGGATTTGCGCCCCATCGCTGGGTGGCGACCCATTGTACCAACCATTGTAGCACGTGTGCAGCCCTGGACGTAAGGGCCATGATGACTTGACGTCGTCCCCACCTTCCTCACTACTTGCGTAGGCAGTCTGGCTAGAGTCCCCACCTTTACGTGCTGGTAACTAACCACAGGGGTTGCGCTCGTTGCGGGACTTAACCCAACACCTCACGGCACGAGCTGACGACAGCCATGCAGCACCTTCCATAGCGCCCCGAAGGGACCTACTGTTTCCAGTAGACATCACTGTGGATTTAGCCCAGGTAAGGTTCCTCGCGTTGCATCGAATTAAGCCACATGCTCCACCGCTTGTGCGGGCCCCCGTCAATTCCTTTGAGTTTCATCGTTGCCGACGTACTCCCCAGGTGGCATACTTAATGCGTTAACTGCAGCACTGGCCCTAAGGCCAACACCTAGTATGCATCGTTTACGGCGTGGACTACCAGGGTATCTAATCCTGTTCGCTCCCCACGCTTTCGTACCTCAGCGTCAGTTGCAGACCAGCAGGCCGCCTTCGCCACTGATGTTCTTCGTGATATCTAAGCATTTCACCGCTACACCACGAATTCCACCTGCCTCTTCTGCACTCAAGAAACCCAGTATCCAAGGCCATTTTACCGTTAAGCGGCAAGATTTCACCCCAGACTTAGGCTCCCGCCTACGTACCCTTTACACCCAATGATTCCGGACAACGCTTGCACCCTCCGTATTACCGCGGCTGCTGGCACGGAGTTAGCCGGTGCTTATTCACTAGGTACCGTCACAGAAGATCGAAACCCTCTCGTTCTTCCCTAGTAAAAGCCGTTTACAACCCATAGGGCCTTCATCCGGCACGCGGCGTGGCTGCGTCAGGCTTTCGCCCATTGCGCAAGATTCCTCACTGCTGCCTCCCGTAGGAGTCTGGGCCGTGTCTCAGTCCCAGTGTGGGGGATCATCCTCTCAGACCCCCTAGCTATCATCGCCTTGGTAGGCCGTTACCCTACCAACTAACTAATAGCACGCAGACCCATCTATAGCCGGCCGAAACCTTTAACAACTATGGCCATGCGGCCCCGCTGCATTATGCGGTATTAGCACCACTTTCGCAGTGTTATCCCCCAGCTATAGGCAGGTTATCTACGCGTTACTCACCCGTCCGCCAGTCTCCAGTAAAAGCAAGCTTTCACCTTCTCCTTCGACTTGCATGTGTTAAGCCCGCCGCCAGCGTTCGTCCTGAGCCAGGATCAAACTCTCCATTGTAAATAATTATATATACTCTTCGAGTCCAACCCTACGCCCTGATCATCCAAAAGAATATCAAGTTCTAGCTCGCACAAACAATCTGTTTTATGCTCAATATGTGAAAGAACATGTTTCCCTTAGACAAAAAAAGCTGATTTAATCCCGAAGATTTAAACCAGCAAATGATCTCGTCGAAAGGATTACAAATGTACGGCGAAGAGAGATACTAAACCAAATTTATTTTCAGTTTTTTTTCGAAAAACTCTTGGGGCTTAGTGTATTGACTATTCGGCCCGGGTTACTCGACTTTATCCTCATCGTAGTTTTGTAGTAAACGCACTCCCAAATACATTAATGGGGTGTCAAAAAGTGCAAAAAAGAATTTAAATAGATAGGAGTTTATAATAAGTATCACAACGGCACCTACACTATCGATCGCATCGCCTAAATTACCTGCTAAGTAAAGTATGGTAATAATTGCCGTTGAATCCACCAATTGACTCACGGTTGTGGATGCATTATTACGAAGCCAAAGATGTTTACCTTTTGTTAAACGCTTCCAAAAATGATAGAGGCGAACATCTACACTTTGAGCTATTAGATAAGCAATCATAGAAGCTATGGTGTTCCCCACCATGAATTGATACACTCCCTCAAACAGATCCAAGCCACCGCTGACTCCCGCCGAATTTGGGAGCCAATGATTAATACTCATGAGAAGCAGCATGAACACATTCATCCCGAAACCCACCCAAACCAACATTTGTGCTCGTTTACGACCAAATAATTCACTTACCAAATCTGTGGCTAAAAAAGTAAACGGATAGGCAATTACACCGGCGGGTACGCTCATTGTATAGCTACTGCCATTTCGGACAAGTTCTGGAGTTAGTGCTTGTAACCAAGTGGGTAATTCTAGTGTAAAAATGGTTACAAACTTTGTGGTACCAATTACATTTCCCAACACAAGTGAGGTAAGGAAAATGCCGGAAAGAAATAAGAAAAGGGTATCTCTTTTTAGTTTGAATGAGTCCATTAATAATGTTGTTTTAGAAAAGTAAGCAACGGATTACTCACCATTAACTTTTGTAGATTTTTTTGAACGAAGCCCAATATGCTACTGTTATAAGGTATCTGTTAATTTAAATCTTTAGCTAGAAATACAATAGGAAACTAATGATTTAAGAATAACACCATGCATAACATTACACTTGAGTGACGTATTATGTAATGCATTGAGTGTAACGTACAGAGAGAACTATTCATTCACTATTCTATTGAATCTAAACAGACGCACGCATGAGTGTAACCGAAGGCGATACATTATCTAAAAAAATTGAACTTAGTTTACTTGCGGCAGAACTTTATGAACAACAAGGCCGGCTTAGCATGAAGGAGCTTATAGCCAAAAGTGAGTTTAGTGCCGGTGAGATTTATCATTTATTTGATAATAAAAATGAGCTTTTGGCATATGCCTATCCATCTATGGTCTTTCAATATTGGGCTATGATGGATGAAATTGAGGATTTTCAGAGACTTATCATTAGCGAGAAACTATCCAGCTTCATCTATAGCATGTTGGAAATGTTTGCGGATCATGAACATTTTGTAAAAGATACCTTTACTCATTTAGTGGCAAAAAAAGGTTTAAAATCAACATTTTCCAAGGAAGTTAGCGAAGTCTATAAAGATTTTTTAACCCGCGATGGTAACCTTTCAATCACGGCAGGATTACTAAGCAAGAGTTACTTATATGACTGGATGAGCCTTCAGTTCATAGCACTTGTAGAATTTTGGTTGCATGATTCCTCTACGGGTAAAGAGCGCACAATCGGTTTGGTAGATAAAGCCTGCACACTTTTTGAAAGTCTATTATATAGTGAGGTGCTTGACAAAGGATTTGATTTCGGGCGCTATCTGTTTTCTACTCTAAACGAAACATTTAAAGACCAAAAAAAATAAATGAGCGACTTTCCTTCATCAAAATTTGAGCGCAGCAGAATTATTGCTAAAACAGGTTTGAAAGTAGGTACCAATTATGCTCAACGCTACCTCAAGAAACACTTAACTGGCAAGGAAGAGGATGCCAAAAGTTTTCATTCCGAAAATGCTCAAGAAGTATTTAAAGAATTTACCCGTTTACGCGGTACTGCCTTAAAAATTGCTCAGGGAATGAGTATGGACCAAGGATTTTTGCCCGAGGAATTCGCAGAAGTCATGACCCAAGCACAATACAGTGTCCCTCCTATCAACCATGCTTTGGTACGTACCATCATCAAAAAAGAATTGGGCGATTTTCCAGAGAAGATGTTCGATTACTTTGAAACTGAAGCCTTTGCTGCAGCATCCATAGGGCAGGTTCATCGGGCTCGATTAAAAGATGGCCGGAAAGTAGCGGTAAAAATTCAATATCCGAATGTACGAGAAACCATTGATTCGGATATGGCGGTTGCAAAATCCTTAGCTAAGAGATTGATAAAAAAAGGACAAGACATCGATCCCTACTTTGAAGAAATTCGATCAACCTTACTTTTAGAAACCAACTACCTTCATGAAGGTCAGCAAATTAAGGAGTTTGGAGAGCGTTTTAGAAGTGATCGATTTGAAATACCCGAGTGGATAGAAGAATACTCGACCGAACGGGTCCTTTGTATGTCATTTATAGAAGGCCGACATCTCGGAGATTTTCTTCAAGAAAACCCCTCACAAGAGCAGCGTAATCACTTTGGCCAACTCATATGGGAATTTTTCCACGAAGAACTTAAAGTTGGCGGATATGTTCATGCCGACACTCATCCTGGAAATTTTCTTTTTACTCCAGACAACAAACTTGGCATTATCGATTTTGGCTGTGTGAAACTATTTCCAGATGAATTTTTCACCAACTACCTCAAACTATTACCCTGTCATTTAGCGAATGACCAACAGGCGATTCGGGATTTGTATGCCAAGTTAGAGGTGATTAATCCACATGCAAAAATTCAGAGCAAAGAAGATGAATACTACAACTTTGCCAGAAACTATGGGATAATGTTCTCTAAACCCTATCGCTACGAACACTTCGATTTCAGCAATCCCTCCTTTGATAGAGATATACGTCACTTTACCAAAGAGGCCCCCTTATCTAACGAAGTGCGTGGTTCTAAACATTTTCTCTACACCAGTAGAGTTCATACCGGCCTTTATAGCCTACTTATTAAATTGGGCGCCGTGATTTCGACCCAGCGCGCCAAGGAAATTTTGAGTGAACTATTGGATATGTCATTTGAGCCCTATCGTGAACCTGTGGAAGTAGGCTAGCTAAGAAGAGGACCAAGGTAAGGGACATTTCAACCCGAAAAAAACGCACCCATCAATGCTGAAGGGTGCGCTTGGACATTTAGAAACTCTTTTCTTAGTGTTTTGTTGAAGGGTTTAGTTCTCCTACAACCGCTTCGACATCTTACTGATCAATTGAGTTTAGGTATTTGTAAAACTCACTATCGGTAGAAATGATGAGTGAGGTTTCTTTATCAATGGTGCTTGCATATGCCTCCATGCTTTTTGCGAAATCATAAAGTTCTCGTGCAGAGCTGGATCGATTATAAGCACTATTATAGATAGCCGCAGCTTCGGCATCGGCTTTACCCCGAATGGTTTCAGCTTCTCTAAAGGCTTCGGATTGAATGCGGAGCAATTCACGCTCCTTCTCACCATTGATTCGAGAAGACTCCCCCTGACCTTCGGATCGGAATTTATCTGCGATACGATTTCGCTCCGAAATCATACGGTCATAAACCGTTCTTCGCACTTCTTCCACATAGTTAATTCTCTTAAATCGAAAGTCCAAAACGGCAATTCCTAAATCAGCCGCTCTCTGATTAGCTAACTCTTGAATTTGCTCTTGGATAACATCTCTACCGGTTTGAATGGTCTCCAAGGAGTCATTTACTATATCGGCAATGATGCCTTCAGATATGGGCTCGCGATTCGTAGAACGAATAAGCTCTACCAAATCATGAGCCGCAATAGCATTTCGAGTTTCCCCATCTAGGATGTCGTCTAATCGAGATTGAGCTCCACGCTCATCTCCCAAACGCTGGAAGTATTGCAGTGGATCGGTAATCTGCCATCGGGCATAGGTGTCTACAAAAATGAATTTTTTATCCTTGGTAGGAACTTGATTTCGATCACCATCCCATTCCAAATAGCGTTTTTCGAAGTAATTAGCTGTTTGGATAAATGGAATCTTGAAATTAAGACCAGGCTCTGTGATAGCCTCACCTACAGGATTACCAAACTGGGTAATGACCACTTGTTCGGTTTCATTCACTACAAAAAAACCGTCCATCACTACCAATACGGCAAAAAACGTGAGGACTGCGGTACCTATTTTTGAAAGATTTTTCATATCAGCCTCTTAGTTATTGTTTGAATTGGTGGTTGTTTTCGCAGCATCCATTTGAAGTTGCAATAATGGAATCACCGAATTACCCTCGTCGTCTGTGATGATTTTTTGTCCCATTTTAGGAATAACATCCTGCATGGTTTCTAGAAAAATTCGACGCTTGGTTACTTCAGGAGCTTTGATGTACTCTTGGTACAAATCATTAAATCGAGATACTTCCCCTTGCGCTCTATTCACACGATCCAGCGCATAACCTTCCGCTTTTTGAATGGTTTCCTCTGCCTCACCAGCCGCTCGTGGGATAACACGGTTATAATCGGCTCGGGCTTGGTTTATTAGGGTTTCTCTTTGCTGCTGAGCCTCATTAACCCCGTTAAAGGAGGGCTTAACAGGGTCTGGTGGATTAATATCCTGTAGCACCACTTGTTCTATGGTAAGACCTATTTCATACTCGTTACATAGGGCTTGAATGATAGCTTCGGCCTGTGATGCCACATCGGCTCTACCAACGGTTAGAACTTCGTTTACAGTTCGATCCCCAACAATTTGACGCATTGCAGACTCCGATATATCTCTGAGTGTTTCATCGGCATTACGGACCTTAAACAAGTAGCTGTATGGGTCATTAATACGATACTGTACCACCCATTCTACATCAGCTAGATTAAGATCTCCGGTAAGCATTAAGGATTCTCCATCATAACCAGCTTTTCGGTAGGTAGTATTTACCCCCGCCTGTGTGGTTCGGTAGCCGAATTCCTGCTTTAACTGACGTTGTACAGGAACCAATAATAATTGCTCCATGAATGGAATTTTAAAATTAAGTCCTGGCTCAGCCTCTCTTTGATACTCTCCAAAACGAGTGATTACCCCTACTTCTTCCGGTTCAACCGTAAAGAAAGCAGAAAAGACCATCATGAGTCCAAAGAACCCAATGAGTATCCATTTTATATTTTTGGTTATGGATTCGAACTGCGGAGGCAGATTGAATTCCACATTATTTTCTTCTGTCATATCTCTTTTAAATTATATTTTTAAACAGATTAAGGTTGTGTCGTCAACTAATTGATAGTTACTGTACTTCTGTACATATCTCTTGAAATGGAGCGCTATTTCTTTTGCACTCATGTTCTGTGTATCTAAGTCTTCCAGCATTTTTGGAATGGTATCAAAGCCTAGTCGTTCTCCCTTGTCATTCACGGCTTCTGGAAGTCCATCAGAATATAACAAAAAAACATCACCGGTTTGTACACTAACCCGGGTCGATTGGTATTCAATTTGACTTACCACACCAAGAGGATATCTTGGAGCTGGGGTTTCTATAAAACTAGCTTTACCATTGTGTACCAAAATAGGCTTACAATGACCCGCATTGGCAATCATCAATTCTTTTTTAGTCAGATTGTAGCGGGTAATGGCACAGGTGATAAATGTTCGTTTATCTGTCCGCTCGAATATTGGTCGCGCCACATCACTTAGAATCTTCTCAGGAACATCTTCCCGGATTCGAGACAGCAAAAGACCGCTGGTAAATATAGCAGGCATAGCCGCTCTCATCGCTTTTCCAGACACATCTACTATCGCCATCATCAGCCATTCATCGGAACTTTCTTGGTCGTCGACCAAGAGATAATCATAGAAATCTCCACCCACTTCAAAAGAAGGCAAAAAGAATCCAAAAACATCCAAACCCTCTTTCTGAGGCGGTTGTAAAGGCATGAGCTGATATTGACTTTCTCGAGCAATTTCAATCTCTTTTTCTACACGTAAGTGCTGCGCAATGCGCTCTTGGTACTCGGGCACATAATCTTCTACCTGATCGATAGATTCGCCATTTCGAAACATCACAAAACCTGCAATTGGGATACTCAAGATCATAATCGATTGAGCCCAAAAGGTGAGCAAGTAACTCGTATTAGACGTACCCACATAAGGCAACAAAAGCAGAACAGCGGAAAAAACCCACCAAGTAGTATTTACGGTTACCAATCCAAAACTACGATAGATGATGACCATAGAAGCACCAACACCCGCATACAACAATAAGTCGGATTGCAAACCATCTGGACTACCAATCAACCTGCCTAGTACGGTAATTAAAAGAGTTACCAAGAGAAAAGAAATGATCCCTGATACCCAACGATTGGATATGGCCGACTGGACCAGCGAAATAATAAAGCCAATCTGTGCAAAACCAACCAACCAAGTAGTTGTCCAAAGAGAAATATTCATGCTTAGCCATTGTGGACGATTACTAGCTTCGGTAAAACCAAAAGCACTATCAAATTGATAGAGATATTGGCCCGAAAGCTTGGCCGATAGTGCAAAAATACCCAAAATGAAAAAGCCCAATAAAAACCCATTGATGAGGGCCTGACCGATTTCTTTAACCCATATGTTCATACGCCACATACCATCGAGCAGCTGAATTTCACCCGATTTCTGTGCTCTAGCCAACACCTCCCAATTCACATAGGCTAGGGATCCAAACAAACTCAGTACTAAGGATAATAGGAGGGTATTTATAGAGATAACAAAATATCCCGTAGTGCTTAAGACCTCTGAAAAATTGCTTATAAAATAAAGCATGCGCCAACCATAGATCCCCAAGGTTAGACTTATAAACATCACAAAAGCACGATTCCACTCTATATTTCCCTTGATTACATTTCGAACTCCAAAAATGAAAACTATTAGAGCCAGCAACACGGCTGATGCATACAAAGCATAATCGAAATCGGTAAGAGTATCTTGGATTGGATTGGATAATTCAAGTGGCTCGTAGGGTCTTGACGCATTAAAAGAGACCACCTGATATCCGAAAGAGGTTCTAACTCCCGATTCATCTACATACTCTTTCACCTCCGGCTTTAAGGTAAGGGCTAACCTGTAAGGACCTGTTTCGCCTGGGCTTATGCGCTGCCATCGTAATACAATTTCCTCTTGCCCGGTGACCGGAGGTTCTTCATCACCATAACCGAGTCGCTCCAATTCATTAGATACCTCTTCAGGCAAATCGGGCCACTCCCCAACTACTGGCTCGAAATCTTCCAAATCGTAACCCAGCATATCTACTATGAGGCCTTCCGATAAATCTTCTATGGATCCTCCAGTTAGAAAAGTAGGGTTATCTCGAGTCGGATGTTGCTGGATTCGAATGATATTACTTTCATGATCTACCCTAACTCGCAAGGATCCTAATGGATTAAAAATCTGGGCGGCTGTTATTGGATTTTGATTGTATGAACCTTTGGGAGCCAAAATAACATCCCAACTTTTTAGCACCCTATCTTTTTCATTTAGGGATCCAGGACTTATAAAATCAAGAGTATCCATTTGCAATTCGGCATACTTTGTATGCTGTTGTAAAGTGGCTACGGTCGCCAGCGTGTCCAATTCAACCCCTAAGCCACGAACGATCGATTGCACTTTGGTTTGAACATCTTTTCGATTCAACTCCAAAGGGGCCTTTGCATAGTAATCGATTTGTGGACGAAAACTAAAAAATAGCACGGCACCCAACAATCCTAGCAAATAAATAATATGTGATGGTTTAATCTTCAATTTGGTTATTCAATTGCAGTGCTATACGAATTTGACCCATAAAAGTTGCCTTGTATCCTAATAAAAAAGCAGGCTTAGACCGTATAGATTCAAATACTCAAAATTACATGCGCAAAGATACACAAACCGAAGCTTAAGCTATAAGAAATCTTCATAACTCCAAAGTTTAAGCCTCCTCTAGACACCGCAGAGGTTGGAAGAACTCCCTACAAGTCTCTATATTAAAGAACAATCTCTGAAACATTAATAGGTATCTGATGCATCATTCCATCTATAAGCTCACTAAGTTACTCTTAGGATTATTCATTCTACTTGGAACGATCTATCCACAGTCAAATATATTGGCGCAAACCACAGGTTCATTAGCTTCTGAAACACCTTCAAGCCAATCTTTAACTGACGCTCCTCTAGCCTCTAACCGCTTACTATCCACTCCACAAAACAGTATTCACACCTTCATCCATTGGCAGCAAACAGGTCATCGCTTTCCCGATCGATTTATTCAACCTTTCAAACTCGCACAAGGTAGTGATGAAGACAAATTAGAACTTGCCAAACAACTCTTAAAAGTTTTAGACGCTCGAGGATTACTGGTTGTATACGACCAAATACCCGATGTCACTAACCATATCGACTCCTTGTCGGGTTTGTCACAATACATCCTCTTTGATTCACTCCCCGAAATTTACTTGAGTCAAGTAAACGATGAATGGGTATTCTCCGAACAGAGTATACAACAGATTCCCAGCTTATACAGAGCTACGTTTTCAAGCACGCTTGAAGCCTTTATAGATGCCCTTCCTCCCGTTGCTGAAAGAGAATGGTTCGGGTTGAAACTATGGCAAGTCGTAGGATTATTTATTTGGCTGATCATTGCTCTGAGCATTCGCAAATTATTTGAAAGCATACTCTTGCAATACCTGGCGAATTGGGCTAAAAAAACTCGGGTTGAATGGGACGACCTAATCATGGAGAGTATCCAAAAACCCTTGGGTTTGGTGATTATGATTGGGTTCTTGCTCCTAAGCTATACCAATCTTCAATTTAGCGTAACCGTTACGGTTGTCTTATCTAAGATGCTGGAAATCGCACTCTCCATTTCCATTTTTTGGGTGATCTATAACCTTGTTGACATTTTTGCCGAATATCTCAAAATCATTACGGGGAAAACCGAAAATACGCTGGATGATCAACTGGTTCCTTTGATTCGAAAATCACTTCGAGTATTTGTGGTAGTACTTGGAGTCATTATCATTCTTCAGAACAATGGTTACAATGTAGCTTCACTCATTGCCGGTTTAGGCATTGGGGGTCTTGCGGTCGCTCTGGCAGCAAAAGACACCCTGGCCAATTTCTTTGGCTCACTAACCATCTTTATTGATAGACCTTTTCATATGGGAGATTGGATTAAAACAGGCGGAGTAGAGGGAACGGTTGAAGAGGTAGGCTTCCGTTCAACCCGAATCAGAACCTTCTATAATTCTCTTGTCTCTATCCCCAATTCCTCACTGGCCAATTCTGAAATCGATAACTTGGGTATGAGAAAATATCGCCGGTTGAAAACGATGCTGAACCTTACCTATGATACGAGTCCAGAACAAATGGAGGCATTCGTAGAAGGAATCAAAGCCATCGTTAAAGCGAATGAGCACTTTCGTCAGGATTATTATGAAATTCACTTTCATTCCTTTGGTGCACATTCTCTCGATGTTCTGGTCTATGTGTTTTTCTCGGTACCAGACTGGAGTTCTGAGCTGCAACAACGGCATAATTTTTTACTGGAAATTCTGCGCCTCGCGAAAAGTTTACAGGTTCAATTCGCATTCCCAACCCAAACTTTACATATAGACTCTCACCACCAAGGAGAAGCTTCACAGCCAGCAGCACTCTCAGAACCTGAGATGGTTCATCAGGTGAAATCGTACGGGCCGAATGGATCTTTAGGAAAACCTGATGGTTTACGACTCTTTGAAGAGGGTAAAGAAATCGATTTCGGCCCTACTAAGAAAGCTTAGATTAGGATTCTTTTTCAGTATTTGAAAAAGCCTCAAACACCATTTTTAAATCGTTGGCTACGTCTTGGCTGGTTCTACCTTCAATACGATGTCTAGGAATCATTGCTTTTATCTCACCATCCACAAAATAAGCGAAAGAAGGTGAGGAAGGTGGATATTCACTAAAATATGCTCGGGCATGAGCAGTAGCTTCTTTATCCTGTCCAGCAAATACGGTGACCATATGATCAGGCTTTGCCTCGGATTGTTGTAATGCAATACCCAATCCTGGTCTCGCATTCCCTGCAGCACAGCCACATACCGAGTTAATAGCCAGAAGCATGGTGCCTTTGTACTGTTGCATCGCTCGATCTACGTCGGCTGGAGTCGTTAGTTCTTCTACTCCAAACTGAGTGAGTTCCTCTCTCATCCAAGAGGTATCGGGTCCCATTCCAAATCCAAATTGCATACTACTTTGATTAAAGATTCCTCCCCAGGTCGAACCGGGGGAGGGATCGAGTTAACGTATAAATTATTTTGCAGCGTCGAAATTCGCTTGAACCTGTTCCCAGTTCACTACATTCCAAAAAGCTGAAATATAGTCGGGTCGTCGGTTTTGATAATGTAAATAATAAGCATGTTCCCACACATCAAGTCCTAAAATAGGGGTATGACCATCCATGATTGGACTATCTTGATTTGCAGTCGAATGAACAACCAATTTACCTTCGGAAGATACCGATAACCAAGCCCAACCAGAGCCAAAACGAGTCGCAGCTGCTTTTGCAAAAGCTTCTTTGAAGGCATCAAATCCACCTAAGTCTGCATCTATAGCAGCGGCTAAACTACCTGTTGGTGAGCCTCCACCATTGGGAGATAAAATCGTCCAAAAAAGGCTGTGATTTGCAAATCCGCCCCCATTGTTAATAACCGCTTGTTGCTTGTCGGCAGGTAGAGAAGAGATATTGCTAAGTACTTCCTCTATAGAAGCGTCGGCAAGGTCAGTACCTTCAAGTGCAGCATTTACATTATTGGTATATCCTTGATGATGTTTGCTATGATGTATTTCCATGGTACGAGCATCAAAATGTGGCTCTAATGCGTCGTAAGCATAAGGAAGTTCGGGTAGTGTGTACGCCATTTTCCTGTTGGTTATGATTAAAAATTAAATTCAAAGTATTTGAATAATGATAAACATTGCTTGAAGACCATTATCAAATAGTACATGCTTAAAAATAAGCATTTGTAGCAAAAAAATCGTTCCTGATCCTAACCAGTTTAAACGAAGTGAATGGCCATAGGAAGGCCTTTAGAGTCTTTTGGCGGTTCATTTGGAATAGTCCTTAGTCCCTTCGCCACCGATTGTTTCGCATAGTATGCGAGCACCATAGCATCTACAATATCATCTTCACCAACATCCGCTCTGCGATACTCTTCTTTAATGACTCTGAAAAACTCACCCGCCCACTCATTTTCCTGAATTAGTAACTCGAGCCGGTGACGTATCCCCTTCTTTAGATTTTTCTTCTGAAAAATCATCCCATCATTTAGGTTTTGAAAGAGCCATTCAGGATGACTTTCCAATACTTTTTCACCCCAACCTTCATGTTTCTGCAAAAGCTCATCGAGCATTTTGATTTTAGGGGTAATATTCCAAGACTGAAGCGTTAGTTTCTTTTCGGTGTATTCAAAACTCGTCAAATTGGCCTCGGCATAGGTTGGAGCATATAAGGCTGGCCGAATGGGCGGACTGAATACACTGGATGAATATTCAGACCCCAAGACTTTACGTAATTCCAAGTCGCATGTACGGGTGTACTCATCTTCTTGCAAACCGATGGGCATATCCACGAAAATCCGATCATAGTCTCCTAAAACCGATTCTAGTTCTTCTTGATCGCTAAGTACTTCATAATGCTCCTGACCTTCATCGAAACTAATGAGTATCCAACCCAATTTGCAACCGTCGATTCCAGCCGTGCGCATGATATACCTACTCTTGTATTCGTTTCAATTTAATATGTAATTCATCGAGCTGTTTGGTCTCTACCGCGGCAGGTGCATCGTCCATCATACTCTGCGCTCGTTGATTTTTAGGAAATGCAATGACATCTCTTAAGCTACGCGCTTTACTTAGTATCATAATGAGCCGGTCTAGACCTAGTGCGATACCTCCATGTGGTGGAGCACCATAACGGAAAGCCTGTAGTAAGAAACCAAATTTTTCCTCGGCCTCCTCTGCATCAATACCCAAAAGCTTGAACATAGCTTGTTGCACTTTTGAGTTATGAATACGAATAGACCCACCCCCAATTTCACTACCGTTCAATACCAAATCATAGGCTCTTGCACGTACAGAGGCTGGTTGCTGATCCATCAAATCCATATCCTCTGTTTTTGGTGATGTAAAAGGATGATGCATCGCATGATATCGTTGAGTTTCGGCATCCCATTCCAGTAGTGGAAAATCGGTAACCCACAATGGAGCATAACGGTCTTCATCAATAAAATTGAATTCCTGGCCAACCATTAATCGTAATTGACCCAACTGTTCAAGCACCTGAGGTTTTGGCCCTGCCAACAAAAAGACCAAGTCTCCTATTTGTGCGCCCGATGCTTCCACCATCTGCGCTACAATATCCTCCGTTAAAAACTTAGCCACACTACATAATGGGCCATCTTCCTGCATTTTGATATAAATAAGACCACCCGCACCGGTTTCTTTTTTAACTCTTTCGGTCCAGCGATCAATAGCGCCTCTACCCATCTCACCCTGACCTGGAATCGTAAAACCTACCACCCCTCCACCTTTAGCCACCGTATCGGAAAACACCTTAAATTCAGCCTTTGCAACAATTTCGGAAAAATCTACAAACTTGCAACCGAATCGTAGGTCGGGTTTATCTGACCCATACGAGTTCATTGCCTCGTCATAACTCATTCTTGGGAAAGATTTGGGTAGATCAACGCCAATGGTTTGGTTAAAAATAGCACGCAACAATTCTTCGTGAATACTATAGATGTCTTCCTCATTCACAAAAGACATCTCAACATCGATTTGAGTAAACTCTGGCTGTCGATCGGCTCTCAAATCCTCATCCCTGAAACACTTGGTAATCTGAAAATAGCGATCAAATCCAGAGGTCATCAACAACTGCTTATAGGTTTGAGGGCTCTGTGGCAATGCAAAAAACTTACCCGGATTAACCCGGCTTGGCACCAAATAGTCTCTTGCTCCCTCCGGCGTACTTTTCATTAAAACAGGTGTTTCAACCTCTACAAATTGCTGATCGTGGTAAAAATTCCGGATGATCTGATAGGTTTTGGAACGTAAAAAAAGCTTCTCCTGAACTTCAGGTCTTCTTAAATCCAAGTAGCGATACTTCAAACGAACTTCTTCGTTGGTACTGATACCGTCTTTTATTTCAAAAGGAGGCGTATCGGCTTCAGAATAGATACTCAGCTCACTTACCTCTATTTCGATTGCACCCGTGACCAATTTAGGGTTCACATTTTCTTCCCCTCGCGCAATCACCTTACCTTTAATACCGATGACATATTCGGCTCTCAGCTGCTCCGCTCTCGCGTGCAAATCGGCGTCGGTTTCTGTAAATACGATTTGAGTAACCCCGTATCGATCTCTTAAATCAATAAAAATTAATCCCCCCAAATCACGACGAGGACCTACCCAGCCATTTAAGGTGACCTGCTCTCCGATATGAGCTTCATTTAACTCTCCGCAGGTATGACTGCGTTGTAATGTTTTCATAAATCCTTATAACTAACAATAATTGAGTGATCGCACCACGACTATATCATGGTAACTTACATGAGAACATCAAATTACGCATAATGAGAACGAATATCCCATAAGAAGTTAAAATTGGTGTGCTGGACCTAGAAATTCACAAGTCAACAGGTTTTTTAAAGAGTATAAACAACTATTTAGCCGTCTATTTTTGAGAAAAGAGTTTTTTAGTTATTTTAATGTCTCAAATTATCCTGTAAATATTAGAGGCTTCTGTTCTTTTCGGATTGAAGTCTCCCATCCATAGTGCCTGGGGAGGTCTCCATGGAATCCATCAAAACAATCGTTGCCGACGGGAATGAAATATTCCGTCATGGTCTTACTTCTATTCTACGTGAAGAAGGCTTCGATATCGTTACCGATACCGATAATGGGGCATTGGTTTTGACGGCTTTTGAGCATGTTCAACCCGAACTTTGTGTCTTATCCTTTAATATGCCCGAAATTTCTGGCATACATCTCGCTAATAAAATTATTGAACAGCGACCTGATGCTAAAATTTTACTGTTGGCCGATGACAATACGGAGGATACACTTAACAATTTTTTAGAGTCTGGAGCGCAAGGCTTGCTCATGAAAAGCGCACACCGGATTGAACTCATGGATGC
>Ga0181589_10001835_pt1 | contig 16575 bp, 15 predicted proteins | sample 071ome_25_FD_132444 | JGI IMG/M metagenome (GOLD analysis project Ga0181589, IMG submission 132444) | Coastal salt marsh microbial communities from the Groves Creek Marsh, Skidaway Island, Georgia - 071410BT metaG (megahit assembly) | ecosystem: Environmental > Aquatic > Marine > Intertidal...
GCTCGATTTGAAGGACGCGACGGTTAAAAAAGTGACCGAAGACGTAGACGAGGAGACGAAGGATCGAGAATTCGAAGAGCGCACGCTCGCGTCGCTCGCGGCGTTCGAGCCGAAATCTCCGGTGCCCGAACCCAACTGGGAAGATTTCGACGCGCACACGCCATCCGGCGGTTGGACGCGCGCGCGCGCAGAGCTCGCCACGCTCGCGTCGCTCGCGCGCTCAATGTCCGACGTGGACATTTTGCGTTCCTCCGTGTGCGTCGGCGTGACCGGACCGTGTCGAAGAGACGCGCCTTGGAGCAAAGAGACGATCGGAGACGCGCGCGCGGTGGAAGACTGTTCGCCGGCGGAAGATTTCTATCTCAGCAACGGACCGCCGCGTCAAACGCTCGGTGGCAACGATAACATCGGCGAGCTGGCGTCTCACCACCTGGTGGCGCACTTCCCTCGACAATGCGCGCGCGAGCGCGAAACGCGCGAGAGAGCGAACCCAGAGCCGATCGACGAGTCTCCGCCCCCACGCGTGCCGGCGACGCCGGTCAAGGCGTCGAGACGCGCGCGCGGATCCACTCGCGCGCCGCTCGACGTCCCCACGGGCGCCATGCATCCGACGTGGCGCGCGCGCGCGCTCGCCGAGTGCACCGGCGCGATCGGTGTTCACGGAACCGCGACTACCGATCGTCTGGGGTACGTCTCAAAGATGGTTCGTCTGCAATTCGCGACGAAACCGCCGACGTCGCCGAATTCGCGAGAATCGAGACAACGCACTCGAAACCGACGACAACACCTATTAGTAACGCACCAAACCCGCACCGATTTATTAGACATCTCGAATTTCGGCGGCGGGAATTGATGCATCGATTCATTGACGCATAGCAACACACACTGTACTGTAATACGATAGACGCGTTCGTAGCGAGAGACGTCGTCGGTCAACCGACCGACGCTACTCGTCGCCTCGCATGGCCTTCGTCCTCACCCCTCGCGCCCTCGAGCGCGCGTGCGTCGATCAAAACGGGTGCGCGTCTCGTCTCGTCTCGTCTCGTCTCGTCTCTCGCGCGCGTCGACCGACCATCGAACACTCACCCAGAGAGAGTTGACTCTTCGTCTCGCAGGTACGCCACGCCCGAACTCAACGAGGTGCTCTATCTGCACCACCGAGGCATCGTCCGCCTCGAACACTTTGATCCATACGTGAACTTACGGTGTTTACACCTCGAACGCAACGCCGTGTCCTCGTTGGAGGGTTTACGAACGCTTCGTTCGTTGACGCAGTTACACGTCGACGGCAACGCGCTGCAAAATTTACGAGGCGTCGAGCGTTTGGTCAATCTCACGTGTCTCGACGCCAACGACAACGTCATCGATACGTTGGAACACGCGCGCGGACACGCGCGATTACGTTCACTCACCGTCGCTCGAAACCATCTTCGAGGCGACGTATCGACCGTCTTGGCGCCGCTCGCCGAGTGTCCGGCGCTTCGCGCGCTCGACGTCTCCGAAAACGACCTCGCCGCCGAAGACACCGACCACGCGTGTCGCGCGTTCGCCACCACCGTCCCCGACCTCGAGATCTTCACCGTCTTCAAAGGAAACTCGAGACTACGCCCCGCCGGCGCCGCCGAGACCGACGACGTTCGACGCCGAACCGCTCGCGCGTGTCCTCGACTCGCCTGGCTCGATTTCGAACCCGTCGTCGCCGACGCGCGCCCACATCCGTCGAGCATCACCGACGCACCGATCGACGACCGATGACGACGTCATCCTTCATTATGTGTACAGTAGATTTGTCACCCTTCGCGCCGTCGCGCGCCCGGCGTTTCGGGCACCCCCGCGCCCGGGCCCGCGCGCGCCCGACGGTTGCCCAAAACGCCCACAATCGTAATCATTCGCCCGCACACCGCGGTCGTCTCGTCATGCCCGCACCGGTCGTGCGCGCGGCGTCGTACAACCAAGACTGCACGTACGTCGCCTTGGCCACCGATCGAGGCTACGCCGTGCACTCGGCGAGCGATGGGCAGCGGTATCACGGGGACGACGCGCTCGGTGGGCTTCGACTCGTCGAGATGCTCTTCACGAGCTCGCTCGTGTGCGTCGTCGGGGACGGTGATTCCCCATCCATGAGTCCGCGGAGGATCAAGGTGTTGGACGCGAGACATCGTCGGGTGTTGGGGGAGATTTCCTGCGCGTCGACGGTGCTGGCGGTGCGATTGAATCGAGCGAGAGTGATCGCGCGAGAGCGGACGCGATGCACGATTTACGAGCTCGGGACGCTGTGCGCGCAGCAGACGATCGAGACGTGTGTGGACGAGCGTGGATTGGTGGCTTTGAGCGCGGATGCGGAGAGTTCGGTGTTGGCGTACGCGGGGAGCGAGCGAGAGGGACGGGTGGTAGTGCACGACGCGTTGAATTTGTGCCGAGTGATGGAGACGCGCGCGCACGAGAGTCCGTTGGCGGCGTTGGCGTTGAACGCGGATGGGACGATGTTGGCGACGGCGAGCACGCGTGGGACGGTGATTCGAGTAACGTCTTTACAGAGTGGGTGTAAGGTGTGGAGTTTTCGTCGAGGTGCGACGAGTTCGGTGATTCAGAGTTTGAACTTTGGCGCGACGACGTTTCATCCGCCGTTGCTGTGCGTGTCGAGCGACAAGGGCACGGCACACGTGTTCGCGATCGAAGGAGAACCCAAGGAGTGCGTCGCGCGAGGTGATGACACACGGAATGAACGCGGGAACGGCGCGCGCGAGGGCGAGACGTCGGCGACGTCGGCGACGACCACCGTCTCGAGCGCGCTCGCCAAGTCGCGCGCCGGCGTCTTCGGCCGCGTCATGAATTTCGCCGGCGCCACCGTCTCGGGGATATCCAGTCGCGTCAAGCCCGGAAAAGTGATCGCCGCCGCTCGAAACGCGATGGAACCCGCGCGCGCGATCGCCACGGTGAAATTACCGCATACATCGTCCACCGCGTGGTCGCTCTGCGCGTTGCAACCGACTCCCGGAACGACGGCGGATAAATGGGCGCCGCCCTCCCTCGACGCTTCCCAACCGTCGCGCCAGCTCGAGGCGCAGGTCTCCGTCGTCACCTCCGACGCCGTGTTTTACGATTACAACGTGCGTTTGACCGCCGATCGTTCGGGTTTCTTCTCACGCGGCGACGCCAAGGAGGGCGTGGCGAGACTCGAGCGCGAGTGTAAACTCGTCGACGAGTCGGACGCCTTCGGAACCGGTTCCGTCGTCGGCGATTTACCGAACGACGGTCGATGGATTCAAAATACGTCCGAAACCGAAAGAGACGCGCGAGATGTGCGCACCGACGTCAGCGAATCCATGTCGCAGAGCATGTTCGCCGCCGGGTAGTCGGACGACGCGACGAACTGGGCCGACGACTGGTAGTTACCGATACGACACGTCCTCTTCACCGACCGCGCGCGCGCACACGCACACACACATACGACGCTATCGTTATCGCATTCATTCTTTTCATCACATGTACATGAATCACGCATCATTCGCGGCGGCGGCGCCTTCGTCGTCACTCGTCGGCGTCCCGCCCGAGACATGTCCCGCGCGCGATGACCTCGCGCACGCTCTACGACCTTCTCGGCGTCTCTCCGTCGGCGACGTCGTCGGAGATCAAACGCGCGTACCTCGAACTCGCGAAGACGCACCATCCCGACGTGGCGTCGTCGTCGAGCGACGACGATACGTTTGCGAAAATCTCGCACGCGTACGATGTGCTCAAGAATCCCGTCTCGCGTCGCGCGTACGACGCCGTCGCGCTCGCGCCGACGACGTCGAGATCGTCCACTGCGTCCTCTCGCGCGTGGCGGCCGGCGAACGCGAATTGGGGACGACGACCGGGGTTTGAGAATTCGTACGCGTTCGACGACGACGACGACGTCGACGACGACGGTTCGGGACACGAGGGCGCGAGGGCGGCGCACGAGAGGCGAGCCGAGGCTGAACGCGCTCGGTCAAGGGCGAAGGCAGACGCGGCGAGGTGGTGGAAACACGAGCGCGAGGCGGCGGAGCGACGGAAGAGAGTGTTCGCGGAGAGCGCCGCCGCGAAAACGGTAAAACGCGGAGAGCGTTTCGCGGAGGCTACGCGCGCGTTGTGGCAAACCCGAGCGGCCGTGGTGTGGCAGGATGTCGCCGTAATGGCGATAGGCGTCGGTGTCGCGTGTTTCGCCGGGGTGCGGGCGATGCGCGCGATCGGCGGGAGAGAGACGAGGACGCGGGACGAGTAGCCGCCGGACGTCCACCGTCTCCGTCGACCGCTTCTACCTCTCCGACGCGCGCTCGGCGCTCGGCGCTCGACGCTCGGCGCTCGCGGTAACTTGTATTGTACTAGTAAATAAATTCAAACTCTCGAGCCGATGGTGACGACGACCGCGTCGGCGCGTCGGCGCGCGTTCGCGTCGGTCCTCGCGCCCCAGACATTCCGGGTGTCCCGACTCCCCAAGACGCACGAGTCGTGACTCATAAACACGACATACCATCCCATCCTCATACTCGATGCCTCGCGAGCCCGATGTACGACTCCATCGCTCGCCAATTCGACCCGACCGTCGCGCAACGCGCGGTCGATGACGCGCGACGCGCGCGGTCACGCGCGAATCGGCGACGCGACGCGCGAATCGGCGACGGCGAGACGCGCGCGCTGAGACGCGATATTTCGTTCGTCGCGTTCGTCGGTCGGCCGTCATGTTTCATCACGCGCCGACGGGGGCGTTCGGACGCGCGTCGCCGCGACGACCGGCGATGCCGGGCGCGAGCGCGGGACTCGCGCGCGGGAGCGGCGGCGCGGGACTCGCGCGCGGGAGCGGCGAGCGCGGGGGTGGGGATGGATGCGGGGATATCGGAACGGCGAGCGCGGCGGGAGACGGGCGCGTGCGACGACCGACGCCCGTGTACGGAGGAGGAGGTGCGTGCGAACGAGGCTGACGCGGATTTCGAGCCGAGGGTTCTCGGAGGGACTCGTCGTTGAGTCGTGATCGGTGGATTGGCACACGAGGTGGTTGAGGGGAAAAGCGCTTTTTTCGGGAGCGAGACGCGAACGCGAAGGAGTCGTCGCGCGCGATCGAGCGAGACGTACATCGCGCGGAGGACTGACGTGGATGCTGACGTTGGATGATTTTCGAACATCGCGCGTAGGTCGAGCGCCGCCGGTGAGGATGGGGGCGAGAGAAGAATTTACCAGTCGGCGCGAATCCGCGGCGACGCCGGACGCGGCGGACGGCGCGATGTTGGAGCCCGAGAGAGCGTTTCACAGCGTGCACGATTTGGTCCATTACGCCATTTTGTCGCAACCGAATAATTTAGCGAGTTTGAGGATGATTTATTCGATTTGTCAACGCGAAGGCCGCATCGCGAGCAAACACGGCGGCGGATCGAGACTGATCACGTCGAACGAGCATTGGAAGTCTCAAATCAGGCACGCGCTGTACACGTCGCCGAGATTCAAGCGCATGGGAAGCGATGATTGGGGAGTGGCCGCGGGGCACACGGTGATGCCGGATACGACCGTCGTGTACGTGAGCAAGGATGAACGCGTGAACGCGGCGTCTCGATACAAGGCGCCGGCGGCGAAGAAGCGACGCGCCCAACAGACCCGATTCAAGACGCAGACGTTTGAGAGCGACTACAGATCATCTGCGGAGCCTGAGACCGTATCGATGCTCGCGCTAGAGGGCGAAAAGGCACTCAAGCTCATGCGTTCTGCGAGCGGACACTCGGGGAGCGATCGAAGCGCCGCCTCGGCGGAGCGCACTCTGATGGATGGTGACAGATTGGGTCGCGCTCAAACCGTGAGTCCAAGTCCGAGGCGTGTGTCTCGCTCGTGCTCACCCGAGCCGCGCGAAAGTTCGACGCTCGTCGTCGTCGCTGGTTTGTTTGAGCAAGACTGCAAAGTCATCCCTCGCGACTATCGACGAAATCGACGCAAGCCGGCGGGTGGAGGACACCACGCCGCCATGCCCACCGATTTGGAGTGTCAAGTCGCCCAATCCATGACACCCGCGGTGGGCGCGGATGCGTACTAAATTATTCTTCTGAACGCGCGTGCGCGCGGTATTTGTTTTTATTTTTGAATTTCTTCGACGCCGACGCGTGCTTCTCACGCACGTTTTGTATTTTTTGTCTATTTTTACTCGGCGCTGGTACAGTAGAATACAACATTATCATTTGTTAAAATGTTTGAATAGGAGTACACGCGCGCGCGTCGAGACGAAGCGCGGTGGAGTTGGACTCGCTCACGCGCACGCGCCCAAAGACGCGCCCTGAACGGCAGCTTGCAAGAGCTCCTTCGGAGACATTTTATTGGTGGTGCCACTCTCGCGCCAGTTTGCTTGTTTGGACCGCCATTCCTTCGCCAGTCTCGCCAAGCGTAGGAATCGTTCTTCTTCGCTATCTTCTATGGCGCGAATCATCGAGTAGTGCACGCCCAACTCGGTCTCCGCGTCCTCGGTCATGTTCGCCCCAGTCTTCATCCCCTCGACTCGAGCCTTGATGTTCTTCTTCCTATGCAAACCTTGCAACTGCGCGTTCAAGGCATCGTGTGCGCTATTCGAGCTACTTCGACTCGCCCGCCCCTTACCGACGGCCGTCTTCGCGTCGGATTCCATGGCCCGAATCTCCTCCGCCGTCGGTATCCGCTGCTGCGAGATCGGTGTAATCTTCCTCTTCCCACGCTTCGTCAGCACACCTCCGTTCAAATCGCCAAACTTCATACGATTCATCTGCGACCGCACCTCGGCTCTCTTCTCCTCCTCTGTCTTCGGCCTGGACGTCGAGGCCCCTCCCGCCGCCGCGTCTCCGTCTCCGTACCTCGCCTTCCATCGCCAATCGTGCTCCGCCCACTCCACGTCTCCCTCCTCATCCATCAGCGTCGCCGCAGCGATCGCCGAACCTTCCATCTCCAGCGCCGCCGCGCGGAGCGTGCGATACGCCCCTTGGACAACCTTAAACGCCTCGACGCTGCTGTCGCCGGCGATGTCGGGATGGGTGCGCATGGCGCTCGCTCGAAACGCTCGTTTCAGCTTTCTCTCGTCTCGAGCGTCGGTGACGCTTATTCCGAGCTCTTCCGCCGCGCGCTGCACCGCGTCGCGCGTGCGTATCTCCGCCGCGCACCACATCGCGCGCGGACGTCGAGCGCCCCCTCTCGCGCGCGCCGAGCCTCGAACGTCCCTCGACGCGTCGCCGGTGAACGAGACGGACGCGCGCGAGGCCACGGACGCGCGCGAGGGCGCGATGCGCGCGCGAAGCATCTCGTCTTCGGCGTCGGACGCGCGTCGTCGGCGTCGCGGACTCGCGCGCGGCGCGCGCGGAGCCTCGTCAGACGCGGACGAACAATGTTTTTTATTCTTCACAAAACTGTCGAGATACGGATGAAGGGTACGTTTAGAGCCATGTAAGCACACGCGGTTTGTTTATATCCGTTATTGTAGATACCTTAGTAACATATCTTTGTATGATCCGTTTGTCCTGTTACATAAAGCTGCATGCGCTCGAATCGAAGTTTCTTTGACGTCTTTCATCCGTCGGCGCGCGCGCGCGAGACCTCGACGCGAGGACGACCGAGACGATGTCGGCGACCGAGCACAAGGACCGTGGTAACGAGCACTTCAAGCACGCGCGATGGGACGACGCCGTGGAGGAGTTTACGCGCGCCATCGAGCTCGACGGGACGAATCACGTCTTTTACAGCAATCGCTCGGCGGCACACGCGGGGGCGGAGCGCTGGCGCGAGGCGCTCGCGGACGCGGAGAAGACGATCTCGTTGAAACCTGATTGGGCCAAAGGGTACGGCCGCAAGGGGGCGGCGCTGTTCGGGGCGAGAGATCTCGAAGGGGCAAAGGCGGCGTACTCGGCGGGCTTGGCCATCGAACCGGAGAACGTGCTGTTGAAGAGCGGATTGGAGGACGTGGAGTACGTTGCGGCGAGGCGTCAGCAGGCGGACGATGGGATGAATCAAATCGGATCGATGTTCCGGGCGCCGGATCTCATGGGGAAGTTGGCGACGAATCCGGCGACGAGGGATTATTTGAGTCAACCCGACTTTTTGGCGATGATGTCCGAGGTGCAAAAGGATCCGAACTCGTTGAACAAGTACCTGAGCGATCCGAGGATGATGAACGTGTTGAGCGTGGCGATGGGCGTGAAAGTGATGAGCGGTGACGACGCGGCGAAGGAATTCGGCGAACACGAGGCGGATTCCAAGCCGACGGATTCCAAGCCGGCGCCCCCGCCCGAGCCCAAGGCTCCGGAACCGGTCAAAGAGCCGGAGCCCGAAGTGTCGGAGACGCGGAAGGAAGCGCTCGCGGCGAAGGAAGCGGGTAACGCGGCGTATAAAAAGCGCGATTTCGACACGGCGATCGCGAATTACGACAAGGCGATTGAACTGGACCCAGAGGATGTGTCGTTCCTGAACAACCGCGCGGCGGCCAACTTGGAGAAGGGTGATTACGTCGCGTGCATCTCGGATTGCGACACCGCCATCGAGAAGGGACGTTCTATTCGTGCGGATTACACCGTGATCGCAAAGGCGATGACTCGCAAGGGCAATGCGCTCGTCAAGCAAGGCGAGCTCGAGGCGGCCATCGACGTGTACCAGCGGTCTCTCACCGAGCACCGAACGGCAGACACTCTCAAGCGTTTGAACGATACCGAGAAGAAATTGAAGGAAGCGCAGCAAACGGCGTATTTGGATCCAGTCAAGGGTGACGAAGCGCGCGAGCGAGGTAACACGTTCTTCAAGGAGCAAAAGTTTCCCGAGGCGGTCAAAGAGTACACAGAGGCCATCGCGCGCAACCCGAACGATCACAAGGCGTACTCCAACCGCTCGGCCTCGTACACTAAACTCACGGCGTTCAACGAGGCGTTGAAGGATGCGGAAAAGTGCATCGATATCGACCCCACGTTCGTGAAGGGTTACACGCGTAAGGGACACGTGCAGTTCTTCACCAAGCAATACGATGAGGCTTTGGAGACGTACACGGAGGGCTTGAAGCACGATCCGAGCAACGAAGAGCTCAAGGATGGCATGCGTCGCTGCCACGAGCAGATCAACCGTGGCGCCACGGGTCAACTTACCGAGGAGGAGATGAGACAGCGTCAAGAGCGCGCGATGTCGAACCCGGAGATTCAAGGCATCCTCTCCGACCCTGTGATGCGACAAGTGTTGCAGGACATGTCCACGGATCCGAAGGCTGCCGCCGAGCATCAACGAAACCCGACCATCATGGCCAAGATTCAAAAGCTCATCAATGCGGGCATCGTCCAAGTTCGATGAGTTAGTTGTTTTGGGCGACGCGAAGCGGGAGGTTGACTCCATCATCATTAGGCGAACAAAGTTGCAGTTAAGCGCACTTCTCTTAGTACTAATTCGTGATCTATTCTATCTTTGTTTTCTCGATCGAGCGCAAAGATTAAAACTACTCCTTCGCGAAGACGTCTTCGCTCGAGGAGGTGCCTCGCGCGACTAAAAACGCGCGCTTTTCGCCCGACGTCGGTCACGTCTTCTCCTTGATACCCACCGCGTTCGTCGCCCCACGTCTCGCCGCCCACGCGTCGTACGTTCGCTGCGTCGCCTCGTCGATTCCACCTCTCACTATGTCGATCGACCTTCCTATCGTCATCGTCGCCGCGCTCGAAAATCCCGGTATCACTCGCAATAAACGAGGCACGTCGGCGGCGATGCGCACGCGCACCTCCGTCTCCACCTTGGTCTCCGTCTCCGTCGATCCCGCCTCATCGATGCCCACCCTCGCGTCGATGTACGCCCACACGCCCATTTTCGCGAACCCTGGCGGTAATTTCCCTCGATCACCCGCGAAACGAAGCTCCTCCCCGACGAGGCGCGCGCGCCCGTCGACGCGGCTCGCCGTCGCATCGCCCGGAATCGCCTCGATCGCGAACTCGGGCGCGATCTCCCACTTGAGCAACTCCCGCGGACGCACGGCGACGTCGAACATCCTCCCTCCTCGCGCACCTCGCGCTCGACGCTCGCGAGCGTCGGCGACGCCGAACACGAGCTCGATGAAGTTTCCCGGGTCCCCGAGCCACGCGCGAACCGACGCCTCCTCACCGCCGTCTCGCGCGTCGCGCACCGCCAACGCGATCGTACGATCGACAGAAAACGTCAGATACCCATCCGGCGGCTCAGGCGCCGCGCGCGCGTCCTCGGGCGCCTTCGTGGACGTCGCGCGCGTGCGTCCCCAAGATGCCCCTCGTGCGCGCCCCACGCCGTCCCGCGTCCACGACGGCGTCCGCGCGCGCGTCGGTCGCGAACACGACGCGAGAGGTTCTCGCGCGCGCCTCGACGCCGCGACGGCGCTCGCGAGCGACATGGCGCCGCGCTGTCGCGATGGGCGCGGATTCGGGCGTCGGACCATTTTTCGGCGGCGGCGGCGGCATTTTCACGCGCGCGCGCGGCGTCGACGACGGTCGCGGCGAGTCGAACGTGCGAGCGAACGAGCACGAAGAGCGCGCAACCGGTCGTCTCGAGCCATGCCGCGACTGCCATCGCGCAAGAGCGCGCCGGACGGCGACGATGAGGATGTCGAGTACAAAGCCGTGGGTGAAGGGGAAGAGGAATCCTCGGACGAGGAGTGCGACGACGCCATGGACGAGGACGGAGGCGAGAACAAGGGCGGGAGCAAGCGGCCGGAGGTGTGGCGGCCTACGGGGGCGGAGGACGAGGACGTCGAGCTCGAGTACGATGAGACGGCGTACGACGCGTTGCACGCGTTTTCGCACGAGTGGCCGTGTCTGTCCTTTGACATCGCGAAGGATGATTTAGGTGAGAAACGCGAGAGTTTTCCGCACGAGATGACCATCGTGACGGGTACGCAGGCGGTGGAAGCGTCTAAGAACGTGCTGAGCGTGATGCGGGTGAGTCGGATTAAAAAGACTCGGCGGGACGCGGACGCCGACGAAGACATGGAGGCGAGCGACAGCGAGGACGACGAGAGCGACAACGCGCCGACGCTCACGGTGGCGAGCGTCGTGCATCACGGCTGCGTGAACAGAGTGCGTTGCTTGCCGCAAAAGCCGACCACGGTGGCGACGTGGAGCGATTCCGGTCACGTGATGATTTGGGATTTGAGCGCGCAGGCGACCAAGGTGATGACGTCGACCAAGGACGTGAAGGGAAAGGTCGATCCTCCGCAGCGCGTGACGCCCACGCAGGTGTTCACGGGACACAAAGACGAGGGGTACGCGCTCGACTGGTCCCCGGTGTGCGAGGGAAGACTGGCAAGCGGTGATTGCGCCGGCGCGATTCACACGTGGGAGCCGGTGCAGGGTAAATGGGACGTCGGCGCGACGCCCTTCACCGGGCACACGTCGAGCGTGGAGGACATTCAGTGGTCTCCGAGCGAGCGCGACGTCTTCATGTCGTGCTCTGCCGATCAAACCGTGTGCGTGTGGGACGCACGCATGCGCGCCAAGCCTGCGCTGCGAGTCAAGACGCACGACGCCGACGTCAACGTCATGTCATGGAACAGACTCGCCAACTGCATGGTCGCCACGGGCGCCGACGACGGCTCGCTGCGCATCTGGGACCTTCGCAACTTTAACGAGTCCAACCCACAATTCGTGGCGAATTTCACCTTCCACCGCGCCCCGGTCACGTCGGTCGATTGGGCGCCATTCGATTCCGCCATGCTCGCCTCCTCCTCCGCCGACAACACCGTCTGCGTGTGGGATTTAGCCGTCGAGCGTGACGCCGAGGAAGAAGCCGCGGCGCTCACCGCCAAGGACAACGCCGCGCCACCAGAGGACCTCCCGGCGCAGTTGATGTTCGTCCACCAAGGCTTGAAGGATCCCAAAGAGATCAAGTGGCACGCCCAAATTCCCGGCGCGTGCGTCACCACCGCCGCCGACGGTTTCAACATCTTCAAAGCCTACAACGTCGGCCCCGCCGTTCCCTAACTAAGTAAGTAAAGAATGCGTGACCACGTGTAACGAAAAAAACCACATTCGTTCGACGATCCCATCCATGCCTCGGCGCTCACCGCCTCTCGCGACGGCGAGCTCACGCGCGCGCTCACCCCCACGCGGGCGTCGTGCTGTAAAACACCACGAGCTTCCCTCCCGACGCGTTCCGCTCCCCGTACCCATCGCACAGATCCCCTATCGTCGCGTCGTGCCTCGGCGTGAACGCCGCGCCGAGGTACGCGAACGCGCGCTCGACGCGCACGAGTCGACTCAGATGCGCCACGACATCCTCGAACGCGGCGTCCGCGCGCACGCGCACGCGGTTCCTGCGAAGTATGGGGGCATCGCCCGTCGCCTTGAAGAGCACGACGACGCGTCGCGCGCCGTCGTCGGCGTCGTCGTCGACGACTTCGACGTCGTCCGCGGCCATCTGTCGCCTCCGAGCTCAAAAGTGGGAAGCGTCACCGTTAGGCGCGCGCGCGCGTCGAACGCCGTCCACCGTCCGAACGCGCGATGGTGGACGACGCGATGGTGGATGAGGACGCCGCGCCCGACCGCGCGCGCGCCGAGGACCGCGTCGTCCGCGCGTTCGTGCCCGGAAGATTATGTCTTCTGGGTGAGCATAGTGACTGGGCCGCTGAGCGCGCGAGCGCGGACGGGCCGGGGGCGTGTCTCGTCGTCGGCACGCGCGAAGGGATCGAGGGCGAGGCGTTCGTTCCCGCGGGCGCGCGTCGCGGGCGATTCACGGTGCGCAGCGCGGAGGATGGGGAGACGTATTCGCGCGCGGCGAGCGATGAGCTGGAGCTGGAGCGAGACGCGCGCGAGGGCGGGCGGTGGTCGTACGTCGCGGGCACGCTGTTGGAGTGCGTGCGGGCGATTCCAGAGATGCGCGAGGGTGGATTAGAGGCGACGCTGACGTCGAAAGGGTTACCGGTGAAGCGCGGGTTGAGTTCGTCGGCGGCGGCGTGCGTCCTCGTGGCGCGACTGGCAAACCTCTCGTACGCGCGCGGATGGACGGTGGAGCGAGAGATGGAGGTCGGGTATTTGGGTGAGAGCACGTGGACGCCGTCCAAGTGCGGACGGATGGATCAGGCGTGCGCGTACGGGCCCGAGAGGTGCACGCTCATGACGTTCGACGCGGAGAAAAAAGTGACGGCGACGCGCGTGACGAGCGGCGGGGATGTGCACGTCTTGGTGGTGGATTTGGAGGGAACAAAGGATACGATTCGGATTTTAGCGGATCTGTCGCGCGCGTTCGACGCCGGAGACGTCAAATTGAGAGCGGCGCTCGGCTCAGAAAATCGACGGCACGTCGACGAGGCGCTTCGTGCGATACAGCTTGGCGACGCCAAAAAGTTGGGAGCCGCGTGTGCGGCGGCGCAGGCGACGTTCATGAACGCCGCGAAGCACTTGTGTCCGTCCGAGCTCAGCGCACCGATCATGCACGACGCGATTCGTAGCGTCGAGAAGACGCTTCCGCACTTGATTTATGGCGCCAAGGGCGTGGGGAGTCAAGGCGACGGCGCGGTGCAATTCGTGTGCAGAGGCGCGAACGAGGCGCGAGAATTGCGCGCGCACTTTGAAACTCTCGGAAAGAAGAGTTTCATCATCACCCTTTCCCCCGATGCGCGAGAGGCGATGCACGCATAGCTTTGTCCCTCGGGACTACGAATACAACTGTCTCTGCAACTAAAACGGGGAGATAGACTCTAGACTGGAACTATCGCGGGTACGCTCCATCGCGTCCGTGCGGCGCGTCCAAATCTACTCCTGGTCCGACGGGCACGATCGCGTGCGGATTCAACGACGGATGCGAGGCGAAATAGTGCTCTTTAATGTGCTTGAAATTCGTCGTTTCTCGAAACTCGGGCATTTGATACAGTTCGCGCACGTACCCCGACAAGTGCTCGTACTGATTAATCAACTTTTTATTCGTCTTAAAGTACACGACGTAGACCTCGTCGAACCTGATGAGCGTCACGAATAATCGCACGTCTGCCTCGGTGAGCGCGTCGCCCGCGATGTACCGCGAACGACTTAAGATGTGTTCGCACTCGTCCAACCCGTCGAAGAGCGCGCGCACCGCCTCCTCGTACGCCTCCTGACTCGTCGCGAAACCGCATCTGTACACGCCGTTGTTAATTTTTTCATAAATCCACGCGTTCACCTCGTCGATGCGCGCGCGGAACGCCTCGGGATACAAATCCACCTCGGGTCTCCGCGCGAAACCGTTAAACTTGGCGTTCACCTCTCGAAGAATGTCCGAGCTCTCGTTATTGACGATGTCCCCCGTCTCGACGTCCCAGATCAACGGCACGGTGTATCTCTGCGTTTTCGGCGCATGCACGGCGTCGTATAACGCGCGAACCGTCGTCGCGCCGTTCGCCCCCGTCGCCGCGCACGCGCCGTCGGCGACGAATTCGCCCTTCCCATCGGGATTACTCGTCGTCTCTCCCGGCGCGACGAAACGCCATCCACAGTGCGCGTCGTCCGCGAGATCGGGACGCGTGCGCGCCCACACCGGGTGCGTGACGCGCACGTCGAAGACGTCCTCGAGCCCTTTGAGTCGAATGGCGATCAGCACTCTGTGGGCCCAGGGACACGCGAGAGAGACGTGGATAACGTAACGGTTTTTCGCGGGCGGGTGCGCGCCGTCGACGTCAAACGTGTCGCGAAACGTGCTCGGTTTACGCGCGAAGGCACCCGTGGGCGTGACGTCGGCCACGGCGGTGGACTCCATGACGAGGTGTGGGGACGCGTCGAATGAAGATGAAGGGTGAAGAAGAAAAGACTCGCCGTCGATTATGATAAAACGCGCTGATAATCAATCAAATCAACGAATGTTTACGCCTGTGATGCGTCCAAGAAACACACATCGGGGTCAGTCGAGCGATCGAGACGCGACGCGCGGGCGCGCGAGAGACGACGAACGAACGAGCGAGCGAGAGAGACGCGAGACGCGGGGACGCACCTCGTCGAGCGCGGCGACACCCGGGAGCACCTTGCCCTCGAGCAATTCGAGGGAGGCACCACCACCGGTGGAGATGTGGGACATCTTGTCCGCGAGGCCAGCCTTTTCGACAGCGGCGACGGAGTCACCACCACCGATGATGGTGATACCGTTGAGGTTGGCGAGGGTGTCCGCGATGGCGAAGGTACCCTTGGCAAAGGCGTCCATCTCGAAGACGCCCATCGGGCCGTTCCAGATGACAGACTTGCACTCGTTGAGTTCGGCTTGGAAGGTCTTGACAGAGTCCGGACCGACGTCGAGACCCATCCAGCCCTCCGGGATGTTGTCGACGGAGACGATTTGCGTGTTGGCGTCCGCGGCGAACTTGTCGGCGACGACGACGTCCGTCGGGAGCAAGAGCTTGACGCCCTTGGCCTCCGCCTTGGCCATGAGTTCCTTGGCGAGGTCAATCTTGTCGTCTTCGACGAGGGAGGCACCGACGGACTTGCCGAGCGCCTTGTAGAAGGTGAAGATCATACCACCACCGAGGATAATCTTGTCAGTCTTTTGCAACAAGGACTCGATGACGCCAATCTTGGAGGACACCTTGGAACCGCCGACGATGGCGCAGAACGGGCGCTCCGGGTTGGAGACGGCACCGTCGAGGTAGTCGAGCTCCTTTTGGAGCAAGAAACCGGCAACATTCGTCTTGCAGTACTTGGTCACACCTTCCGTGGAGGCGTGCGCGCGGTGCGCGGTACCGAAGGCATCGTTGACGAAGATGGTGGCGGAGCCCGCGAGCTTCTTCGCGAAATCCGGCTCGTTCTTCTCCTCCTCCTTGTAGAAGCGAGTGTTCTCGAGCAAGCAGACGGAACCGCTCGGCATGGAGGCGACCGCCTTGGAGACTTCATCACCGATGCAATCATCAATCTTCATCACCGGGCACGAGAGCTTTTCAGACAATCGCGCGCCCACCGGGGTGAGGCGGAACTTATCCTCCGGACCAGACTTCGGGCGACCCTACGCCGAGACGAACGCGTACGCGCGCGCGAATCACTCGTCAGTCTCTCTCTCACACACACACACACGCGTCACGCGCGCGCGACGTAAACCCTCAATCGTCATCGTCGCGACCACGCCGTCTCGATCGATCGATCGATCGATCACGATCGTCCCGTCCCCGGCCCGAGGAAACAATCGTCACCCTATCCACATCCGCGCGCGCGTCGAATCGATCACGCACCAAGTGCGACGTGACGAGCACTTTCGCCCCGTTCTTGGTCAAATACTCCAACGTCGGAATCGCCGCGCGAATTCTCGTATCGTCGGTGATGTTCAAATCCCCATCGAGCGGGACGTTCAAGTCGCATCGAACGAAGACGACTTGATCCTTCAGGTCCTTCTCGGTGAGGTCGCCGACGGATTTCTTCTTCGCCTCGCATCGCACGACACCGCGAGCGAATCGGGCGCCCTTGGACGCGGTGCGCGAGAGAGACGCGCGGGCGGTGGTGAAACCGGAGAGCGTGGCGAGTTGGGTGGACATCGTGCGCGTCGGAGAGTGACGTGGGTCACGCGATCGCTCGCTCGATCGCTTCGACCCGATCGATCGATCGTCGCTTAGCGTGGCGTCGATGACGTGGCACCGAGCGCGTGGAGTCGAGGGACTGGTTTTTGAGTCATCAGTCGTGA
>Ga0181589_10001837_pt1 | contig 16571 bp, 12 predicted proteins | sample 071ome_25_FD_132444 | JGI IMG/M metagenome (GOLD analysis project Ga0181589, IMG submission 132444) | Coastal salt marsh microbial communities from the Groves Creek Marsh, Skidaway Island, Georgia - 071410BT metaG (megahit assembly) | ecosystem: Environmental > Aquatic > Marine > Intertidal...
CCAATGGCTACTTATGCCATGACTAAAGAAGGACTAAAACTGGGTGAATCTACGGCAATTATACTGTACAGTGTGTTGTTAGATCAAATTTGGTTTGCTATTGCTATTCCTATTCTACTGTTTGCAGGTATTTATCTTGATGTAGTACCACAAGAAGTCGGGTTTGTAGGAGAGGCATCCATGCTGGTACTCTATGTGGCCTTACTATCCTATGCTTCGGTGCTTGCTTATGGGGTTTTAATTAACCCTGCTGCCATCTCCAAAATCATTAAATGGGTTGCCAAATTACCATTCTTAAGAAGATATAGAGAAAAAATTGACCACGAGGCCATTAACCTCGAACAATATGCACATCAATTAAAAGGTAAACCATTTCGGTTCATTTTACAGGCCTTCTACTATTCAACCATGTCCTGGTTGGCTCGTATAGCCTTAGCTCCAATTGTTATTTTAAGCTTATTACCTGCTCCTGAATTGTTATCCGTACTCAGAAGCCTTGCCATGAATTTGGCCTTTCTTGTGGTGCCTACTCCTGGAGGAAGTGGTGGGGTAGAAGGTTTGTTTGTACTCTTTCAAGGGCCCTTAATCTCACGAGAAGCCTTCATTGGTTTAGCCTTATTCTTATGGAGAATTATCAGCTATTACATCACCATAGGTTTTGGAATGATGGCCACCACCTGGTATGTAAATAAAGAGGTTCAAGACCTAAAACGTACCTAAGCATTAAAAAAACGTTACTTTTCACAAACATGGCGAAATCTCAACAATTTTATATTTGTAGTTCTTGTGGTCACGAATCTCCCAAATGGTTAGGCAGTTGTCCCGGTTGTAAAGAGTGGAATAGCTTTGTTGAAGAAACACGCATGACTTCAGCAGCCAAAACACACAAAGCAAAAATTGAGGGGCTGGATTCTAATGGCTCAGAGCAACCACAAAAATTGGCCGATATTCAATCAGAAGCCGAAAGCCGGTTTTATACGAAAATAGAAGAGTTCGATAGGGTTTTAGGTGGAGGATGTATGCGTGGTTCGTATGTTTTGTTAGGAGGGGCTCCTGGTGTGGGTAAAAGTACTTTAACTTTACAAATTGCCAAGGCAAATTCGACCCTGAAAATCTTGTACTGTGCGGGTGAAGAATCCGTTATGCAAATTAAGCAGAGAGCATTGAGAATGGGTGTTCAATCCGAAAACCTGTGGTTAATCAATGAGACTCGGATTGAAGCTATTATCCAACAAGCACAGAACCTGAGCCCAGATTTATTGATTGTAGACTCTATTCAGACGGTTTATCGGGATGAACTCAGCAGTATGCCGGGTAGTGTTCAACAAGTCAAAGAATGTGCGGCCTTACTTCAACAGTTGGCAAAAAAATCTCAATTAGCCATAATGATCATTGGTCATATCACCAAAGAGGGAGATTTGGCTGGCCCTCGTGTACTGGAACATATGGTCGATACGGTGTTGCAGTTCGAAGGTGATGATCAATACAGTTATCGTTTGTTGAGGAGTATAAAAAATCGTTTTGGTCCCGCTCATGAAGTGGGCGTGTTCGAAATGAAGTCGGACGGTCTTGAAGAGGTGAAGAATCCATCGGCCTATTTTTTATCAGAGCGTAATGAAGCTATTTCGGGAAGTGCCATCAGTTGTGTTTTGGAGGGATCTAGGCCAATTCTTATTGAAATTCAGGCACTGGTGAGTCCTAGTGCCTATGGAACACCACAGAGAACAGTAAGTGGGATGGATAGGAATCGGGTACTTTTATTATTAGCGGTATTGGAAAAGCGAACGGGCTTTCAATTTTCAGATAAAGATGTCTATGTAAATGTAGCTGGTGGGTTTAAAATCAAAGATCCTGCCTCGGATTTAGCCCTATGTATGGCATTGGTTTCATCGCTATTAGACATTCCATTGAATCATCAAGAAATGTGGCTCTCGGAGATTGGATTAGGAGGGGAGTTGCGCAAGGTTGCTCAATTAGAGCGCAGACTCAAGGAAGCGCAAAAACTGGGCTATAAGCAGGGCTATGAAGCTGGGAAAAAAGAATCAAAGCCTCAACTTTCCGACATCGTTACTTCATTAGCAAGAGCTTAGTGTATTGACTATGGTTCAAAAAAAAACCCCGGAGAATCCAGGGTTTTTGATGTGATAAACAATCGTTGGAGAAACTAGAAGTTTTCTCTTTGACGTCGACGCTGCTCACGGACGGCCTTTTTCATGGCTTCCCGTCGCTCAATAGATGGCTTGGTAAACTGTTGACGATCCTTATATTCATTAAGAATTCGAGAACGAGTCACCATCTTTTTGAAACGATTAATCGCGCGTTCAACGCTTTCGTTGTCTTTAACTTCAACGCCTAGCATTGAGCCTCACTTCCTTTCATTTTATTATTTCTCATTATTGAGAGACTCAAATATAACGGTTTTTGGCTTAGAGTGAAAGAAAATACTAGGAACGAAGTTCGAGTTGAGCGGTACATCCTATACCACTTTGTTTAAAATCCATTTTGGATCTAGCCACTCGGGGTTTAGGCCTAAACCAAAAAGTGCATAATCATACTTGGATGGATCGGAGGAGTCTAGGAATACCAACTCCTTTTGTAGTTCAAGTACCGCTTTCCAGTCATTCTGATTTCGAGTGATTAGCCCTAACTTTCTGCTTTGCCTAGCCACATGCACATCTAGTGGAATATAGATTTCCGACGGATCCATAAAACTCATACTCTTTACATCCACAGGCCCGCCCCTCAAAGTCCATCGCAAATACATGTACAATCGTTTACATGACCCACCTTTTTCAGGGTTCGAAATATGCCTTCGAGTTCTGTTTGGAATCTCAGGATAGAAAGAGAAGAATTTTTCATGAAACACCCCCATTAATGGGCGTATTTCACTCTTGGCCTGTTCATAACATGCAAGCCAGAATGACTCAAAGTTCCCATATTGTTGAAGTATGGATTGCATGGTTTTGACCAACCAATACATGTCTTCATCATTAAAAGTTCTGTGCTTGAACCCTCTGAGATGTTCAAAATCCTGTTCAGTGAAATTCCCAATAAATTCCACAGGTTTGTACGATAGTCTCGATAAAAAATCATTCACCTTGGAAATCACAATCGAACGTTTACCCCAAGCCATGGTGGCCGTAAAAAATCCTGCTACATTGATATCATCGGCATCTTGAAAGGCATGCAGGAATTGGATGGGATCGGAGTCGATATATTCCGGTTTTTCCATCCTATCTACCCATTGGTCTAGAGTAGGTTTAAGCTTAAGTAACTGATTCCGAGAACGTTTACGCAAACTCATCAATTAAAGCTAGAGTTAGCGTACGGTTTGCTTTCGGAAAGGGGTAGTTCGTGAGTTCTTCCACTGGAATCCATTGAATCTGTTGACTGGCTTTAGGCTTGGGTTGTTGTTTAGAATCTGCCAATGAGCATAGAAAAGCGGTCATGTGAATACTAAAGTGTGAATAGGCGTGATCTAGTTGCATAAACTCATTTAGAATGGTTATCTCTACTCCTAATTCTTCTTTAATTTCGCGCAATAAGGCATCTTCAATACTCTCATTCGATTCTTGTTTACCTCCAGGGAATTCCCAGAGGCCTCCAAGCATGGCTTCATTTGGTCGTTGCGCAATGAGGAGTTCATTATTTTCATTCATAATAATGGCAACGGAAATCTGATGATGAGGGCGCTTCGCTTTTTTTGAAGCATAGGGAATTACATCCCTTTTCGATTCGGTATATGCCACACATTGGACCGAAATGGGACAGCTTTCACAATTAGGCCGATGAGGAGTGCATACAGTAGCCCCTAACTCCATAATTGCCTGATTAAAATCATCGGGAGCTTGTCCTATAATCCATTCATCCACTACCTTTTGTACCCTGCTACGAGTAGATTTTTTTCGGGTATCATCCTCAAGACCTAAGTAGCGGCAAACAACCCGAATTACATTCCCATCCATAACGGCATGTTCTAGCTTGAAGGCAATGCTAGAGATTGCAGCAGCGGTATAAGGTCCAATCCCGGGAAGTGAAAGTAATTCCTGATAACTAGCGGGTAACTTTCCTCCAAAATCACTTATAATTTGCTTTGCGGCCTTATGAATATTACGTGCTCGACTATAATATCCCAGTCCTTCCCAAAGCATCAATACATCATGTTGTTCCGCTAAGGCTAGATGCTCAACGGTTGGAAAGGCAGTAATAAACCGCTCAAAATAAGGGAGTGCTTGGTCCACCCTCGTTTGTTGCAGCATGATCTCCGATATCCAAATATAGTAGGGATTCTTAGTTTCCCGCCAAGGCATAGGTCTGTGCTCCTTTTGGTACCAGCTAAGTAAGCTTGGAACGTTTGGAACCTGTGCGGCTAGAGAATCACTCATTGTCTCTTGGGAGATCAATCACTTGAAGTTCCACATCCACTGAGCTGGCCGCTCCAAGCGCATCGGTAGCAATAACTTTAAAGCGATGTTTACCCAAGTCTTTTTCTTTTGGAGTCCATTGCAGCAGTCCTGTTTTTTCATCTAATCGGGCTCCCTCAGGCAAATCAACGCCTAGGAATCTAACCATAGAGGCGCCCTGATGTCTAGACTCTGGGTCTAGGGCTGTATAACGTACTTCATAGGCATCACCCATTACCAAAGTACTGGTTCGAATAGGACTCATGCGCGGTGGAGCATTGAAACTTGGAACATCTACTTGAATAAAGGTGCTATCGATTAATCCATTAGAAGTGGTTGCAATGATTTGAAAGCGGTGCATGCCTATCTGGTTAAATTGGGGCTGCCAATACATCCCATTACCTTTAATCTGAAGACCCGCAGGAGCATCCTTAACACTGAAACGAACCGCATTATTGGGCCAATTTTCTTGGGTTGATATACCTAAAATTACAGGGTAGGGGTAGGGGACAACCTGAGGAGGATAGGGCACAATAGATAAAGAGGACGGCAAGGCTTTCACTCTATCCACCCCAGCATGGGTGGTATCCGAAACCGATGAAATTTGGCTTCCTTTCGGATGAAGCTGCCCAAGTAGTCCAAATTCATGTAACCAGAGTTGAGCGTCATTACCGGTAAGTAAATAATTGGCTTGTGCATCTTTTTTCCACCGCTTAAGACCTCTGGTTCTATGATATCGCCATAATTCAGAGGTACCCATGTCACTAACCTGTAGGTACAAATCACTTTCAAACCGAGTGATGTTATTAATAGGTGCGCCTAAATCTATATCCATTAGTTCCGAGCCTTGAGAAGTGATGCGAAATACAAATCCGTCTTCATTGGAACCATAGAAGGTGTTATCAACCAAATGAATATGTTGTATGCTAGGGTCGATTTCAATCTTATTCACCCACTGAAGGGTGTCTTGATCGGAAGGCCAGCTAAAATGATGAAGGTTACCAGGAGTCAATACAAAAAGTTGATGAGAATTTGGAACAGAGACCAAATCCAAGACAGGCTCACGCTTCAGTTCTTCATGGGCGATGGTCTGGACTTCCGAATCAAAACTCTCCGGACTACTTACATCTAGTACACCTAAACCTTGATCACCCATAGCCAAATACACGTAATTTCTTACCCTGGCAACTCCCAGGGGTTCTTTCGGTAAAAAAGTAGACGAATATACTCCCAAAACAGAGGTGGGTTCTAGAATGGTGAGCCGGGTACCACTGCCATACAGGTAGGCAAAGCGAATGTCACTTTCTATAATGCGGCCCCTCTTTTGCATGCCGTTATTGGTATATAACCATTGTGCTTTTTTTCCGGGTTGAATACGAAACACAGCCAAACCTTCACTTTCCGATAACACATAGAGATGACTAGCACTGGCAGAAATCGTAAGCACATTAGGAATATTCATCTCAGAAATGAATTCAACTCCAGTATCCTCTGTAGTGCTTGAAGTTGAAGGGGTGTTGAGCGGGTTTTCTTCAAGTGATCGTTGAGCCCAAAGGTCGGCCGTTGTGAAAACTAGAAGGAATCCAACCAACAGGTTAATCATGGGGGTGCTATTTTTTTGATCCATATGTAAAGGTACTAATTCTTTTGCATTGGATAGAGGTTAAATCACGATAACCAGCCTTGTTTTTTATACCAACCTAAAGTATTTATTAAGCCCTCTTCGAGACTAACCGAAGGAGAGTATCCCCAATCTCGTCGGGCCTTATCGGAGCTGCAGACCCAGTTTTGACTTAGCTCTTGAGCTTTTTCTACGTTTAAAGGGGGATAACGATTCAGTAGCGGAGCGGTTAGCTCGGAAAATCTGGCAACGGTAAATAAAAGGGACTTTGGGATGGGAATTTTTAGATACGATTTACCTAATATATTCGCACTGGTTGAAAAGATTTGTTCCCAGGAATAGGCGTCTTTTTCACCCCCTACGAAATAAGTGTGAATACCAGGAGTCGTCCACTTGATACTCTTGCAAATTCCTTCTACTAAATCTTTCACATGAATAAGAGAAAGGTTTTCTTGCTGAAAGGGGCCTATAACGGGGGCGATTCTCATATTCAATGCTTTAAAAAGACCAAAAATATCTGTTTCACGAGGTCCGTACACCGCAGGTGGTCGTAGAATTTTAATGCTCAGATTGGGGTAGGAATTTGATTGCTCAAAATGTTCTCGGAGTCGTTGCTCCATCATCATTTTAGACCGGCCATATCCGCTTATGGGATGCATAGCAGAACTTTCTGTAAGCGCATCGGCATCTCCATTTGAAGGGCCTACGGCCGCAAGGGAGGAAAGTATGACTACATTTTTCACCCCAGATTCAGCAGCCATTTCAACCAGTCGAATGGTGGCATCCACATTGGCTTGTATAAAACTCTCCAAATTAGGGGCATGTAGAATTGCGGCGCAATGAAACAGAACGTCTATACCTTCCAGATGCGGCCCTATGGCATCAATCTGCTCTAAAGTTCCATGAACGGGGGTATAAGCTAAGCCTTTAAGCCATTTTTCTTCTGTTCGTACAAGGGCTTTGGTTTCCTCTACTTTTGGATTAGAGAGAAGAGATTCTACTAAATGGCTTCCAACAAAACCGGTTCCACCAGTAACAAAGGCTTTCATAAATGTGTATATTTAAAAATTGTTAGTCTGTCGAGTAAACAGCTTTTGTTTTTCCCTCTCACTAACATAATACTAAGAAGAAAATACAAAGAAGCCATCGGCTTGTAAACCATTACACATTCACCGTTAGTCGATAACCTACATCTTACTGCCGAATGAAACCACTTAGAGTTGCCTTATTTACGGGCAATTATAATCATATACGAGATGGAGTGGCCTTGACACTCAATCGCCTGGTTCATCACTTAGAGCAGGAATCTATTGCGGTGAAAATTTTCGCGCCCAGTAGCCAACAACCTGCAATTGTACCCCATGCCGGGGAGTTGATCATTACCCCTTCAATTTCCATGCCCGTTCCGGGAAGGAAAGAATATCGAGTGGCCACCCATTTCCCTAGAAAAGATCGTCGAGAATTGGCCGCTTTCAACCCGGACCTTATTCATATAGCGACCCCAGATGGTTTAGGTATTGGTGCTCTGAAATGGGCAAAGAAGCATAAAGTTCCCGTTGTAAGTTCGTATCACACCCATTTTCTGAGTTATGTAGACTACTACAAATTATTCTTAGGGCCGGTTAAATGGCCCTTTAAGAAAATGATGCAATGGTTTTACCCTCAGTGTGAAAGAACTTATGTACCCACGCAATCGATGATCGATGAACTGGCTCGAGAGCAAATACATGGTCATATGAAAATATGGGCGCGCGGAATAGATACGGACAGTTTCAACCCGAAAAAAAGAGATGAAGCGTGGAGACGTTCGGTGGGCATTGCAGACGATGAGTTGGTGGTGAGTTTTGTGTCTCGTTTGGTTTGGGAAAAAGAGCTTCGAACCTATATAGAAAGTATACGAAGCCTTCAAAAAGAGTTCCCGAAGGTGCGCGCTATGGTAGTTGGAGATGGGCCTGCTATGAAGGAAGCTCAAAAATTATTACCCAATGGAATTTTCACAGGATTTTGCAGCGGTGATGATCTCGCCCGGGCATACGCGAGTTCGGATATATTTTTGTTTCCTTCCTTTACCGAAACATTTGGAAATGTGACCCTTGAGGCCATGTCGAGCGGATTGCCTTGTTTAGTGGCCGACGCCATTGGATCGCGCTCGCTGGTTATAGACGGGCAAAACGGATTTTTAGCTAAAGCTGGTGATTTATCGGATTTTATTACCAAGCTCAGGATTTTGATTGAAGATGCGAGTTTGCGAGAGCAAATGGCTCAGCAATCTAGGGTTATGGCGATGAATTATCAGTGGAGTTCCATTAATCAAGCTCTGGTTGAAGACTATTATAAGGTCATTGATGAATACGCCATAAAGCATAAAAAGAGTACTTAATGGCCCAAAAAGTTCATTCAGATGGAAGGCAACATGAGAGCTCTAAGGTTCCCTTACGAGTACTTTACATCTCTCATTCACATCCGCCAGAAGATGCGCCTCTGGATAACATGGGGGGGATGCAAAGAGTGAGTGTGCAACTATCCGAATCCCTTGCGCAGGATTCATCCATTCAGCTGAGGTGCCTCGTCCAAAAAACAGCATGGAAAGGGATTGAAATAAAGACCATCGGCTTTCTATTAAAGCTCCTAATTTTACTTCCTCGGGTTGAAAGGGAGTGGAAACCAGATGTGATACTTTTTTCGTCGATGGTTACAGCAAGTATGGCACGATGGCTTAGAAAACGGGTCGATGTTCCCATGGTTACCATCAATCATGGGCAGGATGTAACCATGCCTTATGGGTGGTATCAGCGACATGTCCGAAAGATATTTGAAGCCATTGATGGAGTCATTTCAGTATCCTCGGCAACCCGAGAAGCCAGTATTGAAAGGGGGATGTTGGCAAGCAAAGGGGTTGCTTTACCCAATGGTATTCATGTGCACGATTTCCTTCCTAAGGGTGAGAGTGAATGGTCAGTGGATAGCGTTAAACAACTCCTAGAGATACCAGAAGCGCAGGCAAAGCGTAGGATTAAAGAGTTAAAAGCTTCGGCTAGAGCTGGATTGGGAAGTCATCTTGGTATATCCCTTGGTGCTGAGCCGCTATTACTATCAGTGGGTAGGCAGGTCAAACGAAAAGGGCATGCCTGGTTTATAGAAGAAGTGTTGCCCAAATTGGATTATGCCTGTAATTATATACTCATAGGAGATGGACCCGAACATCAACGAATACAGGATATTTTGAAGCAAAAAGCATCTTTGTTTCGGGAAAAAGGAATTAGGGTTCACGTACTTGGTAGACAAGAAGATGATGTAGTACACAAGGCCTATGCGGCATCCGATCTATTTTTAATGCCCAATATAAAGGTGCCAGGTGATATGGAGGGTTTTGGCATCGTTCTACTAGAAGCTAATATCCATTTTACTCCCGTACTTTGTGCCGATTTGGAGGGGATGAGGGATGTTGTTGAGCAAGGCGTTAATGGGTACAAAGTGCCTAGTAAACACATTGATGAGTATGTTAAGTATATAGATATGGTAGTACGTGCCAAGCAACCCGAACAATTAGCCTATCAATCGTTTGCAACGGTTTGGGAAAAATTCACTTGGAATAGGGTTACGAAGCAATATATTCAGTATCTTTACCAAGTTTCATAAGATAGTTCATTTGTAAAACTATACTAGAGATCAGCGCGAATCCCGCAGCTTTATTTGATACCTTGTGCAGACTAATTATATTACAACATTTACCACCTAACTGAATTTTAGTTAATGGCTGAAACAACTCCTTTAGTACGGTCAGATATCTTCGAGAAAGCCTTTGGGTTTACCAAAGCAGACGAGGTTAAGGCAATGGGTTTATACCCTTATTTTAAGCCATTAGAAGCCACTGATGGCACTATTGTCGAAATCGAAGGCAATGAAGTTATTATGGCGGGCTCAAATAATTATTTGGGCTTAACCAATGACCCCAGAACCATTGAAGCGGCAAAAAATGCATTGGTAAAGTATGGGACAGGCTGTACAGGTTCACGATATTTAAATGGTACCCTTGATATTCACTTAGAATTGGAAGATCGCCTAGCTTCATTCATGCAGAAAGAGTCCTGTGTTCTTTTTAGTACCGGATATCAAACCAATGAGGGATCCATTCAGACGATCGCAGGACGAAACGATATCATATTTTCTGATAAAGACAATCATGCCTGTATCGTAGTTGGAACCCAATGTTCAGTTGCCAAAACGGTGAGATATCAGCACAATGATATGGATCATTTACGGCGCCTATTAGAAAAAGCGGATCCTGAGGCTGGTAAAATTATTATAAGTGACGGAGTATTTTCTATGTCGGGTACCATTGCGAAAATACCCGAATTAATTCAGTTATCACAAGAATTTGGAGCCCGATTGTATTTGGATGATGCTCATGCTGTTGGAGTGATTGGAGAAGGAGGTAGAGGTTCGGCGTCCACTTTTGGAAGTCTAGATCAGGTTGATTTAGTCAGTGGAACCTTCTCGAAATCTTTTGCATCCCTGGGTGGATTTTTGGTTGGTAAGCGCGAAGTTATAGAATACATTAGGCATCACTCACCCGCGCACATCTTTAGTGCGTCTATGCCACCTGCCAATGTGGCTACGGTCTTGAAGGCTATGGATATTATGGAGGAAGAGCCTTGGAGGTTAACGCGGTTAAATGAAATTTCAACCTACATGCGTACCGAGCTTCGTAAGTTAGGTTTTAACGTATGGACTTCAGAAACGCCCATTATACCCATAGTAATAGGTGAGATGATGATGTGTTTCCAGTTTTGGAAAGATCTGTTTGAAGCAGGTGTGTATGCTAATGCGGTCATTCCGCCAGCTGTTCCTGCTGGTCAATCACTACTCAGAACTAGTTACATGGCTTCACATACCGATGAACATTTGGACCGAATTCTAGAAGCATTCCGTAAAGTGGGTCTGAAGCATGGAATTATTGATCAAAATGGAAATTCACTAGTCTCCTAGGTAACCCATGGCATCGAGTGGTATAACCTTTGTAAGTTCCGATCAAGAGAAAAAGGAATTTATAGAATTTCAGTATAGACACTATGCTACCGATGGCTTTTTTGTTCCTCCCCTACGATCTGAACAAAAAAAATTAATAGACGCCGAAAAAAATCCATTTTTTAAAGAAGCCAAAATGGCCATGTTTTTGGCAGAGCACAATGGCAAACCTGCAGGTAGAATTGCAGCAGTCGTCGACAATCGGTTCAACAAGCAACATGGATTAAATACGGGACATTTTGCATTTTTTGAGTGTATTGATCATCAGCCTACCGCCGATTTGATGTTTCGAATAGCGGAAGATTGGTTAAAAGAACAAGGGGTGGAGGAAGTTTTAGGGCCAACCAATCCGGGTATGATGGATATTTTGGGTTTTTTAGTGGATGGTTTCGATAAATACCCCTACATCATGATGCCTTATACCAAACCCTACTATGAAAAATTAGCCTTAAACGCAGGCTATACAGGAGTTAGAGACTTATTGGCATTTGTAGTAGATAAGGAAAGTGTTGACTTCGATCGCATGAAAAAAGCCAAAGCAATGATCATGCGTAGATATCCAGAGATTACCATACGACCCGTATCCTTAAAGCGAATTTCGGATGAGGTAAAGATCGTGCGGGATATTTACAATGAAGCCTGGAAGAATAATTGGGGTTTTTTACCCTTGACCATTGAGGAATTAAGTGGCTTAGCGAAAGAGTTTAAGATGGTCTTAGATGATGATTTCGCCCATATTGCAGAATGGGAAGGTAAGCCTGTGGGTTTTTCCATAGCCTTACCAGATTTGAATCAAGTATTCAAAACTATGAATGGAAATCTGTTGCCCTTTGGATTTATTAAATTTTTATGGGGTAAGCGAAAAATTAATCGCATTAGAACCGCACTTATGGGCATACTTCCCGAGTATCAGGGCAAAGGAATAGATGCTTTATTCCATCAACGTACTATTGAACGTGCACTAGATCGAAATTTTGTTGAATCCGAGTTGAGTTGGGTGCTTGACAACAATACCGAGATGATTCATGTGGCCGAGCGTTTAGGGGCACGAGTCGATAAGCGTTACCGCATGTATGCCAAAAAACTAGAAGTATAATCAAATAAGACAATAAGCATGTTTCGAATAGAAAAGGACTCAATGGGGGAAGTTAAGGTCCCTCAGAATGCTAAATATGGAGCTCAAACTCAAAGAGCGGCCGATAATTTCCCAATTAGTGGCATTGGTTTTAATCGTGCTTTCATACAAGCTTTGGGTATTATTAAGTCATCAGCAGCGAAAGCGAATCTGAGTCTTGGTCTACTGGATCCTCAAGTGTCCGAAGCAATTCAACTGGCATGTAAACAGATCATAGATGGTTCACTTGATAGTGAATTTGTAATAGATATTTTTCAAACGGGTTCAGGAACCTCGAGTAACATGAATACCAACGAGGTGGTATCGCATGTGGCAAACGAGGAGAATCCTACGTTAAAGACGCCCGTGCACCCCAATGATCACGTGAATTTTGGGCAGAGTTCTAATGATGTAATACCTACGGCTATTCGAATTTCCTCGGTGGTACAAATTCAGCAGCAATTGTTGCCGGCGTTGGAATATCTAGCTTCTGCTTTTGATGCGAAAGGTGCCGAATATGCCCACGTGGTTAAGACGGGTAGAACGCACTTGATGGATGCTATGCCTGTTACCATCGCCCAACAGTTTAGTGGATACTCACGTCAATTACGCTTAGGTATTGATCGAATTACAGATGCTTTAGTGCGGTTAACCGAGTTGCCTCAAGGTGGAACGGCGGTAGGAACGGGAATCAATACAGATGCCAAATTTGGAGAATTGTTTGCCCAAGAAGTAGCTGCCGAGACTGGTTATGCATTCAAAGAAGCCAAAAACCATTTTGAAGCACAGGCTACTGTAGACGCACCGGTTGAAATGAGTGCTCAGCTTAAGACCGTTGCCGTGGGTATGATGAAAATGGCTAATGATTTACGCTGGATGAACTCTGGCCCCAATAGCGGTTTAGGTGAAGTGCAATTAGCCGCTCTTCAACCTGGCTCATCCATTATGCCAGGCAAAGTAAACCCCGTAATCGAAGAATCGGTTGCCATGGTTTGTGCTCAGGTCATAGGAAATGACACCACCATAACCATAGCAGGACAATCGGGTAATTTTGAACTGAATGTTATGTTACCAGTAGTTGCACACAATCTATTGCAGTCTATTGAAATACTTGCCCTTGCCGCTCGTAATTTTGCCGATAAATCCGTCTCGATATTAACCGTCAGAGAGGATATCATTGCCGATAAAGTTGGTAGAAATCCAATATTGGTTACGGCGCTTAATCCACTCATTGGCTATGATTTAGCAGCAAAAATTGCAAAGAAGGCGTATGCTGAAAACAGACCGCTTATCGATGTTGCCAAAGAAATGACTGACTTAAGCGATCAAGAGCTTATTGCTGCGCTGGATCCTATGAAGATGACCTTAGGTGGTTTTACAGAATAGTCGGCTAAAATACTTTTATCGTTGCAAAGTGTGCATTATATTGAAAGGGTCATCAAGTGTTAGACTCTAATCTAAATCTGTGTGCAAATAACTCTTTATCTAAGTAATGTCTGAAACATCTACTCAACAGAAGCGCTCTCGTTTTTCCAAAAAGAAGAAAGACGAGATTCTGGCCGACTATCATTTAGGTTGGCTTAGTAGGCATGTTTCTCTGGTGGGTAGAAAAGAGGTTTTATCGGGCAAAGCAAAATTTGGCATTTTTGGAGATGGTAAAGAGCTTCCTCAATTAGCTATGGCTAAAGCATTTAGAGCAGGGGATTTTAGAAGTGGGTATTATCGCGATCAAACCTTTATGTTTGCGATTGGAGAGGCTACCATAGAACAGTTTTTTGCTCAGTTATATGCCCATCCGGATGTCGCTTTTGACCCATTTTCAGCTGGAAGGCAAATGAATGCTCATTTTGGATCACGCTTTGTAGATGATCAGGGTCAATGGATCAAACAAGTAGACAATAAGAATACCGTTTCTGGTATATCTCCAACGGCTGGTCAAATGGCGAGGATTACAGGACTGGCGCATGCTTCAAAAATTTATAGAAATCAAAAAAGTCTTCAAACTGAGGAGTGGCGGAGATTTTCTGATTTTGGTAATGAGGTGGTATTCGGAACCATTGGAGATGCAAGCACCTCGGAAGGGGTCTTTTGGGAAACCATGAATACCCTAGGTGTACTCCAAGTCCCAGCTGTTATTTCGGTTTGGGATGATGGTTATGGTATTAGCGTGCCCAAAAAATTTCAAACAACGAAAGAAAGTATTTCAGAAGCCCTAAGTGGACTTCAGTGTAGTTCAACTTCTGAAGGAGTTGAAATAATCACGGTAAAGGGATGGGATTACGAAGACCTTGTAGCAACTTACGAACATGCTACTGAACTAGCTCGAAATCAACATATTCCCGTATTTGTTCATGTTGAAGAATTAACCCAGCCTTTGGGGCATTCAAGTTCGGGTTCTCATGAGCGCTACAAAACAAAAGAGCGTTTGGAATGGGAGGCAGACTATTGTTGCTTAGTTCAGTTTAAAAAATGGATTCTGGCAAAAAAATTAGCCTCTGAGGAAGAGTTAGATCGCATTGAGGCTGAGGCTCAAAAAGAAGCCCTTCAAGCCAAACAAGAGGCATGGCAAGCATACATTCAGCCCATTAAAGCCGAACGTGACCATGTTCTGTCTCTTTTGAATGCCTTAGTTGGTGAATTATCAGAGGCTGATCATGGCCAGAAAACTGAGATTGAAGCAATTATTCGCAGATTGAAATCCACTCCGAATCCTATTCGAAAAGATGTGATTTCAAGTATTCATAAGGCTTTTCGTAAAACCAGATCTACGCAATCCTCTTCCAAAAAGAACTTACAAGCGTGGTTAGATACCCTTCAAGAGTTGAATCACGATCGATATCACACTCATTTATACTCCGAGACTCCCAAGTCTCCAATGCATGTCCCTGAGATCGCACCCTCTTATGATAAAAAGGGGGGTATGGTTGACGGGCGAATTATTGTTCGCGATAATTTCAGAGCGCTGTTTAAAAAGTATCCCGAATTGATAGCCTTTGGTGAGGATGTGGGGGCATTGGGTGACGTTAATAAGGGCTTAGAAGGTTTACAGGACGAATTTGGTGCCGACCGCATTATGGATACTGGGATACGAGAATCTACGATCATTGGTCAGGGTATTGGTATGGCCATTCGGGGGTTAAGACCGATTCCTGAGATTCAGTATCTGGATTATATTTTCTATGCCTTATTTGTACTTACAGACGACTTGGCTAGTTTGCGTTATCGAACAAAAGGAGGGCAGGCATCACCCGTAATTATTCGTACAAGAGGCCATCGTTTAGAAGGTATTTGGCATTCAGGTTCACCTATGTCGGTACTTTTGGGTAGCTTGAGAGGAGTTCATTTGTGTGTGCCTCGCAATCTCACGGAGGCAGCCGGTTTCTATAACACGCTTCTTCAAGGGGATGATCCCGCCATTGTTGTTGAGCCCTTAAATGCCTACAGAATGAAAGAGGCAAGGCCTAAAAATTTAGGTGAATATACCATTCCACTAGGGGTTCCTAATGTGGTAAAAAAAGGCAATGATTTAACCATAGTTTCCTATGGTTCCACTTTAAATTTGGTTGAATCTGTTCTACCCGAACTCAAAGAACTAGGAGTGGATGTAGAATTAATCGATGCGCGTACACTACTTCCATTTGATATAAAGGCAGTAATACGGGAATCAGTGGCTAAAACCAATCGATTACTGCTGATAGATGAGGATGTACCTGGTGGAGCTACGGCTTATATGCTCCAGCAACTTTTGGATATACATAAGGTGTTCTATCTATTGGATTCGGCGCCCGTATGCCTCTCGGCAAAAGCTCATAGACCGGCTTACTCATCGGATGGTGATTATTTCTCTAAGCCTAATGCCGAGGATATTATTCAGGCAGCGTACAATCTTGTGAGGGAATCGAATCCTAAGGCCTATCCTCCAATATTTTAAAGAAATCTACTTCAATTAGATTCACAATCTTTAAACCTTAGGCTTTAGACGGGCTGTAACTTTTTGAAGCCAGAGTTAAATGGCTATTCAATAATCATATCACCATTGCGTGCTTTCAGGTTGAAATAATGAAAGCTTAGGGCTACTTGAAATACAATGGTGGTTAATGAGCTTAGAACGGCAAATAAACCCATACTAAGTGTTCTGAAAAAATTCCCTAAAGCACCTTCAGCTATTCCCAGATTGTCATAGGCAATAAGTAGAAAACTATTCGGGATTTCTACAATAGATCCATATACAAAAGAGAAAAGTATGAGTAAAAACAAGAGCCCAATAGTAGGCCAAAATTGATAGGTGGTCAATTTCCAACTATCGACGAAACTGTCCGAGAATGAGCGATCTTCTAATAGATAAGCTTGAAAAACGACACATAATTTAGGTCCAATAAAGAAAAAGGGTAGAATAAAAAACAGA
>Ga0181589_10001843_pt1 | contig 16548 bp, 14 predicted proteins | sample 071ome_25_FD_132444 | JGI IMG/M metagenome (GOLD analysis project Ga0181589, IMG submission 132444) | Coastal salt marsh microbial communities from the Groves Creek Marsh, Skidaway Island, Georgia - 071410BT metaG (megahit assembly) | ecosystem: Environmental > Aquatic > Marine > Intertidal...
CAAGACCCCCAAGCCGGGCAAGCGCGCGGAGGCCGCCAAGCAGAGCTCGCTCGACCTGCCGACACCCGGCGAGGAGTACGAATATCCGCCGCTCGACCTGCTGGAAGAGGCTGACGAGAACGCACGCGCTGCCGGCCGCGCCAAGGACGACAATCTGGAAGCCAACGCCCGAATACTGGAAACCGTGCTGCAGGACTTCGGCGTACATGGCGAGATCGTCCAGGTCCGCCCCGGTCCGGTGGTCACGCTGTACGAACTCGAGCCCGCGCCGGGCACCAAAACCTCACGGGTCATTGGGCTGGCTGACGACATCGCGCGCTCGATGAGCGCCGTGTCAGTCCGCATCGCGGTTGTTCCGGGCCAGAACGTCATCGGCATCGAGCTGCCAAACGCCTCACGTGAGATGGTCTATCTGCGCGAACTGCTGGCCTCACAGAGCTTCGAGAAACACAGCGGCGACCTGTCGCTCGCGCTAGGCAAGGACATCGGCGGTACGCCCGTCACGGTCGATCTCGCCCGCATGCCACACCTTCTAATCGCCGGCACCACCGGTTCAGGCAAGTCGGTCGGCGTCAATTCAATGATCGCCTCGCTCCTCTACCGCCTGCGCCCGGAGGAATGCCGCTTCATCATGATCGACCCTAAGATGCTGGAACTGTCCGTCTATGACGGCATCCCGCACCTGATGGCCCCGGTCGTGACCGACCCCGCCAAAGCGGTCGTCGCTCTGAAATGGGTCGTACGCGAGATGGAGACGCGCTACCGCGCAATGTCGAAGCTAGGCGTGCGCAATGTCGCCGGCTACAACCAGCGCGTCGAACAGGCCCGCAAGAAGGGCGAGATCCTGTCCCGCAAGGTGCAGACTGGCTTCGATGAGGAAACCGGCAAGCCGGTCTTCGAGGAAGAGCCTCTCGACATGAACCCGCTGCCCTATATCGTGGTGGTGGTCGATGAGATGGCCGACCTGATGCTGGTCGCGGGCAAGGACGTGGAGGCCGCGATCCAGCGCCTCGCCCAGATGGCGCGTGCGGCAGGGATCCACCTGATCCTCGCGACCCAGCGCCCTTCGGTCGACGTCATTACCGGCACGATCAAGGCGAACCTACCGACGCGTATCTCGTTCCAGGTCACAACCAAGATCGACAGCCGCACCATCCTGGGCGAGCAGGGGGCGGAGCAGCTCCTGGGCCAGGGTGACATGCTCTATATGGCCGGCGGCGGGCGCATAACTCGGGTGCACGGCCCGTTCCTGGCAGACACCGAGGTCGAGGATCTGGTCGCCTTCCTGAAGAGCCAAGGCGAGCCCGACTATATCGATGCGGTCACCACGGACGAGGGCGCCGCCGACGGCATACCCGGTTTCGGGCCCAGCGATGAATCCTTCGGCGACGATTTGTACAACCAGGCTGTGGCGCTCGTAGCGCGCGAGCAGAAGGCGTCCACCAGCTTCATCCAGCGCCACCTACAGATCGGCTACAACCGCGCCGCGCGGATTATCGAGCAGATGGAAAAGGAAGGCGTGGTCGGCCAGGCCAACCATGTCGGCAAGCGTGAGGTTCTGGTCAGAGACCACGGTGGCTGACTCAAGTAGCCATGTTCACGGCTTGCCCAAAGGCGTCGGGGAACGGACAAATTCGTGGCTCTCGGCGATTCACGGAAACCAACCGGCCAATGCCACGTTGAACCCGCCGATGTTGCCACGAAATCGCCACTCGCCGTCTACGCCCGCACACCTTATCTTGTGAACCATGTTCGACCTGAAATCCGCCCTCGCGGCTTGTGTGCTGCACGTGGTCACCGCCCTGCCCGCCGCGGCCGAGGCGATGCCGGCCAAGCTGACTGACGCGGACCGAACCGATCTGGCCCGGATCGAGAGCCATCTCAACAAGCTCACCACCATGGAGAGCCGCTTCCTGCAGTTCTCCGACGAGGGCGTGGCCGAGGGCCGCATCTATCTTGACCGTCCGGAGCACCTGCGCATCGAATACGCGCCGCCGGTGCCTATACTGATGGTCGCCAGCGACCTGATCCTGATGTTCTACGATACCGAACTGAAGCAAACGACCTTCCTGCCCGTCAACGAAACCCCCGCGGGCTTCCTGCTGGATGACAATATCAGGCTGTCTGGTGACCTGACCGTGACCGAGTTCACGCGCGGCGCGCACTCCTTCCGCCTGACACTAGTGGAGACTAATGCTCCGGATTCCGGCTCCATCTCGCTTACCTTCGAGGACAAGCCGCTACGGCTGGTGAAGTGGCGCGTCATCGACGCCCAGGGAGCCGTCGTCGAGGTCGCGCTCCTTGATCCGCGATTCGGGGTGAAGTTCGACAACCCGGGCGAATTGTTCTCGACCATCGATCCCGCTATCCATAATTCTTGGCAGTGAAGTTTTCCGTTTCCAGGTTCAGATAAGTCATGTCCCGAAACAAAAGCATCCGTCCAATGATCGGTATCAACGCCGACCTGCGGGACGCTAACGGTTTCGACACGATCTCGGCCGGCTACAAATACATCTCTGCCGTGATCGAATCCGTCGATGCCATCGCCGTACTGGTGCCCACCATAGGCGATATCGAGAACGGTGGTGGATACCCCATCGATGACCTCATCTCTCGGCTGGACGGGATGGTGCTGACCGGCGGTCGCAGCAACATCGAGCCCCATAACTACGACGGCGAGCCGTTCCGGCCAGAGACCCTGCGCGACCCGCTGCGCGATTCGACCACCCTTCCGCTGGTCCGAAAGGCCGTGGCACGCGGTCTGCCGCTGTTCGGGATCTGCCGTGGTATCCAGGAAATCAATGTCGCGCTGGGCGGTTCGCTTCACCCCTATCTCTGGGAGGTCGAAGGGCATGAGGACCACCGCATGCCCCAGACCGATACCATGGCCAACCGTTTCGCGCTGCGCCATACAGTTCTCCTGAGCGAGGATGGACTTTTCGCGGACATAGCTGCGCGCGCCGGCATCCAAGGGCGTGAGATCATGGTGAATTCGCTTCACGGCCAAGGGCTGAACCGCCTAGCCGACGGTCTAATGGTCGAGGCCGTCAGTGAGGACGGCGTTGTCGAGGGCGTTTCCATGCCTCAAGCGCCGGGCTTCGTGATTGGCGTGCAGTGGCATGCCGAGTTCCGCACCGAGGCGCATTCGTTCAACCGGGCGCTGTTCGAGGCCTTCGGGGCCGCCGCACGCCAGCGAGCCACCATACGCGCCGGCGCGGACGTCGCCTGAGTAGATATCCGAAGAAGTTCGTGCAGAATTTTTCGGCTGCGCCAGGCACCGCAGCGTGACAGCGGGTGTCCGCACCCTTAAAAAGACGCCTCGAACAATCACATTTAAGAGGTCAGGGATGAATTACGTCATTCCGCCGCACGCGCAGGCGTCGGTCGCCGTTGTGGGCTCCGACAAGCGCTTCCCCGTCCGCCGTATCTATTGCGTCGGCCGCAACTATGTCGCCCATATACGCGAGATGGGCGGCGACGAGCGCGACCCGCCGTTTTATTTCTGTAAGCCCGCCGACGCGATAGTGCCAACAGGTAGCACCATCGACTACCCGCCCCAGACCTCGAATTTCCATTACGAGATGGAGCTGGTCGCGGCCATCGGCAAGGGCGGCGCGAATATCGCCGAGGCCGACGCGCTCGACCATGTGTGGGGCTATTCGACCGGCCTCGACATGACGCGGCGTGACGTCCAGATCGCGCATCGGGAGAAGGGCCGCCCATGGGATATGGGCAAGGGCTTTGACCAGTCCGCGCCCTGCGGCAACATCCACCCGGTCGCCGATGTCGGGCACTTCCCGAAGGGGCACATCTGGCTGGAGGTGAATGGCGACCGCAAGCAGGACTCCGATCTCGAGCTGATGATCTGGAACCTGCAGGAAACCATTGCCAACCTGTCTAGCCTCATCACCCTCGAGCCGGGCGATCTGATCTACACCGGCACGCCGGACGGCGTCGGCGCAGTGGTCTCCGGCGACAAGATGCTCGGCCATATCGACGGGCTGAGCGACATCGAGATCACGGTCAGGTAGCGGCGCTTCAAGCTTCGAGACGCTGCTTGGCGGCAGCTCCTCGGCATTAGAAACAACTTCAACCGGGTCTCGTCCTGAGGGGACCGCATCTGCGGTCGTCTCGAAGGGCGGGCCCCCGTTTTCGCAGTAAAGACATCCCATGCGAATCGCCACCTGGAACATCAACTCAGTGCGGCTGCGCGCGCCCCTACTCGACGAGCTCGACGCGCTGGCTTCTCCGGATGTGGTGTGCTTACAGGAAACCAAGGTGGTGGACGAGCTGTTTCCGCACAAGGTGCTGGAGGCCCGATACCCATACCGTCATGCCCGCGGCATGAAGGGCTACAACGGCGTCGCTATCCTGTCGAAAATACCCTTCACCAAGACCGGCGGGCGGGACTGGTGCGGGCGGCAGGACGCACGCCACGCCACCGTTACCTTTAAGGGTGGAGTGGAGCTTCACAATTTTTATGTGCCCGCCGGCGGCGACGTGCCTGACCCGGCGGCCAATGACAAGTTCGCCCATAAGCTGGACTTCCTGGCCGAACTCACGGACTGGCTGGCCGCCGAGGCGAAGCCTCGCGCCAGGCGCATTCTGGTGGGCGACCTCAACATCGCGCCGCTCGAAGCCGATGTGTGGTCCCACAAGCAGCTCGTGAACGCGGTCAGCCACACGCCGGTGGAGGTGGAAGCGCTGGGCCGGATGCAGGCCGCCCATGACTGGGTGGATGCCGTGCGCCACTTCGCGCCCGACGAGCAGCTATTTTCGTGGTGGAGCTACCGGTCCAAGGACTGGCGCGCGTCTAACCGGGGCCGTCGCCTCGACCATGTGTGGGTCACGCCCGCGCTGAAGGGCAAACTGAAAGGCTTCGAAATCCTGACTGACGCGCGCGACTGGCCAAAGGCCTCCGACCATGTCCCCGTGCTCATCGAGATCCACGTCTGACCTAAACCCCCGTCACCCGCAGACTAAAGGCCCCTATCCCATAGGGAGAGGGCCGGGGTTCGTGTCCAACGCCCAGTACATGAAATAGCGCTCCGCCGGCACTCCGTTGGGCAGGGGCAGCGCGTCCCAGCCCGCGTCGGGAAAAGGATTGTTGGCCACCAGCACCGCGCCGGGGGCAAGCAGGGGCCGGAGCAGCTGGATCAGCGCGGCGGTCAGCGGCGCGTCCTCGGCCGTGCCTGAGCCCAGATCTGAATGCACCAGCGCCACCCCGCCGGCAAAGCGGTCCGCGGCCGCGCGCAGGTTGTCGGTGGCCTCGCCCAAGATCATGTGATCGGCGTCGGGCGTCGATTTAGGGTTGGCGTTGACCACCCGGTCGAAGACGAAGATTTCTCGGTCAGGTAGAATTTCACGCAGGTGGTCGAAGGTGCGCCCGTTGCCTAGACCCAGGTCAAAGACCACGCCCGGCACATCGCCGATCATCGCAGCGGCTGCGTTCAGGCAGTCGCGCTGCGCCTGCATGCGGCGAATGAAACTGTCGAGGCGGCTCAACTGCTTTTGGCCATGGCCTCGCGCAACTGCTTGGTCGTCTGCTCCAGACGGGCGGCCAGTTCGCGCATCATCTCCACCGACATCTCCGGGAACTCGGCGACGAGGCGGAAGAACAAATCCTTGGTGATGCGCAGCGTTACGGTCCGGGCCGCGGCCTTCACCGTTGCCGTGCGGGGCACGTCGCACAGGATTGCAATTTCACCGACAAATTCGTTTCGCCCCAGGCTCGCTACCTCCAGCGGGCCGTCTGGCGTGTCCACCAGCACAGAGGCAGCGCCCTCCACGATGATGTAGGCCGCGTCGCCCACATCGCCCTGATTAAACAGCACTTGGCCGGCCTCATAGGTGATCCGCTCCGAGGTGAACGCTAGCAGCTTGAGCTTGGACGGCTCCAGCTTGGCGAACAGCGGAATGTTGCGAAGCAGTTCGACTTCTTCGTTCAGGCTCATGGTACCACCCTCCCCGTAGCGCTCACGCGGCGCGCCACCGTGTCAACACACCTCATCACGCGGACTCCAGCAGCTCACGCATCGTCGTGCCTTCGGTGTCCAGTTCAGCATAGCTGCCCTCCTCGGCAAGCCTACCGTCACTGAGCACCAGGACCCGGTCGAATTTCGACGCCATCGAGACGCGATTGACGATCCAAACAACGCCTCGGCCATCACGCGCGGCCAAGACCTTCTCCGCCAGGCGATCCTGCGCTGATGGATCCAGCGCAGAGGTGGACTCATTGAGCACAAGAACCTCCGGCCGCTTGAGAAGCGCACGGGCGAGGCCCAGCTTCTGGCGCTGGCCCGAAGACAGGCGCGCGCCGCCGACGCCGACCTGGAATTCTAGCCCGGCCTCCATCACCGCGCTGCGCAGGCCCAGATTGTCGAGCGTGTCGGCGATCAGCGCGCCGATGCGCTTGCCGCCCTCGGCCTGACCATACACCAGTTTGCCAAACAGGATGTTGTCCTGCAGTGAAGCGGAGGCGTTGTAGCGCGCGGGGTCGAAGAACTCGACCGCGCCCTGCAGATCGTCGGGTAGCTTTTCGGCGAAGATTTCGCGCGCACGCATCAACTTGTCTTGGAGCTCGTCGGTGATGACGCCCAGGCGGTGCTGGGCAACTACCACCTTGAAAGGCAGCGAGAGCAGGGCATTGCGGTCCTCGGGGCGCATCTCGTCATAGCCATGGCGGTCGGTGCGCGACAGTAGCGCCTTGAACTCGGGCAAGTCTTCGGAGCTGATGAAGGAATACTGTTCGAAGAACTCATGACCCGGCGGCAGGTCAGCGAAGATCTCGATCATCGTCTCTGCGACCTCACGACCCGCCTTCAGCAGATCATCGATCAGGTCCGCTTCGCGCAGAACCTCCAGTACATAGGCGTTCTCCGCCATCCGGTCGTGGTCGAAGTCGTCTCCCACCGGCGTGCCAAAAAGTAGATTCTCCGCCAGGCTGGCATTCGTGTTGTAGATCGAACGGTCGAACTTCTCGACGAGGCCTTTGTAGTCGGCCTCGTTGAGGCGGTCGGCGAGGCCTTCGCGAGCCTTCTGCGCGGCTTCCGCGATGTCCGGACGCAGGTCGGGATCGATAGTGCCGCGCAGGCCAAGATTGTAGATGTCGTCTGACAGCTCGACCGTCTCCAACACCTCTATTGCGCGCTCGAAAAGCTCGGTTGAATCCCTCACTCCCACAGCGTTGAAGTCGACCCAGTCAGCTTGGAAGTCGAAGTCGATGTTCCCGGCCGTCGCGGCCTCCGCGAAATCGCGCTGGCGCTTTCCCTCCTCCTGATCGTCATAGGCGGCGGGCCGAATAGGCCGGTTCTTCAGGCCATAGAGCAGATTGTCGCGCACCGAGGCCGACTGCATGAAGGGCGAGGGCGACACATAGGTCATACGCCGCCCAGTGACCGATTCCGGGAGCTCGACGATGCTGCGGCCCGCCACCTGGAGCTGGCCGGATGAGGGCGCGGCGAGGCGCGCCAGCAGCATGCCGAAGTATTCCTTGCCGCTGCTGCCCGAGCCTGTCACGGCGACATTGCCATCGATGGCCATCTTGACGCTGAGGTTGGCCAGGCGACGCACCTCGTCCTCGTCAGTCAGGCTGACATTGGAGAACTCAATATTACCGTCGATCTTGAGGTCATCGTCCGGATCGGCATGCTGCAGGCTTTCGTCCAGCATGTCGGGCACTTCAAACTGGCTTACCACCTGTTCGTACTTCACGCGCGCATCGGCCTGCTGCTGGTACCAGTTGAGCATCTCTTTCCACGGCGAGGACATTTCACGATGGGCAGCAATCACAGCGACGAGCTGACCGATATCGAGCTTGCCATCGATCACCAGAAGGCCGCCGAACAGGTAGAAGAGGAAGGGCGCAAGTTTATCAAGGAAGTTGTTGATAAACTTGATCGTGTACTTCCGCTGAAAGATCTCAAAACGGATGTTGTAGATGTTGCCCAGACGGTCCGCGAAACGGGCCAGTTCTAGGTTAGACGTGTCGTTGGCGTGAATATCGACGATGCCGCCGACAGTCTCGCCCACATGGTCGGACAGGTGGCGGATCTGGCGCAGGCGCGCCTTGCCCAGCGCGCTAACCTTCTTCTGCAGGCGCGGGATGACATAGATCTGAAGCGGATAGAACGCCGCCGCCGCTACGCCCAGCATCGGGTCTTGGACCAGGATGAAACCCAAGGCGACCAGCAGCAGGCCACCCTGGAAGATCGGATCGACCACCGCCCCCACGAAAAACGCGCCGATGGGTTCGGATTCGGCGGTGATCATCGAGATGATCTCGCCCTGGCTGGTGCGCTTGAAATGCGGGATCGGGAATCGCAGCACCCGCGAGAACAGTGCATAGCGCAGGCGGCGCAGAAGGCGCTCGGCCGTGCGCCCCTTGGTCGTGTTGATGTGAAACTTGAGACCGTTGTTGAGGATCACCAAGAGCAGGAAAAGCATGCAAACAATCGTAAGGAACACCCACTGGGGCACCGCGAGCGGCACCTCCGCGACACCCAGAACGGCGAGGTGATAGACCTCCTGCGCCTTACCCAGCGCACGGTTGATGATCTGCTTGGGCAGATCGAGAAGCATAAACCCGATCGGCCAGGACAGGACCACGAAAAGAAGAATGTAAATTTGCTGGCGGCCGCTATACCGCAGGACGAAGCTGTACATGCTTCGTTCAAGTCTCTCGTTCACGCACCTTCCCCCGACTGATGCACCGCCACCGCTCGGACATTACCGCAACGGACTTTGCTGTGTAACTGACTTATTAGCCCCCCAAAATCTGCCCGAATTCAATGGCTTCCTGCCCGGGTGCGGGATGTGGCATATTCCGCGCCGTCATGTGCTCCGAGAAAGGGATCGGTCATGCCCAACCGAAATCGGCGAGTCCTGATCTACAGTCACGACACCTTCGGCCTCGGCCATCTGCGCCGCTGCCGGGCGATCGCCAACGCCCTCGTGCAGCACGACCCAGGCATCAGCGTGCTGATCCTATCGGGCTCGCCCATAATCGGGAATTTCGAATTCCGCGAGCGTGTAGATTTCGTGCGTATTCCCGGCGTCATCAAGCTGCAGAACGGTGAGTACACCCCCCTGAAGCTGCGGATGGATATCGAGGAGACGGTCGCGCTCCGCGCCAGTATCATCCGCCACACCGCGCTGTCCTTCGAGCCGGACGTCTTCATCGTAGATAAAGAGCCGCACGGGATGCGCGGCGAGGTGCTAGAGACGCTTGAAGCGCTGAAAGAGCGCGGCACCCAGCTCATCCTCGGCCTGCGCGATATCCTCGACGACCCAGTCCTGCTGCTACCCGAATGGCAGAACAAGAACGTGCTGCCGGCGCTAGAAAATCTCTACGACGAAATCTGGATCTATGGCCTACCGCAGGTCTCGAGCCCACTGGAAGGCCTGGATCTCCCGAAGAAGGTCGCACGCAAGACCATCTACACCGGCTACCTGCGCCGCGCGATGAGCGGCACTCCGTCCGCGTCCGAGGACAAGCCCTTCGGCGACAAGCCCTATATCCTCGTCACCGCCGGTGGCGGCGGCGACGGAGAGCAAATGTATGATTGGGTCCTCCGCGCCTATGAGAACGACCCTGGCCAGCCCGTCCCGGCATTCTTCGTCTTCGGCCCGTTCCTCGACCCCGACCTGCAGGCTCATTTCAACGCCCGCATCGAGCGTTTGCATAATGTCGATTCCATCACCTTCGACACCCAGCCCGAGGAACTGATAGCCAACGCCAGTGGCATGGTCGCCATGGGCGGTTACAACACATTCTGCGAAATCCTGTCCTTCGACAAGCCGGCCCTAATCGTGCCGCGCACGCGCCCGCGCTTGGAGCAGTACCTGCGCGCGTCACGCATGCAGGACCTGGGGCTGGTCAAGATGCTGTTGCCGGACTCCCCCGAAATTCTGTCGGGCAAGAAGGAAGATTGGCAAATCATGGCCACCGCGCTGCGCCACCTGCCGCAACAGCGCCTGCCCTCCCGGGTTGTGGTACCGGGCCTACTTGACGGGCTCAGCAATGTGAACCGGCTAGTCGAGATCGCGGCGGGACGTCGGCGCGCGCGCGTGAGAGTCATCTCGAACGGCGATACCACAATACGCGCAGGAACGTCGTGAGTGGCCCCCCAGCCCACATCCCGTGCCGGTTCGTCGCCTGACCGGAGACGCATCGCCGTCATCCTGAAGGGTTATCCCCGCCTATCGGAGACCTTCATCGCCCAGGAACTCTGGGGGCTGGAGGCGCGCGGGCTCAGCCTCGACATCCATTCCCTGCGCCAGCCCTACGATCCTGCGGCCCACCCCATCCACGCGGAAATCCGTGCAGGTGTGAACTACCTGCCGGAATATCTCTGGCGCGCGCCTTTGCGCATCCTGCGCGGCTGGTGGCGGGCACGCCGCCTGTCCGGATACGCCACCGCCTGGCGCATCTTCCGGCGCGACCTGGCGCGTGACCGCACACCAAACCGTATCCGCCGGTTCGGACAGGCCTGTGTGCTCGCCGCCGATATGTCGCCGGATACGGGGATGCTCTATGCCCACTTCCTACACACCCCGACCTCGGTCGCGCGCTATGCCGCGATCATCCGCGGCCTGCCCTTCGCGGTGTCCGCCCATGCCAAGGACATCTGGACCACGCCGGACTGGGAAAAGGCCGAGAAGATCGCCGACGCCGAATGGGTCACCACCTGCACGCGCTACGGCGCGGACCATCTGGCCGGGCTGGCCGACGCGCCGGGCAAGGTGCGCCTGCACTATCACGGGCTCGACGTCGCACGTTTTCTTGGGGCGGACGCGCCGCCGCAGGCCAACCGGCGCGATTGCAATGTCCTGATCGGCTCGGTCGGGCGGCTGGTCGAGAAAAAGGGTTACGACGATCTGCTCGACGCACTCGCCGCGCTGCCCGGCGATCTCGACTGGCGCCTCGAACACATCGGAGGCGGCGAGCTCGCTTCGAGCATGAACGCGCGTGCGAAGAATCTCGGCATCGCGAGCCGCATCACCTGGCGCGGGCGCAAGCCGCAGGATGAGGTGCGCGACCTTCTGGAGCGAGCCGATCTGTTCGTGCTGGCCAGCAAGATCGCAGCCGACGGCGACCGCGACGGCCTGCCCAACGTGCTGATGGAAGCGCAGGCGATGGAGCGCGCCTGCATCTCCACTGCCGTGTCAGCCATTCCCGAACTGATCCGCGACGGAGAGACCGGGCTGCTGGTTCCAGAAAGGGATCCTGCCGCACTGGCCGCCGCCATTGAGACGCTTGTCCGCGACGCGGAGTTGCGTGCGCGCATCGCCCGGGCCGGCGCGGCGCGTGTGCGCGCCGAGTTCGATCTCGAAAGCGGGCTGGACTCCATTGCATCGGCGCTGCGCGACGAGGCCACCCTGGCCGGTCGCGCGGCGGCCTGACATGCGAATTGCGTTCTACGCCCCCATGAAGCCGCCCGACCACCCGGTGCCCTCAGGCGACCGGCATCTCGCGCGCCTGCTGATAAAGGCGCTGCGCTATCGCGGCCATACGCCAGAGCTGGTCTCGCGCTTCGTCAGCCGCGACGGCAAGGGCGATCCCGAACGCCAGGCCCGGCTGCGTGACCTGGGTGAGAAACTGGCCGACCGCCTGATCAAGCGGCTCGCCGCGCGCCCCCTTCACGAACGCCCCGAGGCGTGGCTGACCTACCACGTCTATCACAAGGCGCCCGACTGGCTGGGCCCGCGCGTCGCCGACGCGCTGAACCTGCCCTACCTGATCGCGGAAGCATCTTCTGCCCCAAAGCGTGAAGGCGGGCCGTGGGATATCGGGTATCGCGGGGCCAACGCCGCCATCGCGCGCGCCGATGCAATCCTCACCCTCAACAGCGATGACTGGGACTGCCTGCAGCCGGTCGTTCGCGAACCCGTCCTAAATCGCCGCCTGCTGCCCTTCGTGGACGCAGCATCCTTCGATCCCGCCCGCGCAAGTCGCGCCAATCTTCGTGCCGCCTATGCGGAGCGCGGCGGCTGGTCCGGCGACACGGTGTTGCTTCTGGCCGTGGGCATGATGCGCCCCGGCGCGAAGGAAAGCTCCTACACGGTGCTGGCCGACGCGCTGAAAAATGTGCCCGGCAGCAACTGGCGTCTTATGGTCGCCGGTGATGGACCCCGGCGCACGGAAGTCGAGTCAATGCTGGCAGCAGCCGCGCCGGGTCGCGTGTTCTTCCTGGGCGCGCTGGAGGCCGGGGCGCTGGCGGAAGCCTATGCCGCCTCCGACATGCTGTTGTGGCCCGCCATTAACGAGGCCTTCGGCATCGCACTGCTTGAAGCGCAGGCCGCAGGTCTGCCGGTCGTCGCAGGTAAGCAGCGCGGCGTGCCCGACATCGTCGCGCAGGGCGTCACCGGCCTGCTGCCCGAGGCAGCCAATGCCAAAGCCTTCGCGCAGGCGGTCACACGTCTTCTGGACGAACCGGTCCTGCGGGAACAACTGGGCGCGGCGGCGGCCCGACGGGTGCGCGAGCAATACGACATACCCGTGGCCGCCGAGCGGCTCGATGCAACCCTGAAAACAGTGGCGATGGTGGTGGCCGCAGAATGACAAAACTGGTTCTTCTCCGTCACGGGATCACCGACTGGAACAACGCGCGCCGCATGCAAGGCCGCCGCGACATCCCCATCAACGACGAGGGCCGCACAATGGTCGCGACCTGGCGGCTACCGGACAGCCTGGCGGGGGCAACCCTGATCACAAGCCCGCTGATCCGCTGTATCGAGACGGCGGAGATCCTGCGCGCCAACAACCCCGGCCTTGGCGCGCTGGAGACCGACCCCCGCCTCATGGAGAAGGACTGGGGCGAATGGGAGGGCCGCGACCTGCACGAGATGGAAGCGGCCGTCGGGCCGGACATCCACAGCGCCGACCATCGCCCGGAAGGCGGCGAGAGCCGGCGCGACATGCTGGGCCGTATATCGGAATTCCTCGACGACATGACCCAGCGCGACGGCCCGATTATCGTCGTCACCCATCGCGGCGTCATCCGCACAGTCTACGGCATCGCCACCGGCTGGGATCTGAACGGCGAGACGCCGGAAGAAATGTCCCGCCGCCGCGCACAGGTCTTCCGAGCCCTGACCGGCGGCGGCGCGGAGAAGATCCGCCTGAACCTTTCCCTCAAGGCCAAGAGGCCGACATGACCGCCCGGCCGAAGATGCTTTTCTATGTCCAGCACCTGCTGGGTATCGGCCATCTGATGCGTGCGGGGACCCTGTCGCGAGCGCTGGAGGCGCGGGGCTTCGAGGTCACGCTTGTCTCAGGCGGCACCCATGTGCCCGGATTCCACCACGGAGCAACGCGCTTCGTACAGCTGCCCCCGACACGGGCGACCGACAAATTCTTTAAGGTGCTGGTGGACGAGCATGACAAGATCATCGACGAAGCCTGGAAGTCCGACCGCACGGCGCGGCTGCTTGCCATCGAGGAAGAGGTGCGTCCGGACATCGTCCTGATCGAGCTCTACCCCTTTGGTCGCCGGCAGATGCGCTTCGAGATCGAACCCCTGATCGAGGCTGCCCATGCGCGGCCGACACCGCGCCCTCTGGTGGTGTCCTCGGTGCGCGATATCCTGGTCGAGCCCGGCAAGCCCGAGCGTATCGATGAAATGGTCGATCGTGTGCGCCGTTTCTTCGATCTGGTGCTAATCCACGGCGACCCGGAGTTCATCTCCTTCGAGGAGACCTTTCCCCGAATGGGCGAGATTGCGGACGTCACCGGCTACACCGGCTACGTCGCCGACCAGGCCCTGCCGTGCGAGGTCGACGGCCCGGGCACCGGCGAGGTGATCATCTCCACCGGCGGCGGCGCGGTCAGCGACGACATGCTGCAGGCGGCCATCGATTCCCGCACGCTGTCGCCGCTCGCCGACGCGCCCTGGCGGGTGCTCATCGGCCACAACCTACCAGAAGACGATTTCAACGCCTACCGAGCCTCCGCGCCCGCGGGTATCACTGTCGAGCGGTCCAGGCCCGATTTTCCCCGCCTGATCGCCAATTGCCGCCTGTCGATCTCCCAGGGCGGGTACAACACAGTGATGGAAGTCCTCGCCGCGCGCGCGCGTGCGGTCTGCATCCCCTATGCGGGCGGGCTGGAGAGCGAACAGACCCTGCGCTGCGACCTGCTCGCCCGCAAGGGCGCAATCGAGGTGGTCGGACCGGGCAACGTCACCGCGCCTTCCGTGGCTGCGGCGATCGCCCGCGCACTGGACCGCCCAGACGACATTTCCGTGCCTGTGGACATGTCGGGGGCTCAGAAATCCGGCGATTTGCTGATGTCCGCCCTGGACAGGCACCGCCAGGCCTGAACGCGCGAAAAAGCGCCCAAAACGAGGTTAACCCCGGCGGCCGATCCGGGTAGTGTGCATGCAGGGAGACAGTCCGGGATGAGGGCCCGGACAGGCAGGGAGAGTTGTTCGACTGATGGCCTTGGCAATGACCAAACGAGCCCGAGCGGCGGACACCGCCTGGCATGCCCTCACGCACGAACTTGACCGGTGGCTGGAGAGCGGCCGCACCGCCACCTTTTGGTGGCGGGACGATGACGCCTGCGATGCGACACCCGCCCTCACGGCCCTGCTGGCGCAGCGTGACGCGCTGGATGTACCACTGGCACTGGCCGTGGTGCCCGCCACGGCAACGCCGCCGCTGCGCGAATGGCTGAACGGCACCACCGAAATCGCGGTCCTGCAGCACGGCTATTCCCACAAGAATTTTGCCTATGAGGGCGAGCGCAAGATCGAGCTCGACGGGTCACGCCCGGCCGCCTACGTGATCGGCGACCTGGCGACCGGCGCGCAGGCGCTGACTAAGTTTTCAGGCCACCTGCCGGTGCTAGTGCCGCCCTGGAATCGGATTGCGCCGCATCTGCTGCCGCTCCTGCCTGAGATCGGCTTCACCGGCCTCAGCACGCTGGGTCCTCGCAGAAAGCCCAAGGCTTTTCCGGGGCTGGGCGCCAACAACGTCCACATCGACCCCATCGATTGGCGTGGCAAGGTTACAGGCCGACCCGGTGGGTTCGCCGGTGTCGAGGCGGCCATCGGCAGCGCCGTGGCGCATCTGGCCGCGCGTCGCACGGGCGAGGCGGATGCCAATGAGGCCACCGGGCTGATGACCCACCACGCAGTGATGGAAACGGATTCGCAAGACTTTGTGGCCGAATTTGTCTCCCTGGTCCGGGATCACCCGGCCGCAAACTGGCTGTCCGCCGGGGAAATCTTCGCCTTACCATGACCCGGCTTCGCTACCACCGCCGCGACATCAACGCCGACCTGCTGCGCGCGGGTGCGGGCCTCGCGGCCTGCGTTACGCCCATGTTCTTTCTCGACCCGGGCGCGGTGGCCAGCTATGTGCTGGCGGTTCCGGCAGCGTTCTTCGCACTGTTCGGCATGCGCACCGTGACAAACGCACGCACCGTCTTCACGTTCGACGAGACCGGAATTCGCGCCGACGGCGGGCATCAGGCCAACATCCGCTGGGACGGCCTGCGCGATGTGCGCCTTTCCTATTTCTCCACCCGCCGCGACCGCGAGGCGGGCTGGATGCAGCTGAAACTGAAGGGTGCGGAAAGCGTGCTGAACCTGCATTCATCGCTCGACGGCTTCGAGGACGTCTCCCGCGCCGCCTTCCAGGCCGCGCAGAGCCACGGACTCGACCTGACGGAGGCCAGTGCGCGAAATTTCACCATGCTGGGCCGCGACGCGGCGGCGCCTTCCACACCCTCCTCTCCGGCCGCACTCAGCGGCTGGGGCAATCCAGCGGACTGGCGGCGATGAGCAACCTTCTCGACGTACGTGAACTGAAGGTCGATTTCACCATCCATGGCGAGGAAGTTCGCACCGTAGACGGGGTGTCCTTCCGCATCCGAGCGGGCGGTACCACGGCGCTGGTAGGTGAATCCGGTTCTGGCAAGTCCGTCTGCAGCCAGGCGATCATGGGCATCCTGCCGAACATCGGCACCATTGCCGGCGGACAGATCCTGTTCACCGACCCCGATGGCGACGGCACGCCGGTCGATCTCGCACAGCTGCCGCGCGACAGCGCGCGTATGCGCTCGATCCGCGGCGGGCGCATCTCGATGATTTTTCAGGAGCCGATGATCTCGCTGTCGCCGCTGCACACGGTAGGCGACCAGATCTGCGAGGCGCTACACCTGCACCGCGACGTGGACAAGCCGACGGGCCGCGAGCTCGCGACCGACATGCTGCGCCTGGTTGGCTTCCCCGAACCGCCGCGCGCCATGAAGACCTATCCGTTCGAACTGTCCGGCGGTCTGCGCCAGCGCGCCATGATCGCCATGGCGCTTGTATGCCGCCCGGCGCTACTGATCGCGGACGAGCCAACCACAGCGCTAGACGTGACCATTCAGGCGCAGATTCTGAAGCTTATCAAGGACCTCCAGTCCGAGCTGAACATGGCCGTTCTGATGATCACCCATGACCTAGGTGTCGTCGCCAATGTGGCCGAGGAGGTGGTGGTTATGTTCCGCGGCCATGTCATGGAGACGGGTTCGGTCGAGGATATCTTCACCAAGCC
>Ga0181589_10001850_pt1 | contig 16528 bp, 10 predicted proteins | sample 071ome_25_FD_132444 | JGI IMG/M metagenome (GOLD analysis project Ga0181589, IMG submission 132444) | Coastal salt marsh microbial communities from the Groves Creek Marsh, Skidaway Island, Georgia - 071410BT metaG (megahit assembly) | ecosystem: Environmental > Aquatic > Marine > Intertidal...
GCGGGGGGAGGGAGGGGGGGCGGGGGGGGGGGGGGGGGGGGGGGGGGGGGGGGGCGTTGTGGGGGGGGGGCGGGAAGGTCGTGGTACGGCGGGGGGGCCGGGCGGGGGGGGGTGGGGGGCGCCGGTGGTGTGTGGTCCGCGGGTTCGCGCGGGGCGTTCGCGCGCGGTCGACGCGTTCGAGACGACGACTGACTCGATCGCGACATCGCGTAGGTACGCGTCCGAGGGAAGCGAGACGCTCGAGCGTAGTGAATTGAACGTGCTCGGCACGTTCGTGTTCCAGTGGGAGTCCTCCACGCCGGGGAAGAGCGTGTTCACTCGAGAGAATGTATTGGAGATGCGCGAGCTCGAGCGCGTCGTCACGTCGAGGTACGACGCGTTTTGTCAGATGCGGTACGACGTCGCGTCGCACGCACCGTTGGGATGTCACGCACCGTTATCACCGATAAAGTACTTTTTCCCGTCGGTCGGCGCGGACGGCGAGATGCGGTACGACGGCGAGGGTCAACTCGTGAGCGACGTCGACGCCGTGGTGCGCGACGTCTTTGCCAACGACACGCGCGCGTTCGGCTACTTTCTCGGAGATTTCGACCCGGAATCCAACGTGGTCGGCATCACGCGCGCAAAATACTTTATGGGAACGCCTTTCCAAGGATTCACGAGCGCGTCGGATCGATCAGAAGCGCAGGAAAAAGTGCTCAAGTCATTTCTCGATCCAATCGAGTCGGAGCTCTTCCGACGATTCGGCATGTCGGGAAGCATCGTCTCCAGTCCGTATATGTCACCGGCCGTGGCTGAGCCACCCGCAACCTTGATCACGCGTTGGGACGCCGAGTACCTTCGTCAAAAAGATGCCGCTCGCGTCATCGCCAGCGACTTGGCGTGGACGATCGGCTCCATTGGCGCGGTGTGGCTCTACATCGCCGTCAACACGCAATCCTTTTTCATCGCCTTCGTTGGCATGTTCGAAATACTCATATCGTTCCCGATCGCGTTGTTAATCTATCGATTGATCTTTCGCATTGAATACGTCGGAAACATCACGGCGCTGTCAATTTTCATTCTGTTGGGACTCGGCGCGGACGACATCTTCGTCTACTTTGACGCGTACCGTCAGAGCGCACACGAGCCGGGCGTCGGAGAGTCTCTCTCGGATCGATTACTGTACAGCAGTCGCCGGGCGTCGAAGGCGATTTTCGTCACGTCGTTGACGACCACTGGCGCGTTCTTGGCCACCGCGTGGTCGTCGATCACGCCGCTCGCGGGGTTCGGTATTATGTCGGCGACCATGATCAGCGTCATGTTTGTGCTGCACATTTTCCTCTTTCCGCCGGCGCTCGTTATCTACGCGCGTCACTTTGAGCAGAGGATGCTGTGGCATGAACTGTTCAGGCGTTTCAGGCGTCGCGAGAGCGACGACTCGAAGCGTTCGATGGGACCGATCGAGCGGTTCTTTCACGACCCGTTCTTTCGCGCACTCAGTCGTCGGTGGTTGCGTCTCGGTCTCCTTTGCGGCTTCGTCGCGATGTTTGTCGTGGCGGCCAAATTTTGCTTGCATCTCGAGACTCCTTCAAAGCTCGAGCGTTGGTACAGTTCAAAGCATATGACGCAACAGTTTAGCGACAGGGAGCAAACCGCGTTTATGCGCTCGACCGAGGATATCAAGGTACACGTGGACGTGTTTTGGGGCCTCGACGGCGTGGACACGTCTGGCGTCAATCGATGGAATCTGGATTCTCGAGGTCGTTTACGTCTCGACGACGATTTCGACGTGACATCCGAAGCGGCTCAAGTGCATATCTTGAACAGTTGCGCCGCTCTCCGGCACGCACCTTGCTCCAGGAATGGATGTTTGGACAACACGTTGACGGGAGACGTGCGTTGTTTCATGGAAGCGTTTCGCGAGTACGTCGGCGCGGAAAATTTCCCCGTGCCCCGCGAAGATTTTCTCACTCGGCTGCGGGAGTTTCGAACGAGCGCGTTGGGGTCGACGTTTGCAAACGACATAGGGTTCCGTGATTCTTTTGAACCCATGCACCTCTTCTTCGTCAGAGTGAGCGCGATTTCAACGCTACCTCTCCAAGCTCCGGCGTCCGTGTCGCGCGTTTATTACGACGCTTTTGAGCGTTTGGTGGACGGTTTCAACAGCGCGGCGCCGACGGGCGTCGAAAGTGGCTCTCAAACCGCATACGTCGCCTGGACGTGGATGAGAATGCAAGAAACGTTGGTGGAAAACACGTTTCAGGGTATATCAATTTGTTTTTGCATGGCGTTTTTCATTCTGTGCGTGAGCACCGGCAATCTCTTGATCGCTTCGACGTGTTCTGCGTGCGTCGCCGGCGTCGTCGTGAGCGTCCTCGGACTCGGTATTTACAAATGCATGCACTGGGACTTGGGAATCCGCGAGACGATCGCGGCGGTGATTCTCATCGGGCTCAGCGTCGACTACGGAATTCATTTAGGAAACGCCTACGTCGAATCGCCACCTGAAATAAAAACCAGACGCGACAAAACGCGATACGCCTTGAGGACGATGGGTGTATCCATCGTTTCCTCGGCGATCACAACCACCATAAGTGGTTCGATTCTTTGGCTGTGCACGCTTGCCTTTTTTAGCAAGTTTGCGTTCCTCATCGCATCGACCATGTTTTTCGCGGTTTGTTGGTCTCTCTGTTTTATACCGCTCGTCCTCATGGAGCTGGGTCCAGAGGATGATGATTGGAAGATTCAAACCTTGTATCGCTCGGCTACGTTGTACATATCAAGGCTGATGTCTAGGTCTTATCTTCACGCGAAGTGAAGCCGTGGACGCGAAGATTGCGTCCCATTCTATTTCGAGGTATCGTCACGCGACGGGCGTCGCCACCTTTTGCAACTGCGCTTGTTGTCCCGATTGAGACGTGTTGTTGAATATATTATCCAACGTTTCTTTGAGTCCTTCGATGTGGTGTACGCACGAAATGACGTTGTCGATGACGGAGACAAAATCATCCGCGTGGGCGTCCCTATGAATCTTTCGAAGAATATTCAGGACGATCGGTTGCGCGACGTCCATGGAAGACGTGACTCCGTCTGAAATCTTCGCGAACGCGATGCATAAAATCGCCTTGGCGATGACACTGCTCCCAAATCGACAACACACGCCGGAATCGTACAACACGATGGACGAGAGAACCTCGGCCTCGCGCAGGATTCGACTGTGAAGATTGGGCTTTCCGCGTGGAGGCAGCCACGGGGCGCAGTGACAATCGAGGAGAAGTACGGAGAAATACGGCACGAAATTGAACGGCGTCACGCGCGCGACGTTCCACTGTAACTCGCGAAGAACGATAGTTTCCATCTTCTTCAACGCCCCGATGTCAAACGAGATGTCGTTCGCCATTTGTAATCGGTGTCCGATGTTCGATCGGATGTTTTGCAAGGGTTCCTCGAATTTGCACGCGATGAAGAGACACGCCGACGCGACGAGCTGATACATCCACGAACAATCGCCTCGAACCAGATACCCGCTCGTCACAAAGAATACGTCCAAGTACCGAACCGCGAGCGCCGTCGTGACGCACGAGAATCCATTCAGGACGCCGCTTCGCATCATGCTCTCCACCAAATGAAATCGAACGCACTGCAACGCGCGCATGCGATACTCGGCGTCTTCCCTCGTCACCCGAGTCTCCGTCTCCTCGATCTCGCGCTTTTCGCGATCCATCATGTTCACGCACGTCGCAAGGATGGACTCATGTCCCTCGAGCGCGCTCAGATTACACGTACACTCGCCGATGTGTTTCAAACACGACGCCTCCGCCTCCGCCGACGGTTCCTCGGCGTCGAGTCTCCGCGTCGCCGGCTTCATCTCGCGCGACGCATCCGTCGACGCGTCGGCGGCGGCGCGACCATTTTCGTCTAGACCGGACATGCTCGTGTCGACGCGTTCGCGACGCGCGGGCGACGAGGACGCGTCGTCGGCGTCCTCCTCGACTGACTGCTCAGAGGCAAAAGAACTTTTTTGAGACCACGGCATGTCTGTCGGTCGTCTCCGCGCGTCGAAACGCGCGAGGGCGGACGACGAGGCGTCGAGGAAGAGAAGACAACGCGCGACGAGGCGAGGGACGTCGGATGGACGCGCACGCGCGCGGTGCGCGGCGGCGAGTGACGATGTGCGTTTTCATCGAGTCGAGACGAGACGAAACGTCGTTGCAAATCTGCGTCGTCGCGCGAGGCGGTCGCGTGGATTGATTTGAATCATCATATTCTTGAAATACATGCATGCTATGAAAAAATATCGTGTGAGGACGGCGAGACTTCTGCGGTGTCCCGCGCGTCCCGCGCGTTGGACGCCGGCGTACGAAAACGCCGTCGACGCATCCGCCGTAAAAAACAAAGATACAAAAGTCTACAGATCCCATCGATTGCGTTGTTTGGAACACTCAGCGGCGAGTTCTGCGATCATTTCGTAGTGACGAGCGGCCTGCTCTCGGTTGAACTGCCTCTCTCGACCCACGCCCGAGTCGTAGTCGTGATATCGATTCGCGTCGTGTCGAGGTTCGGAAAACGGCCCGCGCGCCCGCATCGGTCGGTCGAATCGATCGGACGGACTCGCGTGGTGGTCTCCACTCAATTCATCGTAAACCATTCTCTCCAGTTTGGGAGCTGTGCGAGGAGTGCCGGTGTTTCTCGCCGTGGACATGAGCCTCTCTCTCGCGCGAGGCGACTGCGGCGACATCGCCTGCAATCGCCCTTGGTAGACGTCGATGATGCTCTCCAAGCTCTTCGTGTGCTCTTGGTGCATGCGAGACAAATCGTACAAATACTTCTCGTGACGCGCACGCTCCACCTCGTACTCATCTTGACGCCTTTGAAGCGCCAAAATGGTGTCCTTGAGTGTCTGCATCTCCGCTTGAACCGACGCCGCCGGAAGACTTGTCGCATTTTGCTGTCCATCGCTTCCACCCGATACCGAACGCTTTTTGTGTTCGCTGTCGATATTATGCGCCGTGTCGTCGACGGTCTTACTCTTCGGTCGCTGCACCGCGTTGGCGTTGTCCTCATGATTCGAAGTCGACCTGTTCGCCGGACGCCGCTCGGACATGGGCGATTGCTTGTGGAAATCGCCGCGCAAGAGCTTCTTTTCGAGAGCTCTGAGTCGCCTATCGACCGTGTTGTGCTTACTCGTCGGCTTCGGTGATCCAGTGTCATCACTGTCGAATCCAGGCGTTGGACTTCGAGTCCCCGCGCGCTCGTCGCAAAAGTCGATCTCTTTGGGATTGTGAATGTCGTTGAGTGCGTCCCAAAACTGCATGTCGTCGTGGTCGTGCAAAAAGTCGTCACCGTCAAAGATCGTTCCGGGCATCTTCAAGTTATCCATCAACGATGGATCACACGACGGCACCGCTTGCTCCTTGGGGAGCTTGGTCTTCGCGTCCTTGAAACGTTTGCGCCTCGGCGCCGTCTCGGCGCGCGTGCGCTGCGCGGCATCCGCCACCGTCAATCCCATCGGCGCGCTCTGTTTACCCACCTTGGTCTTTTTCATCATCGAATCCTTCACCTTGAGCGCGCGCGGCTCCACTTTCATCTTGTTCTCGATCGCCTTCGGACGCGCGCGACGTTGTATCCACGTCGGCTTCAATAACAACTCCCCGTCCGGAACCTTATCCCCTCGCGCCACCGAAAACGACGGCGGCAGCGCCTGCAACGGCTCGTGTCTCCGCCCACACGCCGGCTCCTCTTCATCGGCGAAATCTAACGCATCCTCCGGACGCCCCACACCGACGACTCGTCGCTCCATCGTCAACTCTCGCCTCCCTCGCTTGTGTCCGCGCCCGCCGCGCGCCTTGCGCTTGACGCTCGCGTGCGCGTATCCGTACACGCGGCGCTCCATGTAATCCTGCACGTACATATCCGCCTGCGCCGATCGTGCTCGACTGTTCGACTTGGCGAACAAAGCACTCGCCCCGAACAAATCCTCGTATTGCACGTACGGTTCATCCATCGATCCCTCGGGTATCGTCGTCTCCGTCTTCTTCTGCGTCGGCGTCGCCTCTATCTTCTTCGCCGTCGGCGTCGCCTTCGCCGCCCCTCGCGACGTCTCGCCCTCGAAACACCGTCTCCCCCCCGCGATCCCCTCGCGCATCACCACGCTCTCTGTCCCACTCGTCGTCGCGTCGCGTCCATTCGACCCTCGTTCGCACGCGCTCGTCCATCCCCTCGCGCGTTCGCGCCCTTCGTCCGCCTCCGGGTCGAACGCGTACACGTCTCCCGGTTCGCGCGCGATCCCTTTCGTCGCCGCGCCGACCGCCGACGCGATCGCCGCCGCATCGATCGTGATCTCGCACGTCACCCCTCGTCCGCGCGTCGACGCCGTCGAGCGCGACATGGAGGACGCCCGCGGACGAGTCGAGTCGAGCCGCGGCCGCGGTGACCTTTCGGTCGCCCGACCTCCCTCGATGCCCGTCGCGTTCGTCCGTCCGTCGCGAGGTGACGACGCGCGCGACGCCGCGGTCGCCTCAAGTTCGTTCGAACGACGCCGCGTTCGTCGCGCGACGCGAGCGCGACGCGTCGCGAGGTGACGACGCGCTCGACGTCCGTCGCCACCGGTGCCAGGGCGTCGAGGCGGTCGATCCGGAGACGCGACGGGGCGATTGATGGGACCGTGGATGGGTGTTTTGAACAATGAGATATGCGATGAAGACCCGCGTTGAGGGACGTATGAAGCCTGTGTGGGGGTGATTCTGTGAGGTGACAGGGGATGGGGGATATCGTGCGTCCATGGGAGGCGAGTTCTCGTAGTGGAGACGTCGAGAACGGTGTGTGCGTGTGCGTGCGTGTGTGCGCGTGTCCGTGCGCGTGCGTGTGTGTACGACGGGTTCGAGCGCACAAATATGCCATCAAAACACACGACGTGTACACATAAAAAAACCATCGCCATCACGCGCCCGAGGGCGGCGGCGGCGGCGCGGTGACGACGACGCCGACGACGGCGCGCGAGCGACGCACTCGGCGACGCGCGCGCGGTGTGACGCACCATGGGCGGTGGGAAGAAGCGCGCGGTGAACTCCACCGGGAAGGTGGTGCCGAAAAAGGTGCTCAAGGCGAAGAAAGGAACGACGAAATCGGCGGCGTCGAGGTACGTGACGAGAAATCAGGCGCTCAATCGCTTGCAACTCAAGCTCGGGGATTTCCGACGGTTGTGCATTTTGAAGGGGATACACCCGCGAGAGCCGAAGAAGAAGACGCAGGGTCAGGGGAAGACGTATTATCACGTCAAGGATATCGCGTTTTTACACCACGAACCACTGTTGGAAAAGTTTCGAGAGCTTCGGGCGTACGCGAGGAAATTGAAGCGGGCCAAGGCGAAACAAAATTACGTCGCGCTCGATCGGTTGAGGGATAATACGCCGCAGTATGAATTGAGCCATTTGGTCTTGGAGCGGTATCCGTCGTTTCGGGACGCGTTGAGAGATTTGGACGATCCGATGTGCATGTGCGCGTTGTTCGCCGTCTTGCCGACGGTGAACAGACACAACATCGCGCCCGAGGTGGTGGAAAAGTCTGAGAGGCTCAGTCGTGAATTCAAATCGTATTGCATGCGCACGCACGCGCTGCGAAAGGTGTTTATCTCCGTCAAAGGGATATATTACGAGGCGAACGTTGAGGGTGAAGACGTCACGTGGCTCGAGCCGCACGCGTTGGCGCAAACCATGCCCGAGGACGTCGATTATCGCGTCATGCTCACCTTTCTCGAATTTTATCACGATTTGATGTCGTTCGTCAACTTTAAGCTCTATAAAGAGGCGGGTCTGCAATATCCTCCCGTGTTAAACGAGGAGATGGACGACGCCGCGGCCGGTCTCGCCGCCGTCGTGCACCAGCTCGCGAAAAAGGCTGACGCCGCCAACGCCGCGGCGCTTCCCGCGGAGAGCGACGCCGCGAGAGCGGTGGAATCGCGCGCACAGACTTTGAAGGAGAAGTTGGCCCTCATCGCGGAACACCAGGACGAGGAGGATGAGGAGGACGACGGGATGGACGACGATGACGAAGATACCGTCGTCGGTGAGATGACGGAGGACCAACGCGAGTGCTCGAAGATTTTCGACGGTCTCGTCTTCTTCATCAACCGCGAGGTGCCGAGAAACATGATGATTTTCATCATCAAATCGTTCGGAGGCGATGTGTGCTGGGAAGGTGAGGGGTCTCCGTTCGACGCGGACGACGCGCGCATCACGCACGTCGTGATAGATAGACCGACGAAGAACATGAAACTCAATCCAAAGGTGGTGTACGTGCAGCCGCAGTGGGTGTGCGACTGTGCGAACTGGCGCGTTTTGATTCCTCCCGAGGAGTACGCGCCGGATTGCGAGCCGCCGCCGCACTTGAGTCCGTTCGTCGGCGCCGATGACGATGGTTACACGCCCGAGTACGCGAAGACGTTGCTCAAGCTTCAAGAGGAGGCGCGTGCCATCAGAAACGGTGTGCCGCTCGTCAAGATGTTGGACGCGGGCGACGAGGAGATGGACGAGGAGGCAGAGGCGCTGGCGGAGGAGAAGCGTTACAGAAAGGAATTAGAAGCGGAGATGAAGGGCGTGTCCTACTCCAAGTCGCTGGAAAAGGCGGACGAGGAGAGCGACGAGGACGACGAGGAGGAGAGCGAGGACGAGGACGAGGACGAGGAAGAGTCCTCCTCGGAAGACTCCGACGGTGAACCGAAGAGTAAACTCACCGCCGACATGGCGCTCAGCGAAAAGGATAAGATAATGAGAGATCAACTCGCGAAGGGCTCGTCCGACGAACAGATGAAGAAGATGTCCTACATGCTCCTGCCCAGAAAGAAACGCGAACTTTACAAGGCGATGCAACTCGGCATCGCGAAGAAGGAGAAGCGCGCCGCCGAGTTGACGCGACTCGCTGAGGAACACAAGGAGAAGAAACGCCGGGCCGCCGAGGGCGAGAAGGAGGAACCCAAGCCGAAGAAAGGGAAGAAGAGCGCGCCGACGAAGAAGAAAAAGTGAGATTGAGCACGATGTAATATGAGAAAGAATTTGGAGCGAAGACGACGCCCGAGCGCTGAAATCGGAAATAATTGTTTTACCTATTAAAATGTAAGCGTCGCTAAAGCCAAATTCATTACAGGACATTTAAACGAGACGGATGACACCCATCTCAGCGTTGTCCCCGCGGCGGCTCAACGTGCGCACGATGCGCGTGTAACCACCGTTTCTGTCCGCGTAACGCTTCGGGGCTTGCTCGAAGAGCGCGTCGACAACCTCCTTATCGTAGATGAACGACTCCGCCATGCGTCGCTTGTAGTCATCACCGTCCTTGGCTAATTGAATCATGTGTTCCACCGGCTTACGAATCGCCTTCGCGCGCGCCATGGTCGTCGTGACCGTGCCGTGACGAAGCAACTCCGTGGTCAAGCCGCGGATGAGCGCCTTGCGTTGATCCGCCGGCTTGTTAAGCTTCGGGTTCTTCTTCGCGTGACGGATCATCGTCCACTTCCCTTGTTCGGTTTCAACACCGAACGTCAAGCCAACACCTACATTCACAAAAAATCACGCGTCGTACCGTCAGTCATCGCGCTCTCTCTCGCGCGCTCTCGCGCGCGCGTCAAGACCTAAAACCCTCAAATGAGCCTCATCACCCCCGACGCCCCCCCCGCGCGCGCGTCTTCCACCACCCCCGCGCGTGAACGAATTTGAACCATAGCATTTCCCATCGTCCGCGCGCCCCTCTCCCGCGCGTTCACACGCCTCGCGTCCGCATCCACGCCCACACATCGCGCGCATCCCGCGCCCCCCCTCTCGCGACCGCCCATCGCGCGCCATCGTCATCGTCGTCATCGTCGTTCGCGTCGTCGTCGAGCGCGCGGACGCACCTCGTCGAGAAATCTCGACCGGCGCGGCGCCGTTCATGCCACCGAGGGCGCTCTGCGCGGCGACGAACGCGGCGGACATCGTCGTGCTGGACACTGGCGCGACGTCACGACGTCCCGCGCGCCGACGAGGGCATCGAGGGTGGCGCGGGCGCGCGCGAGTGCGCACTGTTTGCCCATACGCCGACCACACGTCCGAACGAATTCCATGTCGTTGCATCTCAGCCGTCCTTCGCGCGCGGACGTCGTGATCGTCGTAGTCGAGTCTGTTTTACAGGTATGTGTGCGTCGATGAAAAAGCGCGCGATCGATCGGATGCGCGACGAAACTTATCCGCGCGCGAGGGACGACGACGGTCGGGAGAGACGCACGCGCGCGCGCGAGCGGAGACGCGAACGAGGCCGTGTCGTGTCGTCGGTGCGATGGCGCGAGCGATGGCGCGAGCGGTGGTGCGAGCGGATGCGCGGATCGCGCGCGCGATGGATGGGGCGCGCGATGGGCGGCGACGAGGCGCGCGCGTCGGGACGGCGGCGGTGACGCGACGGGGTGACGCGGCGCGCGCGGGAGCGGGCGGTGTGGGCGATGGGAAAACGGCGGTCGTCGTCGGTGGTGGCGTCGGGGGATTGGGGATGGCGTCGAGGTTGGCGAACGCGGGATTCGACGTCACGTTGTTGGAGAAGAATGGCGACGTCGGCGGGCGATGCCGAAGCGAGGAGTTCGCCGGGGGCGGAGAGGGGTACCGATTCGATACCGGGCCGTCGTTGATGTTGCTTCCGGAACGGTACATGGAGCAGTTTACGTCCGTCGGGGAAAAGTTGGAGGATTACTTGGACGTCGAGCGCGTGGACCCGGCGTATCGTGCACACTTCGGCGATCACACGACGCTCGATTTGTTGTACGACATCGAGGCGATGCGTAAGCAGTTGGACAACGTCGAAGAGGGCGCCGGTGGGAGATACATCGACTGGCTCGGCCGGGCTCGGGCGAGTTTGGATTACGGCGTCGCCGCGTTCATCGAGCGCGACGCCAACTCCATTTTGGATTTCGTCGACCTCTCTCGCGTCGGACCTCTCGCGCTCGCCGTGAACCCGGTCGATTTGCTTCTTCCACAGTTTAACCAGATGGCCAAGTATTTCAAAGATGAGCGCCTTCGCGCGCTCTTCTCTTACCAAGAGCTGTACGTTGGCTTGAGCCCGTACAACGCGCCGGGCGTGTTTTCTTTGCTCGCCGCGACCGAGCTCACGGATGGAGTTTGGTATCCGATGGGTGGTTTCACCAAGGTTCGTGAAAGCTTGCTCGCGATCGCTGAGAAGAAGGGGGCGAAAGTTCGCTTGAACAGCGCGGTTTCTGAAATCGTGACGGAGGAAGTCGACGGGTTGGCCGCGGCGAAGGGCGGCTCGCACACCGGTCGCAAGGTGACGGGCGTTCGTCTCGCGTCCGGTGAAGTGATCGAAGCTGATGTCGTCGTGGCGAACCCCGATTTGCCGTGCGTTTGGGACCAAATGCTTGACTCCGTGGGTGAGCCGGCGAAGAAGGAGAGCGAAAAGTGGGACAACGCCGAGTACTCGTGCTCCGTGCTCGAGTTCAACTGGTGCTTAAAGAAGGAAATCCCCGGACTTTTGCATCACAACGTCTTCTTATCTGGTGATTACAAGGGTAGCTGGGATCGTCCGGCGACGGTGGACGATTTCGCCGCGCCGCGACAACACAACTTTTACTGCCACAACCCGGTGTACACTGACAAGACGTGCGCTCCCGAGGGCGGTGCCTCACTCATGATTTTGCTTCCGATCGCGAACATCAAGGAACAAGAGGACATATGCAAAAAGCGCGGCGTTCCGGTTCCGAGCGAGACCGATCTCATCGAGGCTGGACGCGAAGCCATCTTGCGTCGATTCAAGGAGGCTGGTCACGGCGACCTCTCCGAGATCATCGCGCACGAATCCGTCACCGTGCCCAGCGAATGGCGAGAAAAGTTCAACATCAAGAACGGTGCGGTCTTTGGTTTGTCCCACGGTTTGTTGCAACTCGCCGCGTTCCGCCCGCCGGTGCGCACGGGCATCAAGCAACTAGACTCCCCTGTCGTTGACGGTTTGCACTTCGTCGGCGCGTCGACTCGTCCGGGCAACGGCGTGCCGCTCGTGCTCATGGGCGTGAAGTGTGTCGCCGAGCAAATCATGAAGGAGGCGGACGCGTAATCCGTCGTAGCGCGCGACGCGACGGCAGCTGGCTTGTATTTGACAATTTATTCTTTAGTCTCGTCTCGACTGTCCCATGGACACCTCACTTTTTGCCATGCTACCGCACGTCATCGTCGTCTTAATCGCGCTCTTCGTCTCGCCGACGGTCGCACAAGCCAATAATCGCACACTCAACTGTTCAGACGTCAACGTCGTCATCGGCGCCTCGGCGCGGCACGGTGGCGCCTCAAGTCTGTTTGCCCAACTGGCCAGCTTCAGTGGTCTCGACGAGCTCGTCGTGCCCGGAGGCTTGTTTTACGAAGTCACGGGCGATTTGACGTTTTTCGTGCCCAAAGACGACGCCCTCGAGGCCGAGATCGAATACTGGCAGGAGGCGCTCGGGCTCTCCGGCAACGAAACGGTTCGAGAAAATAAAGCCTACGTCCAAGAAATTCTTCGTCAATACATCGCTTACGGAAATGTCTCCGTCGGGTATCGCGGACTGTTCGTCACGATCGATGGGTCAATTTTCAACTGGACGGATGCCGACGAACCCGGCATGTCGAAGATAGAATTACAACCGGTCGGCACGCAGCTGTTAGAGTCGCCGCTGGTGCTCTACGTCAACGATTCCTCCGCCCAAATCGAGACCTGTTCTCGCGGAATCGAGCTCGCTCGCGTGGTGCGTGACAGAACATACGTGCGAATGGCCGTGCGACGATCCATGCGACAAGCCGCTCGAGCGCGAGGCAGACGCGGTATGCGCAAGTTGCTGCGTTCAAATAAATTTTTACAGTGATACTAAAGGAAGCTGCCGTCGCGCGCGCAGGCTCATCCGTGACATGGAAGACGTTCACCCGTACAGCGTCGGCGGATACACGATGCTATCGATGATCGACTCGACCGTCTTACGCCACTTATCCTCTTCGCCGCGGGGAAACTGCGCAGTCGCCGTGTACAGGTGACCGACTCTGCCGTCGTACCCGAGTCCCGCCAACACGAAGAACACCGAATTAATTCCAGCCGACGGTCGCTCAAAGGTGTACTCAACCTTGTAGTAATCACCCTTGGCCACGGAATCCACCAATTCGGCGTACTGCACGCGATCCTCTCGTCCCTTTTTCGCCTTTGGTTTATTCAACGGCACGACGAGCCCGTATCCGAAACCGAACGCGTCGCCCAACGACCCCATCTTCGTAAAATCCGCCCCCGCCGGCGTCGCCACGATCGTCACGTTGACGTCTCTCGCGTCCTCACTCGTCGGCGCTATCGTCCACACGTCTCTCGCGCCGCCTCCGAGCACCTCTTCGCTCGCCGGCGTCGCACCCTTGAGCGTCACCCAGTCGCTCGGATAGCTCACCGAGAATTTCAGCTTGGCGTCGTCGTACGTCGTGAGTCCCGCGTCGGCGCGCGCGGAAAACGGTAGACCGAACGTCGACGCGCCGACGACGGTGAGCGCGGAGGCGAGAAGGGCGCGACGCGAGGAGGCTTCGGCGCGATCGTCCGCAACGTGCGCATCCTCTCGTCCGCGCGCTCGAACGCAGCCGTGCGCGCGACGCGCGCGCGATGGCGCGCTCTTGGAGACGACGCACGACGTGTGAGAGACGCGCGAGGGCGCGAGGGTGGACAACATCTCGCGTCGCCGATCGCGCGCGCGACAGTGTGAAGAGCGACGTGACTAGAGACTGGAGACACGCTCGAGAGCGGTCACCGCGCTGTACAGAGAAAAAGTTTCAAAATCACAAATCGTCGGCGAGATCGAGCTCGACTTTCGTCCCCTCCTGATCCTTGAACGCGGGTTGACCGAGATACGGACATCCCGCGCACCGAAACGCGTCGCCGAGCGCGCAGTTGCCGCACGCGCTGACGAAGGTTTCGGGCTTCACCTCCTCCTCCGCCGCCTCCGCCTCGGCGCGTCCGCACGTGCAATTCTTACACGCCTTCTTTCCTGCGCCAATCTCGCAATCATCGTACTTGACCGGCTCCGAGTTGACGTCCAATTCCGTGAGGAGCGTGTTCTCGTCGATGAGGTCGTCGTCGGCGCCCTCGTTGCCCCAACCCGTCGTCGGCGTCGGCGTCTTCGCCTCGCGCGATTTCAGCGCGAACGACGTCCCTCGCGCCCAATCCGGTTTCCTCGCACGAATCACACCGTCCGCGCTCGCGCCGACGTCCGTGAATCCGGCGAACACGAGTGCGTCTCTCGCGTCGTCGCCGCTCGCCGCGTCGACGCGCACCGCGCACGTCCCGCCCGGACGCAACGCCTCTCGCGCCGCCGCTCCCGCGCGCGTCGCCCCCTCACCGTCCGCGACGGCGACGTAAAACCCATCGCACGTCGGTTCCCTGGGCGCGACGAGCAGGGCGTCGATCTCGTCGTACGTCGTCGTCGTCGAGACGTTCGCGTCGTCGAGGTCTCGAAGCGCGGCGCGAATGGTCGCCCGCGCGGCGTCGTCACCGGTCGCCACGGCGGCGTCGACGCACAGAATCACGCGTCGCTCGCGCATCGTCGTCCTTCGTCGTCGCGCGCGAGGCGTCCGTCGTCTGGGGACGAGTCGAAGAGCGATGGTTTGTGGATTTGGCGAGCGCTCTGGGCGCGAGGGTCGTCTCGTCGTCGACGCGCGCGCCGCGTACGACGTTGCTCGGGCGCTCAGCGGCGACGCGTGATCGTAAAACTGATCGTTATCATTAAACTTGGAAAACTTGACTGTACTAACTTGAAAGATAAAAAACCGTCGTCGAGGGACGGCGTCCGAGCGCGCTCACACGGCGGAACCGTACGCGCTGGGCCGGACGGATCGCACGAGGGAAGTGTGTTCGTGCGCTTTCGAACCCTTGGCGACTTCGCTCGCGGAGGAGCGTCGACGCATGAAAACCAAGAGACCGGCGGCGGCGATAAAGACGCTGACGGCGGTGAGGGCGAGCGGGACGGCGCTTTGACCAAACGCGGGGCTGGCCTCGCGAAGAGAAACGCGCAGTCGGTCCCCGAGGTGGCCGCGTTCGAACGAAGTCACGCGTGTGTCTGATGAACGCTGGTTCGTTCCGAGAAGTGCGGATGCTCCGCACACTTTGGCGCCTTCACCGGTTGTGAATCGAAGAGTGTTGCCTTCGCAGGTTTTCGCGTTGAAACCTTCGCAGTTGCCCGCAGCGTCCAAAACGTTGGTAACTTTCACTTCGAAGGTCCCGCTTATGTCGTTCGGATACTGCATCACCCACTTGCCCTGCGCCGCCGAGTTGGTACAGACGATTTTGTACTTCGACTTGATATCGGTGAGCGACACTTGCTCGTTCGCCGGCGCGCACTTTTCATCGAAAATTCTCCTCACCGTCGTCTGAACCTTCGAGCAGTCGATGGGTTCGTAGTAGGTCACACCGACCGTTCTCGTCGAGGGATACTGCTTCAGCTCGCTCGCGAGTGGCTTGACGGTGTCGACGACGAGAGTTAAGACTTCATCGGATGTGAATTCGTGGACGGATGTTTCCGCAAAGACGTCCCCTTTCACGCAGAATGACTTGACGCGTACTTCATACGTGCCATCTTTGAAGCCGCTGAGCATTTGATCAAACTCATTGTTTACGTCCCAGGCAAACGGGCAGCCACCACCGCGCGAATGTGGGCAGAGTAAGTTCTTCTTGAAGCTATCGCTCTTTTCCGCGGTCGTCGCGTGTTCAGCGGAACTTTTGGCGGAAATCCATTCACCTTCGCCGACGGGGCGGTACTGGACTTTGATCGCAGCGAGGTTTGGATTCGTGGTCGGTTTGACGGGCAAGGCGTCCGGCCAGAGAACGCTTCGGTCCGGGTTGAAGACTTTGAGCTTGAGAGCGTCGGGTCGAGCTTTCGACACTTGAGAAAACTTGTAGTCGCGAAGAGTCTCCCCGTCGAAGCGAACCTCTGGGCACTTCTGACTCCAAGTCATTTTCTGAAGATATGCACTCTGTTGAATCGGCTCGCGGTTCAAATTGTCGAGACTCGACTCGCACATGCTCTGAACGCGCACTTTCATGTACTTCACCGCTCGCGTGATCGAACTCAACGGTTTGACTCTCATCGTGAAGGTTGTCTCGGTGACTCTCTTCTGCGAGTCGAATGAATCCGAGTTGATGACCTCCAGTGGCACCAGCTCACCGAGAGGTGAAATATTCACCCCGTTTATCGAGATTTCAACGTCATTTACATCACTTCCCAGTGCAGGCGCCGTTTGGGCGGTGTTCCTCGCGACTGCTATAACAGTCGAAGGATTTTGGTTCCTCGCGACGGCGGTTCCGACCTCATCTTTGATTCTCTTCACCATCGCGTCCTGGCTCGCGACCACGGAAGCTGCCGTCGTGTTGATGGCGTGCGATATCGATTTCGGATCATCGTCCTCATGGTACGCCTTGTTGGCTGCATCTAGAATCTCCTGGATTGAAGACGCCAGACCATCCACGATGCGCAGACCGAGGGGGAACGACTCCCGGTACATGGTCCCAGTTTGAATTTTCAGCTGGA
>Ga0181589_10001851_pt1 | contig 16525 bp, 20 predicted proteins | sample 071ome_25_FD_132444 | JGI IMG/M metagenome (GOLD analysis project Ga0181589, IMG submission 132444) | Coastal salt marsh microbial communities from the Groves Creek Marsh, Skidaway Island, Georgia - 071410BT metaG (megahit assembly) | ecosystem: Environmental > Aquatic > Marine > Intertidal...
GACCTCATCGTCTGAGCAGCTGATCATCAACCAGCGGATCTCCCAGGCCGCGGTGCGCCGCTCGAACACGGCGCTCAACTACATGGGTGTCATCCGCACGTCCACCCTCGACAACACCTACGGGCTGAACAAGAGCAACCCCAAGGGCGTCACCCCGCTCACTCAGGTGACCGGCGCGGGCCTTGGCTGGCAGACGCCCCAGATCCGTGATGGTGAGGTGACCACCTCCAAGATCGCGGCAGGGGGCGTGACCCAGGCCAAGCTCTCGAGCAAGACCTACTACGCCGTCTGGAACGCCGCTGGCACGGCGCAGAAGGCCTCCACCGGCGTCGGAACCTCCAAGAGTTCGACGGGCGTGTACTTGGTCGGGCCCTTCCCGGGCGATGTCTCCGGCTGCATCTACGCACCAAACGTCCTGAACAACTCCGGTGCCAGCGCGGGTGCGATCCTGCAGGGCGGCAACACCTTCCTGGCTGTCCAGATGACCAACGCGACTGGGACGAACACCGTGGACGCCCCCGGTTCCGTGATGGTCTACTGCCCCGGCAGCTAGTCCCCGCGAGATTGCAGGCTCCCACCCCCTGGGCTGCGGGCCCAGGGGGTGGGGCGCTGCGCTAGCGGGACGCGCAGTAGCCGAAGGTGGCCGGCGTTTCCGCTGTCACATCGGCGTTCCACGAGGCGCCGGTGACCGCCACGGTCCCGGTGGTCCCGTCCGCCGCGGCGTTCCAGATGCTGCTGATGGTCCCGCCCACATCGAGATCTGCGGTCCAGGTGACCGGATCGGTCGAGGTGGTGCGCACGGTGGCATCGGCGCAGAAACCACTTCCCCAGTCGGAGGTGATCTTGGTCATGACGGTGACCTCGGGGGAGGGGGACGGTGTGGGCTCTGGCTCTGGCTCCGGCGCGGGCTCGGGAACGGTCTCAGTGGGAGCCGCCGTACCTGTGGCGCAGTAGCCGAACGTCACGCTCGCGCCCGGCGGCAGGTGGTGATTCCACGACTCCCCGGAGAACTGAAGGGCCCCGGTGGTGAGGCCGCCCCCGACGCGTGCGTTCCAGACCGAGCTGAGTGTTCCGCTCAGCGTTACCGGTACCGACCAATGGAGGGCCTCGTTGCTGGCGTTCCGGGCGGTCACGTCCTCGCAGAAGCCCGTTCCCCATGAGGAGGTCAGCGTCCGGGTAACCGCAATGGCCTCCCCTGGCAGAGGATCGGGGGTGGGCTCTGGTTCTGGCGTGGGCTCCGGCTGAGGGTCGGGCGAAGGCTCTGGCGAAGGCTCTGGCGCGGGCGCAGGCTCCGGTTCGGGGCTCGGCTCAGGGAGGGGGCTGACATCGGAGCCGCCCGTGATCTGCACGTCGCTGCACGAGTAGAACGCCTCAGGCGAGTCAGAGCGCTGCCACACCGTGTAGAGCATCTGCCGGCCCGAGCGTTCGGGAAGCTCGACCCTCAGGGTCGTGGTCGCACTTGCCGCCATCGGGCCCGAGTCGTGGACCAGGTCGAGGTCCCCCCAGCCAAGGGGCGTCGCGGGGTCAAAGGACGCGTTGGTCAGGTACACGCGGTAGTACTGGGTCGCGTGGGGCGCCGTCGACGTCCACGTAAGGCTGTACTTGCCGTCGGCGTCGGGCGTCAGCTGCGTGACGTTCCATGGACCCGGCGTATCGAAAGCCGCGAACTTGTCGCGGTTGGCGCTGCACAGGCGGCCGTCGGGGATCAGTGCGCGGTGCCGGCCTGCGGCGTCGCCGATGTTGACCTCCATCCAGTCATACAGCGACTGCGGGTTGGCGCTTCGGGCCGCCTCGCACATCGGGTCGTCGGGCACGTTGAACTTGCAGTCGTACACACGCGATGGCGGCTCGGACAGGGTGCCGTGTCCCATCGCGAGGGCGGGCACGGCGGCCGCCCCGGCGATGGTGCCCAGCGCGGCGAGGATGGTGCGGCGCCTTTGCATGTCGTCTCCTTCGCTTCATGACGCCGTCGCCCGGGGCGACGGCCGGTGGGGTGTCACCACTCACCCTCCCGCGGGCATGTTGCGAAGGCGTTGCGGCGATCGTGCGATCGCGCAAGACATGGCTCGTCGCTACGGCCGGGGCGGAGGCCCCCCGCCCTGAGGCGGGCCGCCCGGGCCTCCCCCGGCGCCACCATCGCCTGTGCCCCCGCCGCCCGGCAGCGCACCCGCCTGCGACGAGTCGGTGGCCGGTGCGGCGCGGAAGCAGCCCAGCGTGTACGGGTACTCGTAGTTGCCCACGTAGTGGTAGGTGCGCACCTTCTTCCCCCCGATGGTGAGGGTGCTGGTGGTGCCGTGGCAGGCATCGAGGTCGCTGTTCTCATACAGCCGCCCGGCTGCGCCGCGGGGTCCGGTGATGGGGTAGCCATCCAGCGCCCAGCCGATCACCCCGCTGGGCTTGGTGGTGCTGCCTGCCTTGGAGATGCACAGCGACGGCCAGTGGTAGTGGTAGAGCTCACCGGCGGGATGCCCCTGGCAGAGGTCAAGTACCTCGTGCGCTACGGCGTCGTCGCCCCGCGCATCGAGCGCATTGAACAGGGCCGTGCCATTGGTGAGGTAGCCGATCACCCCGGGCGGCAGGCAGCGTGGCGTGGAGAGCCGCGTGGGCGTCTTGGGCATGGTCACCTTGACCGTGCGCGATCCCACCGTGCCGGGGTTGCGGTCGTACTGGTACGCGGTGCTGTCGGTGGCGATGGGGAAGACGCCCGTGGGGGTCTTGCGTGGCTGGCCATTGGCCGAGATCACGCGCTTGCCGCCGGAGGTGGTGTACACGCGAACCCGTGCGTCCGGCCAGTAGATCTTCCCATCCACGGTGGGCTTGCTCGAGAAGGTGAACTGCCCGTCCTTGAGCCAGGGGGTAGATGAGGAGCCCGGTGCGTTGGGGCTGCCCTCCTGGCATGCGTACACCGAGTTTCGGGCCGCACGCGACAGCGACACCTTTGTGCCCTCGGTGATCGTGGCGGTGGCCGCGGTGATGGACCGCCCGCCGGTGGCCGCGTTCTCGCGCAGCGCCGCCGGGTCGTAGGTATGGGCCGCCGCAACGCCGACGCCCGCGAGGAGCAGGGCGAGGGTGGCCAGGGCGATGTGCAGGGGACGGGGTGGGCGCACGGGATCCTCCACGGTGGGTCGCCCGGCAAACCTAGCCCGCGTCTGTGAAACGCGGGGCTTCGCGGCCCGCGGGCTGGGGGAATCCCCAGCGTCCGTCCTGCTGATTACGGTTTTTCAATCCGTCCCGACCTGAAAGGGGACTTCTCCGTGAAGATCCACCCCATCGCCATCGCCGTTGCCGCCGCCGCGGGAGGCGCCGCGGTCATGCTCACCTCGGGCGCGACCGCCGGCACCAACTCCAGCGAGCAGCTCATCATCAACCAGCGCATCTCCCAGGCCGCGGTGCGCCGCTCGAACACGGCGCTCAACTACATGGGTGTCATCCGCACGAGCACCCTCGACAACACCTACGGGCTGAACAAGAGCAACCCCAAGGGCGTGACGCCTCTCACCCAGGTGACCGGCGCGGGCCTTGGATGGCAGACCCCGCAGATCCGTGATGGTCAGGTGACCAGCTCCAAGGTGGCCGATGGCGCGGTCACCACCGCGAAGATCGCCGCCAACGGCGTGACCCAGGCCAAGCTGTCGAGCAAGACCTACTACGTGCAGATCGCCGGGAGCGCTGCCGGCGCCAGCATCCAGAGGCAGTCCGGGGGCGTGACGGCATCGCGCGTGTCCGCTGGCAACTACGTCGCGCAGTTCCCTGTGGACGTGTCGGCGTGCATCTACTCGCCCAACGTCATGAGCGGCGCGGCGAACTGGGAGGACACCGTCATCCCGGCGGCGGGGAGCCCGACCGTGATCTCGATCGGCACCTCCACAGGCGGTACCCCCACCGACACCACCGTCTCGGTGCTGGTGTACTGCCCCGGCTCGTGACCTGAGCGCCGCGTGGCGCGCGGCAACCGGGGCCCTCATGCGCCACCGGTTGCCGCGCGTTTGCGTCCGGCGAACCGGCCCTGGTCCGACAGGGCCCACGTGCCGTCCTGGCCGATGAGCGCATCGGCCAGTTCCCCCTCGCGGGCACGGGCCTGATCCCGGGTGGCGAACCGCTCGGTCATCTCCGCCCGCAGGTGGACATCCTCGCCCTCCACCAGGGTTGCGGGCAGGCCATCGGCCTCGCGGGCGCGGCGGATGGCGACGAACACCGCGCCCGCGCCGTTGTCGAAGCCACGGGTGCCCGTGAGGTGGCCGGCCAGGCGCTCATCCACAGGGCGGTCGGTGCTGCCCACGTAGAACAGCCTGCGGGTGGTCTTCTTGCGCCCGTGGGGCACCCGGGGGATCCACCGGGGGTCGATCTCGATCACGTACACGCTGAACGGCTGCTGGGTATCCATGCCATCACCTCTGTCTGATCCGGCGGGGTGCGCCCCCGCTCTCTCTCCTCACCCCTGTCGGGGAGAGAGAGCGGGGGCGCACGCCCTCGCGTGCACGCACGCACGTGGCTCCGGGGCCGGGCGTATCCTGACCCCTCATGAGGAGCCGCCGCTGGGCGCATGTGCGCCGATGGTTCATCGCCGTTCCCGTGCTTGCCGTCGCATGCGTCGCCGCTGCCGGGTGCGGCGGGTCGGATGGGGGAGCCGTCGTCACGGTGACGACGAGCGTCGCCACCACGCAGCCTGCGCCACAGCGGACGTCGGCGGTCATTCGCACGGCACGCGAGGGGGTGGTGCGGATCAGTGTGGACACCTGCGATGGCGGGGGGAGCGGGAGCGGCTTCGTCGTCGGCCCACGGCTCGTGGCCACGGCAGCCCACGTGGTGGACGGAGCGAGCGCCATCGAGCTGCAGCCCGAGAAGGGGCTCCCCATCGCCGCGCGCGTGGTGGGAAGTGACGATGACGAAGACCTCGCGCTGTTGCGCACCGAGTCGGACCTGGATGCCCGCACGCTCTCCTTCGCCACGGGAGCCGATGCGGAGATCGGCGACCGGGTCATCGCGCTCGGGTACCCGCTTGACCTGGCGTTCACGGCCACCCAGGGGGCCATCACGGGTGAGGATCGTGACCTCGAGGTGGAAGGCACCAACTACACGGGCCTCTTCCAGACCGATGCCGCGGTGAACCCGGGCAACTCGGGCGGCGCGATGATCGACAGCAGCGGCAAGGTCGTGGGCGTTGTGGTGGCGGGCTACGACGGCTCGGACAACATCGGGTTCGGCGTTCCGGCGAGCCGTGCGCGCGTTGTGCTCTCGGGCTGGGAGGCCAGCCCCGCACCGCAGGCGCTCGCCCGGTGCGATGGCGTGCAGCAGCCCGACCCCGACGCCGGCACCACCGATGGCGACCGCGCCGACGCGCGGGCCATCGGTGGCTTCGACAGCCCGAGCGGCAACATCCGCTGCACCGACATCGACGTCGAGCTCTACTGCGGCACCCGGCACGACGGCTACGTGGTGGTCCTCGAGCCGACCGGCCCGCCGTTTGAACCCGACGACCCGGAGCCCTTCCCCGAGGGCGGCCCTGTGGTGCCGTACGGATCTACCTGGGAGGGACCGTCGGGCAACTACACGTGCGCCTCGGACGAGGACGGCGTGCGCTGCACCAACACGACGGGAAACGGGTTCCTCCTGAACCGCGACGCCGTTGAGGAGATCGAGCCCTAGCCGCCGGTCAGGTGTCCGGCGCCGCGATGCCGATGACTGATCCGATCCCGTTCTTCCAGCAGGACGACGCGGACGCCGTGGTGTGCGAGGGGTGCGGGTGGGCCGGGGAGGCCGGCGATCTTGCGATCACCGAGGTGTCGCTGGAGCACCAGTGCTACCACCAGGCGTGCCCGGCATGCGAGGCCGCGGTGCGGGTGGTGGCATTCCCCACCCATGCCGAGGTGCGGGCCGCCCGCCGCCGCGGTGACCCGCGCGCCGACGACCTCGGCCCCATGGGGGCCTAGCCCTGTTACCGGGCGGGGTCACGGGGCGCTGTCTCCGGTGCCCCACGGGCGTGGGTGAGTACGCGCCTGCCCGCAGCGACCGCCATTGCCACGGCGAATGCGATGAGCGCCGTCACGCCCATCATCCCCGCAATGGACGCGTCGATTGCCACCGCCGATACGTAGCCCGCGACGGAGGTCATCCAGCCGATTCCGAATGCGATCGCCAGCATCAGGGCAAGGCGTCGCGTGAGAAGACGGGCAGCTGCTGCCGGCACGATGAGAAGTGCGATGACCAGGATCGCACCGACTGACTCGAAGGCGGTCACGGCGGTGATGCTTACGAGGATGAGGAGGATGCGACTGACCCAGCGAGGGGAGAACCCGGTGATCCTGGAGAAGCCGGGGTCAAAACTGGTGATCTTCAGCTCCTTCCAGAAGAGCACGACGAACGCGAGATCGATCAGGGCGATTGCCGCTGCCACGACCAGGCCGCGCGCGACCTCGACGCCCGCGATCTCCAACACGCGGAACGGGATGAAGGCGATCTCTCCGTAGATGGTGGAGTCGAGGTCGATGTGGAGGTCTGCCGTAAAGCGGTGCACGCCGAGCACGCCGAGCGCGAAGAGGGCAGGGAATACAAGGCCGATCGCCGCATCCGACCGCACGAGGCCCGTGGCCGACAGGGATTCGATGCCCACGACGCAGATCACCGCGAATATTGCGGCTCCGAGAATCACCCACACCGGCGCGCGCGTTTGAGCGACGAGGAACACGGCAATGATCCCGGGCAGTATCGAGTGACTGACCGCGTCGCCCACAAGGCTGAGCCCGCGAAGGACCAGCATCACGCCGAGGAGGGCGCATGCGGAGGCGACGAGACCACCCGTGATGATGATCGTCCCCGCGTCACCGAACAGCGGCACGCGCCTCATCCTCCCTGGCCATACGGGTGAGTTGCTGCGCCATCTCGGCTCCGAGTGATCCGGCGACATCGAGCGGATTGGCGTCACGTGCATCGGGGAGCCCGAGGCGCCACCCATGCTCGAGCCATGCCGTCCACGCCAGCACCGCATCACGTGCGCTCGTCGCCTGCCGGCGACCGGCGTCGGTGAGTGATAGCTGAGGGTCCACCAGCCCCCGCCTCCGAAGCGACCGAAGTCCGGTGTCAACCCATCGTCGGGTGCGCCCCACGTCATCTGCGAGAGAGGCCGCCGTGGTGGCGCCAGCCTGCGTGTCGCGGTCCAGTGCGATGAGGATCTCCGCGTCGCGCAACCGTGCGCGCGCTGCCATCCGCGAGCGGGCATTCCATACGACGCCCCGGCCAGGGGCGAGCAGGACGGCCCCGACCGCCGTCCCGGTTCCAATGAGCGCGATCACCGGTCCCGTCGGGAGTCCCAATGCAGCGGAAGTGAGTGCGCCGGAGACGGCAATGGCGCCACCCAGCGCCCCGGCCAGCACCAGCATCGGCGCGAGGCGGCGCACGAACTGCCGGGCGGTCACGCCCGGTGCGATGAGCATGACCACCATCAGGATCGCCCCGACCATCCGCAGGCCGATCACCACGGCAAGGACCAGCAGCAGTACGGAGGTGCCGTCGACAAGCCGCGCCGGCAGGCCGGCCCCTGCGCTGAATGAACGGTCGAAGATCACCGCGCGAAGTACGCGGTGCAGGATCACCACGGTCAGGATCCCGCATGCCATTAGTACGAATGCGGTGATCACGTCTGCCTGCACGATCCCCGCGGCCTGGCCGAACAGATACGTCTCGAGCCCGCCCTGATCGCCGCGTCCCGAGCCTGTGATCCACGTCAGCAGTACGATTCCCGTCGAGAACGCACCGGCGAGGACGACGCCGATTGCGGCATCGGATCGCAGCCGCGGGGTGCGCTCGAGCGCCAGGATGAGGATTGCAGCGATGGCGGCTGCCACCGCTGCACCGACCGTGAGGGTGGCGGGGTCGCGTGTGCCCGAGATGATGAAGGCCACGGCGATTCCCGGAAGTGCGGCGTGCGCCATGGCATCACCCACGAGGCTGCGCGACTGCAGGACCGCGAAGGAACCGACGACCCCGGCGGTGATGCCCAGTGCAAGGGCCCCCAGCACCACGATGCTGGTGGTGCCGGGCAGCGGGATCAGGTCGAGCAGCGTGCTCATCCGGGGAGCCCCCGTGCAGGATCGGACCCGTATGCACGCGCGATGTTTCCGGGCGTGAGAACCTCGCTCACCGGCCCGCAGGCGAACTCCCGGACATTCAGCAGCAACGCCCAGTCGAATGACGATCGCAGGGTTGCGAGGTCGTGATGAACGGCGATGACCGATATCCCCGCGGTCTTCACGCTCGTGACGAGCAGGTCAATCAGATCACCCTCCGTGCGGGCATCGATCCCCGCAAAGGGCTCGTCCAGGACGAGGAGGCGTGGCTTCTGGCACAGCGCGCGCGCGAGGAAAACCCGCTGCCGCTGCCCCCCGGACAGTTCACCCACCTGGCGCGATGCGAAAGGGCCGAGCCCCAGGCGGTCAATGGCATCGTCGGCCAGCGCCCGGTCCGCAGCCGAGAGCCTGCGGAACCAGCCCACGTGGGGGTAGCGACCCATCTCGACCGCTTCGCGCACTGTGATGGGGAAGTCCCAGTCAACCTCGTCGCGCTGCGGGACGTATGCAACGTCGCGCCTCGCGCTCCGGGCGGTGGTGCCGAGCACGCTCACCCGGCCCGAATCGATCGGGTGGATACCCAGGGCGGACCTGATGAGCGTCGACTTCCCGGATCCGTTCGGTCCGACGATGGCCGACATGTGCCCCTCGGGAAACCTTGCGGTCACGTTCCACACGACGGGCGCCCCGCCGTACGACGAGGTGAGCCCGCGGATATCCATCGCGGCGGCGGGGGTGGCGGTCATCATCGCGAGAGCCCCCCCGCAATGCGCGCGGCGTTGGCGCGCACCATCCCGATGTACGTGCCCTCCGGGGTTCCCTCGGCACCGGCCGAATCGGCAAAGAGCTCGGGCCCGATCTCCACGGCGTGGCCCTTCCGCGCAGCGGCCTCCTGCACGGCGTTCATCGTCTGGGGGGATACGCTGGACTCCACGAAGATGGTCGGGATACCGCTGGATGCGATCGACTCCGCAACGCGCTCGATGTCGCTGGTGGTGGCCTCCGTGGCAGTGGAGATCCCCTGAATGCCCTCGACGCGGAGGCCGTAGCGTCGGCCGAGGTAGGCGAAGGCATCGTGTGAGGTCACGAGTTGTCGCTGCGTCGCCGGTACGCCTGAGAGTTTTGCGCGCACCTCGCGGTCGAGCGCTGCCAGGCGCCGCCGATAGCCGTCTGCCCGCGCGGCATACTCGTCAGCGCCGGCGGGGTCAGCCGCGGTGAGCGCCCGCTCCATCATCCCCACGGCGGATGCCCAGATGGGGATGTCAAACCAGACGTGCGGGTCGAACTGGTCCTCGTACTCCTGCGAGGCGAGGAGGGAGCGGCGGGGAATCCCATCGGTGACCGCGACGACCTGCGTGCGACGCGACATCTCCTCGAACCAATCGCCCATGCGACCTTCGAGTCCAAGCCCGACATGCAGCAGCAGATCGGCATCGCGCAGCGTCCGCACGTCTGAGGCAGAGGCCTTGTAAGAATGAGGGTCGACTCCCGGACCCATCATGGATGACACCCGAACGCGCGAACCGCCGACCTCACGCGCCATGTCGGCGAGGAAGTTCGTGGTGGTCACCACCTCAACCGGCCGCTCGCCGATGGGCGCCCGCGGCGACTGCCCGCACCCCGACGCTGCGAGGGTGAAGCAGGCAAGCGCAACGAGCGCCGCTCGAACAGCGAAGCCGGACGCCCTCATCCGCTGTCTCCGGCATCACCCAGCCGCATCGCCCGCGCGAGAGATGGCCCGATGGAGTGCCGCGTGCGCCCCACCGCGATCACGACGGGACCGTCAAACGGCTGGTGCTCCACAACGGTGATCCGCGTGCCCGGCCGGATACCGCACTCTGCAAGGTGACGCAGCATCGCAGGGTCGGTGTCCGACACGCTGGCGAGGTGCATCGTTGCCCCGTCATGGGCATCCCACAGCGTGGTGGTGGCGAGATGGTCGGCGATCGTGAGGTCCCGCGCGGGGATTGGATCACCGTGCGGATCGTGCGTCGGATTTCCGAGCTTCGCGGCGATGAGGTCGACGACCGTGTCGGACACCACGTGCTCGATGACCTCGGCCTCGTGGTGCACCTGGTCCCAGGGCATCCCCAGTTCCTCCGCGAGGAACGACTCGATCAACCGGTGACGGCGGATGACCGATAGCGCGAGTGCCTCGCCCTCGTCGGTGAGTACGACGCCCTTGTACGGCTCGTGCACCACGAGCCCCTGTGCAGCGAGGCGCTTGACCATCGCACTTGCTGATCCCGGCGTGACGCCGAGGCGCGTTGCCAGGGCTCCGACCGATGCCTGTCCATTTCCTGAGGCGCGGCCGAGGCTGAATACGGCCTTGACGTAGTCCTCGACGGCGCGGCCGGGGTCCCCTGATTCAGGCTGTATTGGGCTAGCCATAGTACGAAGTTTGTCATGCCAAACTTATTGCATCAACAGATCCTGCTCGAGAGTTGGCGAAGCCCGGCCCGACCCCGATGAGAGGCCGGACCCGGTCGCCGAGGTGCGGGCCGCTCGCCGCCGCGGTGACCCGCGCGCTGACGACCTCGGCCCCATGGGGGCCTCGCCCCCACCTGCGAAGCCCCAGCGCCCTCTCGGCCATGGCGCGCGATGTGACCGCTGCACACCGGGCGCTCGCCAGCGCCAGCCCATCGCGTCGCCGCGCCGATGCTGCGCCGAGGCACGGCGTGCGCCGGTCAACGCGCGTGGTGGTGCAGAGGATCGTCGCCTGCGGGCCGGGGCTACCGCCCCGGGGCGGTGAGCTTCTTGATGAGGGCCCTGAGTTGCACCACCGGGGCGAGGTCGGCGTTGGGCCCCGCCTCGATGGCCGCGCACACGGCCTCGTAGTACCAGCCCTGGCCATCACGGCCGGTCTTGAAGCGGTCCCACACGGCGTCACCCACGCGCGCATGGTCGGCGAGCGTGGCGGTGAGGTTGTCGAGCTTGTCGGCGGCGCACACCAGTTGGGTGGACCTGTCGGCACCGGTGACGTGCGCGACGTAGGCCCGCTTTCGGTCCCACCAGTCGGCCTTCTCGCCCTCGGGGCCCAGGTGGTCGGACAGCCCCTCCACGATGTGCGCAACGCGGTCGCCGAATCGCGCGCGTATCTCGTCGAGGCGCGCCTGCCCTCCGTGGTCCTCGGGCACGTCGTGGAGCAGCGCGGCGATCACCTCGTCATCGTCCCCGCCGGCGGCCACCACGATGGCGGTGACGCCGAGGATGTGCGCCATGTAGGGCACCGGCGCCTCGCCGGGCCCGGCCCCCTTTCGCACCTGATCACGGTGCCAGTGCCAGGCGCAGGCAAGGGCGTCGCCGATGCGGGTGCTCACGTCGTGCTCCATCGCTCCAGATCCTCCCACGTCATGGGCTCCCGCCGGAAGTCGGCGAACCGGGCGATGGTGCCGCCGTCGCGCGCCGTGGTCGTGGACAGGTACGCGGGCTCCGGGGCGATCCCGACCCGCGGAAGGTCGAGCCGGTCGGCGTCCCAGCATGCGCCGACGAGCGGGTCGTCGCTCACGAGGCCGTCGGTGTGGTGATGCATGGCGCTGGCGAGGCGCTCCAGCACGCGGGGGCTCACGCCCAGGGCCGAGTGGCCGAGGGCACGGGCCAGCGCCGCAGCCCGCGGGCCGTGCCCGGGGTCGTGCCCGTCGTTCTCGCGGCGGCAGTCGTGGAGGATCGCGAACAGCAGCACCGCGTGGCGATCCACCCCTTCGGCGTCGGCGATGTGCAGGCCCACCTCCGCCACGCGCCGCCAGTGGCACCCGCCATGGATGCCATGGCGGGTGCCGGCCACCCGGAGCGCGGTTGCCACCCCCGGAGCGGTGGGGGCGGTGGTGGCTACCACGCGCGCTGCCGGGTGCGGGGCCGAGCGATGCGGGGCGCGGGCCACCCTGGGCGGCTGTCCGGCGCGTCGTCGCGCCCGAAGGCCGTCATCTGGATGACCTCGTCGTCCAGCACCAACCCCGACCCCACCACGCGCGGGCCCTGCAGGCGGATGTCCTGGCCGAGGCCCGCGGCCTCGCCCGTGGTGCGCGTGGCGCCCGCGACCGCGCTCAGGAACTCCCCGACCGCGCCGTCGGCGGGTGCGGGGCGCCCCGCCAGGTGGGCACCGTCCAGCATGTATCCGGTGATAAGCGCCGGGTAGAGGCGCGCGAACACATCCGGGCGCGATACGGCGTCCATGCACACGATCTTCCCGTCGGCGCCCAGCACCATGCCGCACTGGCCGGGCTGCAGCGGGAAGTGCCGCGCCATGTCGTCGATGCGCGGGCGCTCGTGCTCGATCAGGTCGGAGTGCGCGCTGCTGGCCGACCGGAACCCGCGCTCGGCCTCCTTCGCGGATACCGCGCTCCACACCGCGCTCTGCGCCAGGCCGCGCACGAGGGGGCCCTGCGCGAGCATCTCGGCCTTGGCGCGCCGCACGTCGGGCGACGGCGTGCGGCCGGCGGCGCGGAACTGCTCGCTCCGCCAGCTCCACCGGCCCTGCTCCACGCACGAGACGGGAATGGGCAGGGTGCTGCCGGCCTCCACCAGCACCGACACGTTCACGATGCGGTTCTGCTTGGCGCCCTCCACCTCCTCGCCGTCGTAGATCAGCACGCGCTGGTCGGTGGGGTTCACCACCACCAACTCGCCCACGTTGCCGGCCTCGTCCACCTCCTTCACGGTGAACCCGCGCGTGGTGGCATCTGCCAGCGAGGTGTACCCGGCCACGGGATCCGCGGCGGGGAACAGGGGCGTCACCGTGATGCCCCGGTGCCCGGTGGTGTCGCCGATCTGGAAGGGCAGGGTGCCTGCCGCCGTCGTGTTCGTCATCTCATCTCTCCTCATCCGCTCTCCGCCCCTGTGTCGGGCGCCGGCGCCCCCGCTCTTACGGTGCGGGTACCGGTGGGTGTTGGCGTAAGGGCCGATCGGTCGTGGCATGACGCTCGGGAGTAGCGTTTTCTCACGACCCGGAGGGCACGATGTTCCGCAGGCGATGGCAGCGACCCAACCGCGTTCGCGCGATGGTGGCGGGCGGCCTGGTCGCCCTCGCGGCGTCGGCGGTGCCGGCGGTGGGGGCCGATCCGCTGGTGGGGCGTGAGGCGTGGCTTCCTCGGGTGGTGCCGGCGGGCCTTCCGGCTCCGGCCAACCCCATCCCGCCCATCGCCATCATCGAGACGTGGATGGACCCGCGGCACCCGGAGATGCAGGGCGGATGGGTGGCGCTTCGCAGGCCGGGGCCGGTGCCCGAGGACGGCGACTTCATCGGCGGGGTCGAATGGCTCGAGCGGATCAACCACGGCACCATGGTGGCGAGCGTGATCGGCGCGCCCGAGAACGGCGTGGGAATTCAGGGGATGTTCCCCGCCACGCCCGTATGGCTCTACGGCACGTCGGGCCGGTGCACCGATGTGGCGGCCGCCACGCGGCAGGCCGTGCGCGACGGGGCCAGGGTCATCAACTTCTCGGGTGGCTTCGAGGCGGCGGGCGCGTGCCGGCAGCTGCGCGACGCCGTGGGCTGGGCCTTCGGCAAGGGCACATTGGTCGTGGCCTCTGCCGGCAACGGCCGGCCGGGGCAGAAGTGGACCCAGCCCGCCAACGACTACCACGTGCTCACCGTGGGCGCGCTGAACGCCTACGACATGCCCGCGGCGTGGTCGGTGCAGAGCAACAGCCTCGACATCATGGCCCCGGGCGAGGGCGTGACCGTGGCCTGCATGCCGGAGTTCGACACCGCGGACGGTGCGGCCGACGGCTACTGCGAGGCCGACGGCACCAGCTTCTCCGCCCCCATGGTGGCGGCGGCAGCGGCGCGGGTGCTGGCCGACCGCCCGGACCTGAGCGCCGACCAGCTCAGCCGCATCCTCACCTATTCGGCACGCGATCTGGGCCGCAGCGGCTGGGACCGCGCCTACGGCTACGGAGCTCTCGACCTGGCGGCGGCCCTCGCGGCGCCGGAGCCCGCAATGGACGCGCTCGAGCCCAACGAGGAGTTCAAGTGGGTGAACGGGGGAGGGGGCTTCAAGCCCGACCCGGCCCTGCTCGGCCGTCGCTCGCGGGTGTCGTTCCGGGCCACGCTGGACCTGCTCAAGGACCCGATTGACATCTACCGGGTCTCGGTGCCGGCCGGCCGCCGGGCGCGCATCACGGTTCGGCCCCGCAGCGTGGGCCTGAACATCGGCGCCTTCGAGTCGTGGTCGTCCCGGCGCACGCGGCCATCCGACCTGATCGCCCGGTCGGTGCGCCCCGGAATGCGCACCGAGACCATCACTGTGGCGGGCGCCCCGAACGGCCGACCCTTCTACCTGATGGTGGTGGGGAGGGGCGTGAAGGGGCAGTTCGCAGGCTCGTACGACCTCACCATCCAGCGGGTGGGCTAGCGGCACGCACGTAAGGCGGCCGGGCAACGGCTCGGACCACCCGGCATGAAGACCTCACTGCTGGTCGCCGCCATCCTCGCGATCGTCGGCGGCGCCATCTGCCTGGGCGTTGCGATGAACGAGATCGACTACTACCTGTCCAACCCCTACCGCACGGGCGTGTCCGGGGTGATGAGCTGGTTCGCCATCGGCGCCACCCTCGGGTGCGCGGCGGTGGCCGTGGTGGCGTTCACCGCCCGCCGGATGGTGAACGCCCCGCCACCACGCGGACGCCCAGGCGGCTAGCCGACCCCCGGCCCGCATGCGTCCAGGGGGTCGGTGGTGACCGACACCATCGACGACGGCGCGGGGCCCCGGTCGATCGACAGCAGGTTGCCGGCGCCGGAGATCCAGCAGCCGGTGTGGCCCGCCCGCAGCAGCCTCTCCACGCGCGCGGTGTCGTGGTTTCTCACCACGCGCTCCTCGCCGCCGTGCAGCCGCAGGGTGATCTCGTCACCCTCCACCTTCACGATCGTCACCGGTTGCCAGTTCTTCGCCCGGTGCACCTGGATGAAGTGCGGGTCGTGACCGGAGGCGGTCTTGCCGCATCGGAATATCTTCGCCATGTCGGCCTCCTCAGTAGGTGGTGGGCACGGCGGCCCCGAACCGGTTCACCAGCTGCACGCAGCAGCTCTTCGCGCCCTCGCCAACAGCCCGGCAGGCGATGGCCAGCCGGTCCTCGGTGAGGCCGTCCATGAAGCCCGCCCACTCGACGGTGACCTCAGCGAACTCCGGGGCGTCACCGTGACGCGTGAGCACCATGCGCCCGAACGGGCCCCGCTGCTCCGTGGCCCCGGCGAACCACTCCATGACCTCGTCCGTGACGCGCACGCGTCGGGTGGCGATGCCGCGCACGATCACCAGCGGTCCGCCGCCACCCCAGTCACCGGTTCGCGTCACCTGCAGGGCCGCCGGTCGCGCGAGGTGCAGCTGCAGCGGGTGGTTGTCCCCGTCCGGGTCCATGTCGCGCAGCAGCGGCAGCAGGGGCGTCGTCCGCGCCGCCTTCGGCGGACCCGTGGTGAAGCGGATTGTTACCTCGTCGCGTCGCGACGCCGGTGCCGGCCGGAAGCGGGGGTTGGCCTGCAGGCGCCGCTCGAGCTCATCCGGCGTCACGCCGCGGTCGCCCCCGGTCACTATTCGCCCTCCGGGAACGGGTGCCAGGTGTCGCCGCCGAAGCGGTCCCTCACCTCGCGGGCCACGCGCCTGCTGCTGGAGGCCACCGCACGCACCGCGAGGATCAGGGCCTCGTCGGTGACGTCGTTGCCCAGCAGGCGGTGGTTCATCCCCACCCGGGCGATACCCGGGTCGTCGGGGTCGCGCGAGTACGACACGTGCCCGAAGATGTAGCTGTTGGCCTTGTCGCCGATCCACGCGCGCAGCTCGTCGGTCACTGGTACCTCGCTGTTGGTGATGGCGTGGATGTCCACCACCTGGCGCTCGTCGTCCCAGGGCGAGCGCACCAGCACCCACACGTGCGCGGCGCCGCTGCGGAAGTTGATGTCCCCATCCCCGTCGATGTGCGAGTGGGCGATCTCCGTCTCCAGCACCTCGTGAACACGGGTGCGGGTCTCCTCGATGGTGCTCATGCGCCGTTCCTCCTCGTGGCTTCCGTGCACCTATCGCCCGGTGGTGGCGGTGCGCTTACGCGCTGGCGATCTGGAACACCCCGCCTGCGATCAGCACCAGTCCCAGCGATCCGAACAGGTAGATGGCAAGCCCGTTGATGTACCCGCGCGCGAACTCCCGCCCGAACCGGGGCACGGGCAGCAGCCCGCGACGGATGTGCCGATCCCGCGTCATCAGGCGCTCCTGCAGCCGCACTGCCAGGAATACGCAGGCGAGCCCGGCGATCACTGCGGTCACTCCCATGTGGCCTCCTTCGTCCGACCCGTGATCGGTCGGATAAAGGGCGCGGCTTACGCCGGGGGGATGATGGTGGGGGTGAGCCGCGGGCTTCCCGGCACCGGTGAGCGCTCCGCCACGCGCTGCGCGATGGCGGTGAGACGCCGGACGCTGTCCGGATCCCGGTGCATCAGGAAGAAGCCGCGCGATCCGAAAGCGACGAACCCC
>Ga0181589_10001868_pt1 | contig 16446 bp, 11 predicted proteins | sample 071ome_25_FD_132444 | JGI IMG/M metagenome (GOLD analysis project Ga0181589, IMG submission 132444) | Coastal salt marsh microbial communities from the Groves Creek Marsh, Skidaway Island, Georgia - 071410BT metaG (megahit assembly) | ecosystem: Environmental > Aquatic > Marine > Intertidal...
CCATCTCCTTCGCCGCCGGGGAGGATGCGGAGGAGGCCGCCTGCCTGGCGTCTTCGGGGCAGCCCGCGAGCCCGCCGCCCGCCCTCCCGAGCATCGGGGCCCCGCGCTCCGTCCCCCGCCGCCCGGCCGGGGTGGCCGACGCCCTCATGGTGAGCGGCCCTACGGCCAGGGGGCACCTGCCCGCCCTGTCGCCCGGCGTGGGCGGCGGGCGCGGGCGCCAGCCGGCCAAGGCACCGTCGGCCCTGACGGCTGCGGAGCTCACGAAGCGGCGGCAGCTGGCGTGGAGCCACACGGGCTTCGGGCTGCTCCCCCAGGCGGCGCCCCCGAGCAAGGGGACGTCGCGCTCCAGCTTGTCCCCTGTGCCCCCCTCCCGCGGGGCCTCGAACCCGCTCCTGGGCGTCCAGACTGGGCGGCTCACGCCCGGCAGGAGCCCCCAACCGTCGCCAGAGGTGACGGACAGGGGCCTGATCTGGGAGCTGACGGGACCTGACGCGGCACGGCCGGGCGAGGCGCGCTCGGGCGCAGCCGCGGTCGCGCCAGACCCCCCCCGCGGTGCGGCGCGGGGTGCTAGCGGGGCGACGGACGGGGGACCGACGGGGCCGTCCCCGGATGCGGAGCGGGCCGGGGTGGCGGTCCTCGAGGCGCTGAACACCGCCCGGGCCCCCGGGGTCAGCTACACGTCGGCCTCTGCCAAGACTCTGTCCCCTCTGGCGGCGGCAGTGTCCTCAAGCCAGACGGTGCTCCTCGGGAGCGGCGCGAGTCGGCGGAGCACGCTGAGCGGGGCATCGCGGGGGTCGCGGCCGTCGCGGAGGGACATGTTTGGGGCGATGCTCGACGGGGGGGTCGGTTTCGGGTCCGCCACCGCCAGGGCGGGGCGCGCGGCGCGGGAGTCGGACCGGGGGGGAGCGCCGGGGATGTGAGGGGCCTGGCGCGTTTAAGCGAGGTTCCGCGGGGCCTAGAGGCGGTCAATGACGGCCTGGACCTCGTCCTCCGAGTAGAGGTGGTACTTCGGGGCCACAGTGGCGATGTCCACGTTGGCCCGGGTGACCTTCTCCTCCATCACCTGCTTGAGCACGGAAAGCGCCAGCACCTCGGCCTCCTTCAGGCTCATGTCGGGCTTGTACTGCTCCTGGAGGGCGTTCTGCGCACCCTCGCTCCCGCTCCCCACGGCCTTGGCCTCGTACCGCACGAACGTGCCGGAGGGGTCCGTCTGGTAGAGCACGGGGCCCTTGTCGTCCCACCCGGCGAGCAGCAGCGCGACGCCGAACGGCCGGCTCATCCCGCTCGACTGGCCGTCCTCCCCGAAGTTGAGGGCGACGTCGCAGAGGGACTGGGCGCACGACTCGATCCCGAGGGGCTCGTTGTACGTGAACCGGTGGTTCTGGCACTCGGTCCGGGCGTGCTCGATCAGTGTCCGCGCGTCCGCGTTGAGGCCGGACATGGCCGCCCCGATGTGCTCGTCCACCTCCATCACCTTCTCGATCGACTTGGGCTCGAGCAGGGGGGACGTGATGCGCTTCTCCACGCAAAGCACCACGCCCTCGCTCGTCCGCACGCCGATGGCGGTAGACCCAAGCTGCACACACAGAGGGGGGTTCGATCTCTCGAATCAGCTCGGGGACACGAGGGGGGGCGGGGGAGAGCGAGGGCAGGGGGTCGTTTGGGGGGGGCAACCGGGGATCTGCGGCCTGGGCATGAAAGGAGCTTATACGACGCAATATTCGGGGCCATGCCGCGTATCTAGGTCACCAGAATGCCCGGGGGGAAGTCGCGAGTCAGATCCCGGCGCCTCCGGGCCCCAAGCGCACTCTAGACGGTGGGGGGCGAAGGGTGGGGGGGTGTGGGGCACCTTGATTGCCTCGATGGCGTACTCGACCTGGAAGATCCGCCCCTCTGGCGAGAACGTATTCACGCCGCGGTCATATTCGCTGCGCGTCAAAAACATGGCGCGAACCGAGCGGGGAGAGCCCTCGCAGTGTTCAGAGCAGGTTGGGCACTCTCGGGGCAGGCTCGGGGGGCACTCTCGACCGGGTGTGCGCGATTTGCACACGTAAGGACGCCCTCGACGTGCCCTTTGGACACCGGGACCACTCCCGAGAGGGGGGGCGGGAGACCGACCAGCCTTCCTCTCGTCTGCCAACGGTCACGGTCCACCACTGACGGGGTCGGCATGGGTGGCTTGCCGGGTCGAGGTTGAGGAGGGTGCGCCCCGTGATCACGGAGCCGTCGTGCTCAAAGGCGCCTGCCATGCCGGTCTCTTCGTCCACGGTGCAGAGGCATTCGCGCCCGGGGGCAGCTTGGCGTCCGCGGGCGCGTCGAGGAGGGCGGCGCCGACAGCGTTGTCGGCCCCGAGGGTGGTACCGTCGGCCGTGATCCCGTCGCCTGAGCGACCACGTCCAGGGGGTCCGCCATATGCAGACGTGTCCTTCTAGGCGTCGGCGGACATCCCCCGTGGCGCGCGACCGCCTGCGCCGTCCCGGGGCAGTAGGCCTGCTGTCGGTAGGCCGCCTCCGAGGCCCATGTCCCCACCCTGGGGCGGGAGGTCTCGTTGGGGTCAGTGCGCCGTCCGACCCGCACGCAACCCTTCTTCAACGGAAGAGTCGAGATACAACGGCGCCGCCCGGCCCGCACCAGGCGATCCCCGCGGCAGGGGGGCGGAGGCGGGCGCGGGCCCCGCGGCCCGGGCCCCGGGGCCGCTTGGCCGGATGCTACGCGTCTGACTGGGGTCGCCCCTGGGGCCCCCAGAGTAAAACGTCCGGAGACCTCACCGGACCTCCCAACAGCACGGCCAGGTCCTCGCACTCTCCGATTTTTTTCTCGTGCCCGAACGGCAACACGATCTTCCCCGTGGTGTTGTATCTCCACGCCTGACGACCGACGGGAAAATCATCTCGAGGGCCCCTCTGCGCCTGCTGGTTGGAGAACCGGGCTATCTGTGCCATATCCAGCAAACGTATGGTCTTTCGCGACAACAGAATCTCCGACAAGGGCAATCCGCAAACTGTGAAGGGTCTCCGTCGGAAGGCATCAAGTGACATTGTTCCTCAGTTCGAGGTTTCCCCCGCTTCAAGAACATGTGAGTACCATCGTCAAAAACAATGACGTGTTAGTCGTTGAGGTCCAGCATTCCGCTGAGTGGCCCCGCGCATCTTTTTCGCGACCCCGACAAGGTCGGTTGACAAGCTGAATCCGGTCCCTCGCTCCGAAGGCCGATCATCTTGCACAATAGCGTTTGATATCGGGAATATGGGGCGATTTTCCGCGCTTTGCGTGTTATGATCTATAGCAACGCAGTAAATGACCTCGGCAAGGATGGTGGACCGGAACCCCCCCCCCCGGGACCCAGCCCGCAAGCCCCCGGACCCATCAACGGACGGACGGTTTTTTTTAACGCAGTCCGATTCAATATGAGTGGCTCAGTCAGCGACGTTCAGGCCGCTATCGACGCGGAACGCGTCGTCGTCTTCGTCAAGAAGGGTTGCTCCTTCTGCGCCGAGACCGAGCGTCTCCTTCGGGAGAGGGAAATTGAGTACACGGCCCACCGGTTCGACACGTTCGGCCCCAGCACTCGCGAGTCGCTGAAGGAGATCACCGGTGGCCACGCCACCTTCCCCGCCGTCTTCTTCGGGGGTCGTTTCATCGGCGGGTGCGAGGAGGTCATGGACCTCGACCGCCAGGGCCTGCTGACCGGCTGCCTCATCGAGGCGGGCGCCTACGGGGCGTCCACCGCGGCGATGGGCGACGTCTACGCCCCCTTCGGCTCGGCCAAGGAGGTGTACCTCCCTGCCCTCTTCCGCTTCCCGCACTCGGTCGATGTGCATGCTGTGAGGGTGGGCGGGGCGCTCAGCAGCGTCATTGCCCTCGTCCTTGGCGTCTTCGGGCTGCTCAAGAACGACGTGGGCGCGGACGAGGCGGTCGGCTACGACTGGGTTTCGTACGCCACCCTGATCTTCTGCCTGGACTACGCCGCCAGGCTCTTCGGCGGGTCCAAGGCGTCCCTCGTGGGCGTTGTGGCCCAGCTGGTCTGCGCCCGCATCAAGCCGAAGTTCAAGCCCGGGCCCTCGAAGCAGTTCGCCATCTTCATCGGCACCTTCATGACCCTCTCCGCGAGCGTCTTCTTCTTCATCCACAACGAAGCGGTGCAGTACGTCGGCAGCGCGTTCCTCTTCATCCTGGCCCTGTTTGCCGGCCTCGAGGGCTTCGCCGACTGGTGCTGCGGGTGCTGGATCTTCTCCATCCTGATCTACCTCGGGATCGTCAAGGACAGCATCTACACCGTGCACATCAACGAGAAGCTCGCCACCGAGTCCGCCTGGGTGTACGGGAACCTCAAGCACCCGGACGCCATCAAGCCCGAGACCAAGTCGTACACCATCGAGGGCCACGCCAGCTCCCCCGTGGATGTCAAGTACAAGACCAAGGTGGAGGAGTTCCGCCTGGACAACTTCGACCCCATCCGGCACTGCAAGCCTGTGTTCTTCATGATCCCCCTCTCTCTGGCCGCCTGCGCCCTGGCTCTCAAGGTTGCATCGGAGAGCCCCTCCGACCTCAACGTCAGCAACACGGTCTGGCACGTTGTGTTCGTCATGGCTGTTGTGGCGTGGTGCGTCCTCGCCCTCCTGTCGGCCCTGCGCCTGGTCATGTACCCGAAGAAGTACGTCACCGACCTCGACTGTCTGGAGAGGGGCAACTACTTCGCCCTCGCTCCCATGACGCTCACCCTCTTCGCGGCCCTCATCGACACCGACCTGATGACCACGAACGGCACCGTCTTTGCGGGTGCCGAGGACCTCGCCCGCGTCCTCTACTGGATCGGGTCAGCCTTGACGGCCCTCGTCGCCTTTACTCGCGTGGCCAAGTGGTTCTCCAACCGCACCAACATCGACCACGTTAGCCCCTCGTGGCTCATTGCCCCCCTCGGCCTTCTCATCAGCACTGTTGCTGCGGCCGCTGTGGAGACGATCGAGGACGTTGCCGAGTCAGACAATGCCTACGCCGAGTCCGGTGCCTTCTTTTTCGCGACGGCAGTCATGGCTGCCCTCCTCGTCATGCCCCTGTCCTTCCAGGCCTTCCTCTTCCAGGCCCACGGGGATGACGCCCGCCGCCTGGGTGCCTTCATCTGGGTGGCCTTCTTCGCCATCCTGTCCCCGGCCCTCGACGCTCTCACCGGCACCTTCCTTGGCACCCTGTCCAAGCTCTCCGTCTTCGCGTCCGTCGCCCTCTTCATCATCCTTTGCCTCACGGTGATGGACGGGTGGCTGATCCGCGGCAAGTGGACCGCCGACTACTGGGCCGGCGGGTTCTCCATCTCGGCCGTCGCTGTCGCCGTGGTCCGCTACCACAACAGCCTGAATGTCATGGGCCAGCGTTCGCTCTTCTCCGAGATGCTTGCCTACGCCTTCATCTACCTCTCGTGCCTCCTGAGCGCCATGTTCCTCCTTTACACCTTCACCGAAGTGTACCGTGGGAAGCTGTTCGTCTCACTCCAGCCCTACAGCCCCCTGGCCGTCATGAAGCTCACCCACGACGCCATCCGCGGCGCCGAGCAGCGCCTCAAGGCCCTCGCCGCAGCCGCCGAAAAGGCCGGCACCCGTTCCGCGGCGTACGAGGAGCTCCAGGTCGAGGTGCGGATCTTTGCCATGCTGATGTGGGAGCACAGCCGGCACGAGGACGACATCATCTTCAAGGAGCTCGACAACATCCTTCCCGGCGCCCAAGCCGCGTACGAGTCAGAGCACGAGGAGCTCCACAAGCGCCTTGGCGCCCTCGAGACCAGCCTCAAGTCCGGCAAGGGCCTCGGCAAGGCCGTACATGACTGCTTTGAGGTCACCCTGCCGCACCTGGACAACGAGGAGTACAACATCCAGCAGCTCATCCGGAAGAATATCCCCCTGGCCCTGGCCAAGACGCTGGTACGCAAGATCTGGGAGACCACTGATGCCAAGAAGATGATGGAGATTGTCCCCTGGGTCATCAACAACCTCCCCCGCGAGGAGCAGCGCATCAAGTACTGCCGTGCCTGGATGGACGCCATGCCCGAGCGCTGCCACCAGATCGGCCGCTTCGTCTACCTGGGCGTGTCGCCGTCTACCTGGTCCGTGCTCAGGATGTTCGTGCCAGAGATGATCCCCCGCGGGCTCAAGGGCTTCACCCACCTCTGGTAGACGCACCGACCCTGGGTGTCTCTGTGTTGCGTTCCTTGCGTTAGTGGACATCAGAACGGCATAGACGTGCAGCCTCCGGGGCAAGCACGTCTACGTTAGCTGCAAGACTGTAAGAATCCTTTGAATGCTTAACTTGTGCCAGTGAAGAACCTCTTCCAAGCATCCTTCGCGATGGGACCCGCCGCCCCCCCGCCCCCCCCCAGCTTGTTCCGCTCCAACGTGGTCGTCCACTTGGCCTGGGCCTGCTGCCACCGCTCCATGAGGGCGCTTCCGGTGTTCCCCTGCGCCTCCTCCAGCGCCTGACCCGTCTGCCTCTCGAATTCGCGCTTCACCTCGGCCAGCTCAGCGCCCTTAAGCCCCTTGAGCCCCACCACCCGCATCAGCTCGTCGCCCGACCCGCCGGGCACGAACGCGAGGAACGTCCCCACAAGCCCGTTCGTGGGGGCCAGGGCGGCCTTGAGGATGGCCTCGACTCGGCTCACCTCCCGCCCGAGCAGCCGGGCGTACCCGCCCCCAGCGTCCACTCCCGCCAGCTCCGGGACCTCCATCAGGGCCCCCTTCGCTGCCTGGACGTCCAGGAGCATCTGCTGGATCCCAGCCTCGGAAGCTTTGCGGCACCGCCCAATGGCCTCTTCCAGCCGCGGCACGAAGGACGATACGAGGCGGTCGCACACCCACGTGAGGTCGTCCTCGCCCAGGACCTCCCCTACCACCCCCGCGACCTCTGAGATCTCCTTGTGCACCCTGCTCACCCACGCGCTGTGGTCCCCGACCTCCTCGACCGACGCCCAGGGCATCTTCATCAGGTCCACCAGGGCCCCCTCGAGCCGGGTGTCCATAGCAAGCACGACGGAGGCCAGCGCCGCGCCCTTGAGGTCGAAGAACACGTCCTGGGTGGACGACGCGTCCACACGGTCGGAACCGGTGGCCGCCGTCTTGGACGCTCCCTCATGCTTCGAGCTGGCCCTCTCCTTGTCCTGCTGCTCGATGATCCGCTTTACAGCGTCCGCCAGCCCGCCGGCGGTGTCCTGGCAGTATTCGGCCGTGTTTGCGACAGCGCAGCACACTCGCAGAACTGCTGCATCGATCTTGACGTGCCAGGACGAGTTGTCCACCGTCGTGCGCGGAATGCCCTCCGCAAGCGACATCCCTGACTGCGTCTTAGGCAGTTTCTCCCCCATCCGCTTGCCGTACACCTGCAGCACCTCGGAGTACACCCCGTGCATCATGGCAAGCCCGCTGCCCCGGAGCATTGACTGGCTCCTCCGGAGGCTGTCTTTGATAGTGCTGAAGAGCTGGTCCGCGGATCCCAGCACTCCCTCCGCCCCTTGCTCTGGCTCCCACGTCTCCTTGGCCAGCAGGGAGTCGATCTCCGCCAGGAGCTCTGAGCGCTCCATCTCTACGTAACCTCCCAAGTGCTCCTCGAAGCACCCGGAGATTAGGCCCCGGAAGTCGCCGCCCGCGCTGGCCGCCTGCTCCGCCGCGGCGTCGACGCCGCTCGCCTGGACGTACTTGTCCTTGACTGCCCGGGCGTCGGCACTCATGTGCGACGTCTCCCTCGGCGCCCCACTCCCCCGCTCACTGGGCCCCCGCGGGTCTGCCGCAGAGGAGAAGTGTCGCGTCAGCTCTGCCTCAAAGGCGAGCGTCTGCTTGAGCGCGGAGACCACCTGGGCAGGCTGCAAGGATGCCCGCTGAAGGTCCAGCATCTCCGAGAGCTGCGCCCTCGTGATGTTGCAGAGCATGCGTCCAAGCAGCTCGGTGACGTGCCAGCTGGGCGGGAAGAGGGCCCACTGCGCACCCTTCCCCATCAGCTGGGCGCGAATGAAGTCAAGACGCTTGGAGACATTGTCGATCTTGCCCCCGGGACCGGCGGTGCCGTAGATCTGCGTGTAAGCGCTGACCTCGCGGTCGCAAACGAGAGCCACCAGCTCCTGCCGCACGGCGGGTCCCATGGCCTCCACCGCTGCGATGGCCTCCCCGAGCTGCCGCAGCGTTTCCTCGTCCGCGGCCGTCTTTCCGGCCCCTAAACGGCGGAAGTCATCGAGGACCATCTGCCGGAGCAACGCCGAGATGGCCGAGAACCGCCCCCTCAGCTCGGCGATCTTGGGGATGCCGTCAAAGCGCTTGAAGTGGTCGAGGAGCAGGCCCGTCGCCTGGAGCAAGTTGGCGGCCTCGTGGTACTCCCTCCGCTCCGCGACGGCCTGGAGGCGGTCTGATGTGGTCACCAGCATCGCGAGCTTCCGCAGTGACGTGATGGCGTCGGTCAGGTTCCGCTTGGCCGTGTCAAGCCTCCGGATGCCCTTGCAAATCTCCTCCACCATGCACTCGCTTGCCTCGGCACGGCGCTCGATCTCCGCCACCTGCCCGAGGAGGTCCTCCACGGCCGCCTCGGCGTCAGTTACGCCCCTCTCCGCCGCGGCGACCCCGCCCCCTCCGTGGCGACGGACCGCGTTGAGGATGTTGTCGTCCACGCGGGCCATCTGCAGGTGCGGGGGCCGGAGCGTGGGTCGGGTCCGAAGGGATGGCTGCTCCGGCACGGCAGCTGCGCACATCTCGCGGACGAGGTCATGGCAACGCGCTATCACTATCTCTTCGGACGGAGTACCCCCAGTGACACGCCCTGCGCTGCTCACCTGTCGCCGCACGGCCGCCAGGACATCGTCCAGGCCCGCGAGGGATTTCTCGTCGGGGAAGGTCACGTTGATGTAGGCGTCAACGTCGAAATCTCCCCCCTTGAAGGCGTCCGGCGAGATGCCGACACAAGTATCCGCTGTTTCAATCTCATTCGGAAGCCCTGCGCCCGAGGAAGCGCCGCCCTCTGGGGCGTCCGCCATGGCCAACGTTCCCTGGACCCTCCGAGGCCCTCGCGTCCTGCCGCGGCGTGCGGGCGTTGGTGCGGGGCCCAGCCACTTGCGCGAGCTCCCGCAACTTGACGGAAGTAGACACGATGGCGGCGGCCGACGCGCGCCTCAAACCGCCACGCCAGGTCGAGCGGGGGGGCACAACTTGCAGCGAGACCAACCAGGTCAGCCCGCGCTGCTTTGGCGGGGCCTGACTTGGTGTCGCGAGCCGAGGCGACTTCATGACTGTGCCCACGTCCAGCCGAGAGCCAAAGTGCCTCACTCCTGCCCCGCATACTTGACATAGATCCGTAAACGCAGAACCCGGTGAGTTGGCGCCAAGCCCCAAAACTGTGCATCCCCGGCCTGCCCTTCGCAGATGGGTGCCCTTCCCCGGCGCTCTCGTGACTGATTCACTCACGCTGTGAGTCTTGCGGCGCAGATCACGTAGCAATGGGCGAGGAGATCAAGAAGGAGGAGGCCAAGAAGGCCGCGGAGGTGAGCGGGGGGCCGCGCAATGATTACCCGCCCCCCCGCCCCCCCGCGTTTGCTGCTCTTTTCGCGGCCCCAGGAAGATCCGATTGATTCCCGGGGAACGAAGCTGCATTTCTTCGGCGGTTGATCGCTGCACTGTAGGACGAGCCGCGTGCGACCTGCCTGGACGCGCCTCGGACGGGGGCGTGAGTTGCCCAGCCTCCGTCCCTGGCCCCCACTAGCCCCGCGCCCCCCCGCTCGTCTTCTCAGGGTGCCGCCGCGCCCTCTAAGAAGGAAGAGAAGCCCACGAAGAAGACGAAGAAGGAAGAGGAGTCCGAGGAGGAGGAGACCGGGTCCGAGGAGTACACGGACGACGACGAGGGTAGCGACGACGAGGAGGACAGCGACGAGAGCGAGGAGGAGGAGGACAAGAAGAAGAAGAAGTCCGGGGCGGGGCCTTCCAAGCCCCCGAAGAAGAAGAGGAAGACCAAGGGGGACGACGAGACGGACGACGACGACCTCGACGCCCTCGTGGACGAGGACTTTGAGGTGATGGACAACCTCTCGGGGGATGCCGTGGACACGAGCAACATCATCGAGGGAGGTAGGGGTGCCCGAAGGGGCAGGGGCGGCGCCAACGTGGCCCGGGAATACACCTTCAAGGCGAAGAAGGAGGACTCCGACGAGGACAGTTGGTGAGTCGGTGGCGGCCGGTCACATGGTGGAGCCAGTGCCGGGCGGCCGGTCACATGGTGGAGCCAGTGCCGGGTGTTGATGAGTCAGTGCGGGAACTAGGCGGCCAGGGGCCAGGGCGCGATTATCGTGCCGCGACTGCTTCTGTGCCCCAAGATGCCCACAGCTGGCGGGACGATTTCGTGCACCTGGCCTGCGAAAGCGACTGCGAAGAGTGCAGCCAATCGGAGATCACTGCAAGTGCATTGAAGCGCATTGCTGAAGCACCACTCTCGACCCCTCCGCGACGTCATTCTGGCTCTCGCGGCTGTGTCTGCGCGTTTCCACGGATACACTCAGGACTAAGAGGTCGCCTCTGGCCCTGGTCACGGACCATTCACAGTCAATCGACGCGGGTGAGGTCACTGCGGACCCAGCAGCATCACGCATAACAACCCTCGGAATTCGGGGCCACTGCTCCTGCTCCAAAGCTACAATCCCCGCGCAAGGGACCTTCACTCGCATAACTTGTGACTGTTCTTACAGTGAGCGCCCGCCGGGTTCCTCAGAGGCACATATGCGTCGTCGGGATCCTGCGCCTGTGGTGCCCCGGGCCCTGACCTTGGGTGCCTGTCCTCCGACTTCCGCAGGCGTGCACCATGAGCGACGCGCGTCTCTGCGCGGGCCATGCCGTTCATTTGCGGAGTATTATTGCGCCTGTAGACGATGAGTACCTCCCTTTGGGAGTGGATCGCTCCCCACCTGGCTTCTTCGAGCTCGCCCAAGCAGACATGGGTCCCCAGTGGATGGCTGTCCCGGAACTCCCGTGGATGGTCAGCGCGCCTCTGGGCGCCACCACTATCCATCCTCTCCCGCCCTTGTTTGCATGGGAATCGCCTCCCACCGCGCCATTCGCGGATGAGCGGGAGCTCGTCACCAAGGCCCTCATGGGATCTGTCGACTCGGTACACCTGGGTCCAGCTGCAAGGCAACAGCGAAGGCTCTCCGAGCTCTGCCGTGCTACGCTCTGGCCTGCTCTTCGGGAGTCACGTCGGGTCTTGAGGACCCCCGTAAGGTCTTCTGTCGACCTCGTTCGGCGCAAGATCGTGCTCACCACTGCTCCAGTCACAGTTGACAAGAACCGCGCGATCCTCCATGAGTGCTTTGGGGACTCTGACGAGGAGGACGACCCGTACACATTCGGAGACGGCGTGGCTTCCCCTCCCGAGCCATTACTGGTCGTCCGGGACTTCGCCTCAGCGCAACCAGTACCGGAGAGCACGCGGGTTGTTGCCTCTTCGCGTCACCAGCTTCAACATGAGCCCCCCAAGCCTGGTACAGCGCATGGCGACATCGCCGAGGGCACGTCAATGCGGGTCCAGGTGCACGAGGCAGAGGTTTCCGAGGAGATCCTCAAGTGCATTTCAATCCTCAAGGCCGGCCATGACGTCATCGCCGCTCGGTCTGGTTCTTCGGGCGAGGGCGACTTCTGGAGCATCACCGCTCTGTCACCAGATGCAAAGACGACCGAAATCACGAGCGCCCTCCTGGCTATCCGACGGGCTGCCTGGCTCGCGCTAAACTGCGGGGTCCACGCTTCCGCGAACTTTCTCAAAGACAACGGCAACCATCGCCTGCTGAAGCCCTTGTCGAGCCGCCTGACCACCTGTGCCAGAGTGACCCCCCTCGGCACCTCGTTCGACCATCCATGGGCTCCTCGCGCGGCGGCGCTCGTGTCGCACATCCTGTACAGTTGTTGCTCTTCTGACGAGGACGAAAGCGCAGGGGCGAAGGATGAAGGCCCCGTCTGCTGCGTGCTCGTGTGCCCAAAGCCAGGGGTACCTTCGATCATGAGGGCGCTTGGATCAATACAGGCGAACGTCAGTGGCATGTCTGTCACAGCCATGCTCGATCCTTCTCGTCCACTTGCACCCGAGGACCTTGCTCCGTCCGGCGCAGACTCAAACCTCCATTCCGTTGTTATCGTCACTGATCCGAACCAGGTGGCGTCGTGCACTGCTCTGGTCACTGCAGCCGTTGTGGTAGGGGAGCTCCGTGCTGGGTCGTCGTGGTCATGGGCCCGAGGTGCAGACGAGCTGCACCACCTCCTCGTCACTCGGCCTGGGCTAACGAAGTCACATAAGGAGTTTCAGGATGGCTCCTGCAAATTCTGGCTTGGAGACCTCGCGGCTGAGTACGAGGTGCTGATACAGTGCCATCATAACGAGGTCAGGACAGGGACCCATGAGAAACAGTCGGCCGCGAAGAGGAGGACGCCTCCTTTCACACCGACAATGGCGCCACCTCGCGCACGGTTTCCTCCATCGCAAAGATGCGAAGCCTCCGAGCTACCTCAGCCCACGCTGAAGCAGGCTCGCATAGAGCAGTTCCTGACAGTGCCGGCTGTGATGCCTGACATGGATCCTCAGGGGCACCTTCAAGGAAAGGCGGCGCCTGCACAGGCAGCGGCTCGCAGCCCAAGCTTGCCCCCCGCCGTCATGGCAGCGAACGACCAGCTCGGCGAGACGTCTCCAGAAATCCACGCCTGGCTTGTGACGGCAGATCTTCCAGGGATCTCACTGATCGACCGGTGCATGCCACCGGGCGAGATACTCTGTCTCGACTCGCGGACTTGTGTTTGCTTTGCGGAACCCGCAAACGCAACTGGCCCCGCTGTCGAGGAGGCCACTGCCCACGTTCTCCGTCAGGCGGCAGCCAGATATTCGACGTGCATCTTCCTCGTCAAGCTGAGGGAGGGCGGTGTCGAGCCCGACCCTGGACTTCTTCCTCGCATGCAAGCCTGGGCACACCGTCAGCTCGGCCTCGACGTTGTCGCCCGCTTCACCCGGAGTATATCGGGGACGTGCTCCGCGATGCGTGCGATCATCGCGGGATGCGTTGCCTCTGGGACAACAGGAATTCTGCGAGGCAACGGGTTTGGCGCAGGATCCGAAGTCGAGATCAGGCTTGGGCAGGTATGCAACCCGGTCGTCGCATGTATGGCTGTTTCCGTTGGGATCGGCAGACTTGCCCGAGAGCTCGACTCAGGCAGACTCCCACAGCTGCTCCCGAACGTCTCTCAGTCGAGCCTTGCCGCGCTCTCCGTCTGTATTGCGAATCTGGCCAACGAAGGGTACCCTCAGTTCCCCGCTGAGAGGCGACAGTTGCTCCCACTGCATCATATTGGCCTCGGCATCGAAAATGCGCGTGAGGTGGCGGATGCCGAGATTCCCTCGCGGCCCCGGCGTGACGGACACGTCGGGCTAGCATACCGCCCGTCGAGCGCCCGGCAAGCACCGACACCTACCTGTGTGGGAACCAGGAACGAACTGCATTGGCAGCAGCGTCAGGCCTTCGATGCGGGCACGCTTTATCACGACGACGGGCTACTCGAGGCGATTCACGATCGCCACGTTACCGACGCAGCCGATCGGGACATCCTCGACAGCCTCGACGCGGCCGCAAATGCACTGTTCAGCGCTCCGCTGGACGTCCCAGGACCTCGGTATCAAACACGGAGGCACTTTACACGTGTCACGAGGACACCTCGCGTCTCGGCACCCCGGCATGAACGCCACATTGACCGGGAGCTGGGCTGGGCGCCGGATCAGGTTATGGGGTCTTTCCGACAGGAGCGCAACCAGAGCAGCAACCTCTCCTTTGGAAACGTAGGTGGGCAGCTCCTAGACGACGACATGGTCGGGGCCGGCATTGTCAGCATCGGTGCTGGTATCGCCTCCCTCGCCGAGGTGGACTCAGCCGACATTGCCGGGCTGACCACGGAACCGGAGTCCCATCTTGTTGCTGGGCTCGCAAGGCGTGCACGCCCCGTGGAGCTCTCGATGGACCACCTTGCTCTCTTCACGCCGACAGCCAAGCCACTCGTTCGCCTTTTGTCCTCGAGACGTCCAAGAGCACAAGGTGACAGAGTCGATCCAGACAATACGAAAAGCACATCGGCTTTCCTGGAGCCCCGGGCCCGACCGCTCTCTGAGAAGCCTCGCTGGCTCCAAGACGAGCTGCTGGGACGAAAGGGAGGCGCCAGAAAGGCGAGGAAAGACACGGTGCGGCACATTGGCCGGACCCGCCTCGAGGAGTTGTAGCTTTGAGAGCGTTCAAACGAGCTCCATCCACAACCACCGTTCCTCCCCCCCTTTGCCGAGAGCTTCAGGCAAGCTGCACTCGGCGGACGAGACTTCCGGCCATGCGATTGTCGGCGTCCGAAAGTCGCCACTGCAGCAGTTGCCCACATGCCGTCCCGACAGTCAGTACCACGATGCCAGTAGGCCCCCATCCCGCCCCGCCCGCATCCCCCGCCGCCAGGGTGCAGACACTTGGCCCCGCGCTTCCCGGCAAGTCGCACTTGAAGGCGGAGCGCAGCGCCTCTACTCCGTCCCTAGCTGCAGAGTCCATCCCAGCCACTCCCGCCACCCCGGATGCCCCCCCCGCAACAGCCCCGATTGCAGTTCCCAGAATCGACGCCCCTGCCCGGGCACCCTTGTACAGTTTCTGCGAAAACATCTTGGCGAGCCGGCCGTACCCCGCCTGGTCGATCGAGGCGTCCACCGCGTCGCTTGACCCAGACGGCCCTGCCTGTCCATCAAGGCGACAATGGTCAGTTTGCATCATCTTCCCCTCAGCCGTCCTCGGCTCGATGAATGTTGCGGCGCCACTCGGGAGTATGCGAGTCGACTGCGGCGTGAGGTCCACCCTGAAGACGTGCACAGTGTTGTGCGACGTGGTGCAGCACAAAAGTTGCTCCCGGGACCCCGTCGCCAGCCCTTGGCAGAAGGACAGGCAGTGGATCCGGGCACCCATGGAACCCCTTCGTAAACTGGCGAGGAGGCCTCCCATCGCGTCGTGAACGCGGATGAGGGTGCCTGCCTCCGAAGCAGACGCAATAGCGTCGCCCAGCGGGGTCCACGCCATGGCAACGAGCCTGGAGCGGTGGGCCGGGAAGTCCGAGACGCTGACGGGCCCGTCGGAGAGCGGGTGGACGGCCACCGCGCCAGACTGTTCACTGCTGGGCAGTGCTAGCAGCGGCGCCTCCGGGTCCCCAGTTGAAATCGCGGCGACGCCCAGAGGGTTGGCGGGTGTTTTGATGAGGGTCTGGAGCTCGAGGGTCTGGAGCTCGAACACCTGGGCGCTGTCCCTAGTGACGCAGACCAGGCGTGTCATCGAAAGGAGCACGGTGAGGACGTTGCTCGCGGCCGACGGAAGGTCCTTGATACTCTCCCCAGCGGTAAGGTTCGCGACCCGCACGCGTCGCGGGCTCATCGACGGGCCCACGCCAGCCACCGCGATGAGGCTGCGAGATGGAGCGGGGGGCGGGGGGCCGGTGGGATCGCCAACGCCACTTCTGCCCCCCTCGGCTACACGTGTACGACTGGGAGCAGGTTGTCGCATTCGCACGGTGACGATGGCTACAATCATCGGCGGTGTAATCCTGTCGGATGACTCCTGTGCGCGTGGCCGCGAGGGAAAGGCACCTTGTCTGCATCAGCAGGGCTCCCACGGTCGTTTCTACCCCGCGGAATGCCGTGTGAACGAGAGCCCCGTCCATGGAGTACACCCGGACCTCCTTTTTCGTTCCAATAAGGAGACGACTGCGGGGGCACATAAGAACATATGCGTTGCAGACGGTAGCGGGTCCAGTCGACGCCCCCCTACCAGGACGGGATGGCCCTTCGACCTCACCTCCCATCCTGGTTGACGCTCAAGTGCGTCACCTCCGACCCCTCCTTGAGGGCCCCCTTCTTCTCCCGAAACAGAGACATCGCCCCAAGCGAACCTCCGAGGCGACGACGGGACCGCGCAGAGCACATAAGGGGCGCGTCCGCTGTGCCGCTTGAATCAGGGAGACACTGGCACCACGCTTTCTCTGCCCGCCCGGGCCTACCCCGCGCCTACCCCTTCACGAACACCCTCAGGCGCGTGCTGGCGCCTTCCCCGACCCTCTCGCACTCGGCCCCGAGCTCCTGCGTCACCAGCAGCGCCTGCATCTCGAGCACCTCAGCCGGCCGTGGGAGCAGCTCCATCGGCCCCCGCATCACCCGCGCGAAGTCCTCCACCGCCAGCCTGGCCTCCTCCAGGGCGTCCTTCACGTGCTTCGGGGGGGGTCCGAATCCCCGCTGCTTCTTCGACACCTCCTGGTACACCCGCAGGTACGCGGCGTCCATCAGGTCCTGGGGGTCCTCCGGAGCGGACCTGGCGCCCCCGGCCCCCACAGCCGTCCCCCCCACTGCCTGGGCACCGGCACCCTCCCCGCCCTCCCCCTCCGCCCCCGCCTCCACCTC
>Ga0181589_10001875_pt1 | contig 16424 bp, 12 predicted proteins | sample 071ome_25_FD_132444 | JGI IMG/M metagenome (GOLD analysis project Ga0181589, IMG submission 132444) | Coastal salt marsh microbial communities from the Groves Creek Marsh, Skidaway Island, Georgia - 071410BT metaG (megahit assembly) | ecosystem: Environmental > Aquatic > Marine > Intertidal...
CTTCATCTTGATAATTCGCGCGCTCGGCGTTGCGTCGAGGACGGCCCGGGCCTCGACCTTCTCGCTTCACCGCGGCAGCCGGTGCACGTTCATCGCGATCTTGTTGCGGTTCTTCCGGTACGTAACGGCGCAAGCGCTCGAGAGCGTTCACAGCGGGCTTCGGTGGATCCTGAGGCGGCGCGGGCGCGGCCACGGGCGCAGGCGCGGGACGAGCGGGGCGCTCAGAGGTATCAGGGCGCTCCGGCGTGGGAATACCAGAGGGGTGCCGAAGGCTAATGATTTGCCTGCTTCGCGCGTACTCGTCTCGACGCTTTTGAATGCTCTCAGAAAATTGTCTGTCAGCCTCATCATCCGACGATGAGTCGACTTCAACGACTTCAAACCTTCGCACGACGACCGGCGCTTCCGTCTTTTGCCGCGAATTGGCAAGCTGACCATCGTCTGAACTCGGCGACGGACGCTTGATGCCAGACTGCACGCGTTGAACAGCACCCGACGCCATCGGCGTGCCCGCGGGAGACGGCATACCTTCGCGTGGTGGAATATTTTCGCGGTTTCCTTGCGCTTCGATCGGATCCGCGAGCGCAGAGTTGATGCGTCGCTGATTCATTTCCACCAGTTGGCGCTCTTCTTGAAGCATTCTATACCTTCGCTCATCTACCTGCGCGGCGTTCGCTTGCTCCATACGCTCGAGTTCACGAACATGTGGTTCGCTCACGCCGTTTTCCGCTCTGGCTCTGATATCGGCGTCGGTGAGATCGAGGAAATCGCCGGCGATTTTCGCCGCCTCGAGACGTTCGGCGAGAACCTCGTCGAGACTCTTCTCTTGCACCATTTCAAAGTCGTCATCATTCGGAGCGGCACGTCGCGGAGCGGCGACATTCTCTCGCGCACCATTCATCGGTTGATCGTCGTTCGCGTGACCGTCGTTTCGTCGAGGCGCGGCGGCGTTCCGATTGCCCGAGAGCGTCGAGAATGGTTTCTTGCGAACACCACATGTTGACGACGCGGACGACGTCGGCGACGACCGTGTCCCACAAACGTCGCTCATCAACAGATGCCTGGCACGATGTGGTCGGAAAATTATTCTTGACGAAGTTCACCAGCATCTCTGCCGGTGAACTCGCGAAATCGTCATCTCCGTCGGCGGCCTCTTCAGACTGTAACCGCGTGAGACTCGCCTCGCCCGTGCTCTGAAGACCGATCACTACGGCCATGTTTTCATGTATGACAGCGCTTCGAGCGAGCTCCGCGAGCTTCGGCACTTTCGCACACAGTAGCATTTGTCTAAAGAATCGCTGATGCGTCGCCCAGAATAAACGACCGAGACCGGCAATTTCTTTCCCGTTGTCGTCTTGCCACGCCTCTTGAGCGCCGTGTCCGCGTAATTTTTCGACGGTATCGAACAAGCGCTTCAACATGAGCCAAAACGCGGTGCTTCGATCGTACATCAAGCGAACGTCATCGGAGATTTCACAATCCACGAGTTCGAATTCAGCCTTTTCGTACGAGAGCGTTCGACAGAGGTAGCTCCCCGTCGCCTTGAGTCCGCACGCGAACATCTCCAACGCGCCCAACCCAGCATCCTTGAGCTTCTCCACCATGTCGACCGTGTCTTTCCAACCGAAATGTCCTAATCTCGTCATGTATCCTAAATTCTTGGGTTCGCTCGCGCCCGTCGCCGAACAATAGAGCACGCGCGCGTTCGGAATGGCCAACTGCAACGCGACGACGCACACCGCCGTCTTGGTCGGTTTCCCGGACGAGTTGAACAAGTTCTTAGCCTTGTGACACTCGTCAAAGACGATGAGCGGTCCGTACTCGTCCTCGTCCAACCAATCGACAAACTGCTTCAGACGACTTCCCGGCTTGATCATGCCGAGCAATTGTTCCGAATTGGTCGTCGAGAGCTTACTAGTTATTTTCGGCGTCCCTTGCGTCAGCAACGAGTACGTCGAAAAAACCACCCCCTTCGTCAGCGCGTCGTTCAGATTACCCGTCGGCATCGACCCCGCCTGCTTTGGAATGACATCAATCTTCGGCTTCACGTTCAAATCGTTCAAATCTCGTTCCGCGTCGTATTTTAAATCCGCGCTCGTCGACACCCAGAGCACCCTCGAGCCACCTCTCCGTCTGTGTTCGTACACCAATCCCGCAATCTGTCTCCCCTTCCCCACGCCCGCGCCGTCGCCCAAGAAAAACCCAGCGCGCTCATTTCGCTCTCCCGGTAATCTCTGTTCGTGTCGCATGCACGCGTACGTCACGCTCTCCATCTGTAACGCCGACAGTCCGCCGCTCTCGCACAGATCCTTCACCGCGTGGTCGTACGTCGGCACCGGCGGTCGAACCTTGGCCAGCGTCCCCGTCTCCACCACCGGATCCGGGTGCGGTCCACCCGCGATGCTTCCGTGCGCCGGCGCGTACGTCTCGTACTCCACCTCGCGCGCGTCGTCCTCCCCCTCCACGTCGTCCACGAGTTCCTCCTCCACGCGCTTCCGCTCGTCCGCGCTCGCCTCGCGGACATCCTCGCGCGCCGCGCCGTCGCGCTTCATCCCGTCGCGCTTCGCCTCGCCCGACGCGCCCGCGCGCATGACGCTCGGCGCTCGACGCCGCGCGTCGCCGCGTGACGACGAAACTTTTGTCCCGAGGCGATGCGACCGGTGCCTTGAAATCGAGTCGCGCGCGTCATGCGTCGCGAAACGCGCGCGTGCGCGCTCGAGGCGGCGACGCGGGCGTCGGGAATGGTCTTCTTGGGCGTCACGGCCGACGACGGCGTCGCGGGGGCGATGGCGCGCGCGATGGGCGTCGTGGGGGCGATCGTGGTGGTTCGAATCATGAACGACGCGGTCGAGGGTGGCGACGCGTCGGGCGCGAGACGCGCGCGAACGGTGATGCGGTGCGCGAGATGGTACGCGTTCGGATGCGCGGCGTGGTTCGCGGCGTGCGTCGCGTTCGGTGGAGGCGCGATGAGGGCGTGGGCGGGGACGGCGTGCGCGGCGTGCGCGGCGAGCGCGGCGACGTTCGCGACGGTCGCGGTGAGTTTGGACGGGAGGGACGAGGAGGACGAGGCACGGGCGAGCGTGAAACGTGTGCTATTGGATGGGTGCCCGAGGACGGCGCGAGAGGCGAGCGCGAGGGCGAGCGTGTTGGGGGCGTGCGCGGGCGCGTGGGCGGGCGCGACGCCGATTCCGTTGGATTGGAACAGAACGTGGCAGCGATGGCCGGTGAGCGTCGTGCGAGGACTCGCGTTCGGGCACGCGCTTGGAATCGCGGTGGCGCTGCTGTACGTGTGGTTGGCGGACGTCATGGGTCTAGATCCGCGAGACGGCGCGTCGCGACGAAAACGACAATGACGAAAGACGCCTCGAATGAAAATGTCGCCATCGTCGTCGTTACAACGCGCGCTAAGAGCTACTGTGTGTTTGGCTAAACTGTTTTCTTCGTCTACTAGTGTACCATAAATGATCCGCGCGATGCGATGCATCATTCTCCGAGCAGAGCTTTGATGCGGTCGACTTCTCGCGTGTCGCCGACGCGGTGCGCCACCTGTAACTTATGTCTCAGCATCTCTTGCTCTCTCAGGGCGCCCATGTGCGAACCTAAATCACCCTGTGCCCGAAGTCGCGCGACAATCTCTCTCTGTCGCGCCTCGCGCGCCTCGCGCTCCTCTTCTTCTCGCCTTCGCTCGGCGTTCTCTCCTCTCCGCGCGCGCTCGTCCGGGCGCTTGCGCTCGCGATCTCGCGACCTCGATCTCGACCTCGACCTCGACCGTTTGCGATGTTTTCCATGCTTTTTGTGTCGCTTCTTATCCCGTCGACGTCGTCGTCGTCGTCGTCCGTCCGAGTCGTCGTCGTCGTCATCGTCGCTCCCGCCTCTCTCGCGCTTTTCACGTCGGTCCCGTTTCCTCGATCGTCCGTCGCGTCCCGCGCGTTCCGACGCGAAAAACTCTTTCAGCGCATCCTTGGCGAGCGCAACGTCGTCGTCGTGTTCCTTGAGCGCCAACGCGAGCGTCGCGGGAGTCGCTTCGGGAAATTGTTCTCTCAAAAATCTTTCAGCGTTGAGCGCCGCCTCGCGTTTTCTCGCCTCTGCGTGGCGCACCATCATGGACGGTCCGCGATCATCGTTCGGGTTCCCATCTCGCGTGAACATCGCGCGCGCGCGAGCGCCGACGTCTGGGGCGCGAGGCGTCACCGTCTGTCCCCACCGACTCGAGCGAGGGCGGCCGAGAGCCGGGAGCCGCGTTCGAGGCGACGGCGCGCGCGGCGCGCGCGCGCGTGTGTGCGCCTATGATGAGTTGCGTTGCGATAACAAAAACAAGAGTGTATTAATCTACTTCTAATAAGAGCTTGAACATCTCGTACGTGTAATATCCGAGCGCGGCGGATGGAAGCACTTGGATGCAGCTCGGCCCGAGTCCCGCGTACAGACTTCGCGCGCCAGACTCGCGCGCGACGGAACGAAGCGTGTTCGCCATGCTCATGAGCGCTTTTCGCCCGAACACGATGGACGTGGACGAACGCCCGCCTTGCATTTGCATGCGGCGTCGAACGACCTCGAACGGGTACGTCGATGCCTCGGACGCCACGCCGGCGATGGCGCCGTAGAGCATCATATTCTTTTGCTCGATGGTTTTCACGGCGGCATCGCCCGCGGCGCCGTCCGCACCCTTCCCCCGTCGCCGCTTCCCACTCGCCGCTTCACGCTCAGCGTTTAATTGCGCCAATCGACGATTCTTTAAACCGTCGTACACGCTGTAATACACCGCGGCGTTCGGCACCATGGACACGAGCGCGGGCGTGATGCCGCGATAAAACGTGCTCATCCCCTCCTGGCGATACATCGTCTTCACGCACGCCCAAAACGATCCGTACTTTTCCTGACCACCGTTCGTCAACAACCGCGTGCGTAAAACATCCATGGGAAAGCACGTGACGACCGCCGTCATCCCCGCGCCCGCGCCCGCGCACACCAAGCCGAAGCGCCGCGCGTCGCCCTCCGGAAGCGTTCGCACGACGAATTCGCGATACGTGTCGAACGCGCAGAAATTAATAGCCTTAAACGGCGCCGTACGCGCGATGTTCAGCCCGTTCCCTTTCCAAAACCCAGCGAATCCCTCCTTGGCGACGATGCCGCGCGCCAAATCCTCCAGTTTCAGCGTGCTTCGATTCAACAAGTACTCAATCTTCACGCGCTCCAACGGCGCCAATATCGTCCGCACCACCACCGTCGCCAACGTCCCACTCGCCAATCGTCGTCCCGCCATCTCTCGTCCCGACATCGCCCTCTTCTCGGACCCCCGCTCGAGCGATCGCGTCGGCGCGCGCGTCGCCGGCGCCGTCCGCCTCGTCCCGCCCCGCGCGCGCGTCGACGCCGACGCCGACACCGACGCCACCCCACACCCGCGCCGCCGATCACCACCGCGCCGTTCACCCACCGATGTCGTCTCCGCACACCCACCGCCTCCTCCCCCCACTCCGCGCGTCCACGCGCCGCGCACCGCGCGCGCCATCCGTCGCCCCATCGCGCGCCATCGCCTCGCCCCCCCGCGCGTCGTCGCCGTCGTCGGTGCGGTCGCCGACGACCGCACCTTCACGATCGACACCGACGACGAAGACGACGACGAAGACGTCGACGACCCCATCGCGCGCCGCGTTCGAGGACGCGCGCCGTCGCTCGATCGCGCGGCGCGGTGCGGGGCGAAAGTCGGGAATTCCAGCGAGGACGCGCGGCGCGCGATCGACGCGCTGGAATCGTTCGTGTACGGGGACGATGATGGCTTGAATACAGAGTGTACGACGTATGTAATTGTGAAAATGTACTATGTGTATACTACTTAGGTATCACCAAGGAGTCGTCGTTCAACTTGTGCGCGGATAGATACGCTTTACTTACCGTTGTATACTACGTACAATACGCACGCACGCACGCACGCACATAAACGATTCACGACCGGACGAACGGACGAACGACCGGCGGTCGTCGAGACTCTCGGGATCGGATACGCGATGGTGTCGATATCGATCGGAGGTTCGTGACTCGTCGTGGAGTCTCTGTGTCTCGCCGTGGGCGCCCACGGTCGGTGTCGTGGACGGGCGTCGAGGGAGAGCGCGACGCGTGGACGCGCGGTGGTGTCGTCGTCTCGCGTCGTCGGTGCGTCGTCGGTGGTGTCGTCTCGCGTCGTCTCGCGTCGTCTGTCGTTTGGACGCCGCACGCGAGGCGGTGACGGCGTGGAGTCGGTGGGCGTTTGAAAATTACGTCCGACGCGCGCGCGGGCGCTCGACGCTTGAGGTGTGCGTCGCGGTGCGTGCGAGCGCGTAAGCGGGCGCGAAGTGGGCGTGATACCGAACGGTGTGCGTGCGGGCGACGATGTCGGCGGGCGCGCGCGCGGTGGTGGTTTCGGCGGCGGGGGGGAGACGCGCGGCGAGAGGCGACGCGGCGGCGGCGACGCGACGGAGTCGTCGAGACGAGGGCGGTGGCGCGCGCGCGAGGGCGCGCGTGATCGTGCGAGGCGCGAAATTCAATCGAAGTGACTTTGTGTTGGAGCGTCAGATCGGGGAAGGGTCGTTCGGGGTGGTGTATGAGGGGAAGTTGGCGTCGAACGCCGCGGGCGGTTTGCGCAAGGGCGACAGCGTCGTGCTCAAGCGACCCAAACTGAACGTCGAGGGCGCGGCTGAGTTGCAAGAGATCGAGTCTTGGATGAACGATCGAGTGAGTCGAGACGCGAGAGGGGCGTGCGCCGAGTTTGTTGGATCGTATCGCGTCACGCGCGACGAGTGGATGGCGTCGAGCACGGGCGATACGCTGAGCAACGAAGGCTTGTGGCTGGTGTGGCGGTATCAGGGAGATCGAACGCTCGCGCAATATCTCGCGCAACCGGACTATCCGATGGGTCTGGCGAAAGAACTCTTGGGACGTGAAGACGTCGTGCGCGGGAACGCGGCTGCGGAGCTCGAAATTACGCAAAAGGCGATTTCGCAACTGTTGAAGAGTTTGCGCTCCATCCACCGCGCGGGATTGGTGCACCGAGACGTCAAGCCGCACAATCTCGTGCTGGCCAAGGAAAACGTCTCACCCGAGTTCAAGGTGATCGATCTCGGGGCGTGCGCCTGTTTTAGATCGGGAACGAATTTCACCCCGGACGAAACCATCATGGATCCCAAGTACGCGCCGCCGGAGGAGTTTTTGATTCCCACCGACGACGCCCCGGATTTGAAGAAGATGTTCGGCCCCATCGCCCTCGCGGCGGGAACCACGGCTTGGGTGGCGCACAAACCCGATCGGTTTGACATGTTTAGTACGGGCATCGTGTTGATGCAGCTCGCCTTGCCAAGTTTGCGCACAAACAGCGGATTGCAAGGCTTCAATCGCGGCTTGAAGAAGCACAAGTACAACTTGCAACAGTGGCGAGAGGCGAACAAGGGCCAGTTGAGTCGATCGAAGACTGCGGTTCTCGACGCCGGCGACGGAGCGGGTTGGGATTTGGCGACCGAACTTCTTCGAAGACGCCCGTACGAGGCTGAGGACGAGGAGGAAGATCCACAAGAAAGGCCGAGCGCCGACGACGCGCTCAAGCACAGGTTTTTCCGCGTCGATCCGACAGAGTTGGCCGTCGAAGTTAAGGAAGGTCTCGGCGATAATTGGGTCGCCGAGACGGCTGGTATGCTGAGCGATATGTTCTCTCTCGAAAAGCGCATTCAGCGTCAACAAGCAAACATCGCCAAGCAATCCACGACGATTCAAAAGATGAAGGACGAAGGAGAAGACGCGAAATCCATCGCGCAAGAGGAGAAAACGCTGGAGAAGATGCGAGTCGGTTTGCAAGGTTTAGTTCGTTCGCTGAGCTACAAAGAAGTTGAAGCACGAACCACTATGGTATCCGCGGCGTCGGAGCTCAAGAAATCCGCAAAAGATTCTGGCGTCGAGACGTCCGAGGAATACGACGGCATGATCACCGACCTCTCCACGAGCGGATCGAAAAACATCGACATGCAATCCATCAACGACCGCGTCAATAGAGCCGCAAACGCGACCAGAAAACGCGTCGATGAAGGTATTAGCGGTATATTACGAGCGATGCGTAAAGAGACGAACGTCGTCGCGCAAGAGGATCTACCGGCTAAGTTCGACGACGACGAGTCTGAAGCTATTCGACAACGCATGGAAGCCATTCAGGCTGAAATGAACGCCGTCATCGAAGAAATGGCGGATATGGAATCTCGATTATTGGCGCAACAGCAAGCGCTCGAAGCTCAGCAGCGCACGCTCCCCTCCTACGCCTCAAGCGAAACCGCCGAACGCAGGAAGAGCGACCGTAAAACGAATGGAACCAACGGCGCGAAAGGCGCGTCCAGAGACGGCGCGAACGGTTCGTCCAGAAACGGCGCGGACGGCGCATCCAGACCCACGTTCGTCGAGGCGAGAAAGAAGAGCGTCGACAACGACAAGTCGAACTGATTCTACGTGCACACATCCAGTTATTTGTACCCGACATCCATCGACAAATCCCAAGATACACCGCCGCGCGCGCGCTTTTAGAAAATATTTTTAGCTCTGTTGAAACAAGAACGAAATTGCCCTTCGTTCGTGACGATTGATGAACGAGCGAACGAACGAACGAACGATGCGATGCGAGGAAGAAGTGACACCACTTCGTGAAAGTTAAGGCGCTGGCCTCACCATTACAACACCTTTTCACCTTTTGCTACTGTCGAACGCTTTGAAACGTGCGTTCTACTTTTCCGGGATTTCAATGTCACCCGCGTCGATGGATTCCTGGACATCTTGCGGATCTTCTCCCTCCACCGTGCAGCCGACAGACTTGGCCGTACCGAGGATTTCCTTCACGGTACCGGCGAGAGTCTTGGCGCAGGATTTGTTGCGCATGGTGCGCGCAACCTCGATGATGTCGTCCAAGGAGCAGTTGCCGGTGTGCGTGATGCCCTTGACCTTTTTGCGGTCTTGGAACGGTTCCTTGAGCGCTTTAATGACTAAGGCGGAGGCCGTCGGCACGACGGAAACCTTCGCTTGACGGTTTTGCACGGTAAGCTTAACCGTCACACGCAAACCCTTCCAGTCCTTGGCGGTTTCCTTGGCGATGTCTTCCCCGATCTTCTTCGGCGACAAACCGAGCGGACCGATCTTCGGCGCGAGGGAAGACGCAGCCCCGACCTCACCACCGGTGGCGCGCATGAAAATCTCCAAAACAGCATTCGGATCGAACTTCGGCGGCATGTTGACTGTCATCGCGAACACACAATCTCCGTCAGTCTCTCTCTCTCTCTCGTCTCTCGTCGCGACCTCAACCCCACTAGGGCTTTCAGCGCACCCACGCCGGACCCTACGCATCCCTCGCCCACGCGCGCGCGACCGTCTTCGCGCCTCCTCGCGCGCACGAACGCGCGCGATTCGCGCATTTCGCGACCCACACTCGCGCCCGCGCGTCCACATCGCGTCCACATCGCGCCTCAAGCGCCGCGATCGCGTCGCCCCGTCATCGCGCCCCAGCCGCCCGTCCTTCCCGGACGCGCGATCGTCGACCGTCACCACCGCCGCGACGCGTCGCGACGCGTCGCGCGCGCGGTCGGGGCACGCGACCATTTTCCCTCGTCCATCGCGTCGTCGCTCGCGCGCGGTCGCTCGCGTCGCACCTCTCGACGCGCTCGTTAAAGGCGGTCGTCGCGCGCGCGCGACCCGTTCTCGTCGCCGTGGACCCGGGCGATGGGCGAGGGACTCACGACCGTGTGTGACTCAAAGAGGCGCTCCAATACGTAGACTTGATAGGACTTCGTGCGCACGCGACACGAAGCGAAACGCCACACGCCGACGATGCGCGCGACGGCGACGGCGACGGCGACGGCGTCGGCGTCGCGCGTCGGATGCGCCGCGAGGACGCGCGCGCGTCGCGTCGCGGGCGCGTCGGCGTCGGCGTCGGCGTCGAGCGCGCGCGTCGTGGAGGTGTTTTGGGACGTCGATAATCTGTGTCCGAGCGACGGGTGCGAAGGCGAGGTGGCGCGGCGGTTAACGCGCGCGGCGAGCGCGTTCGGGGAGGTGAGACGCGCGCGGGCGTTCGCGAACGAGGAGACGATGTCGAGGATCTCGCTCGACGACGCGGTGGGGGTGGAGACGGTGGTCGTCGACGCGAGTGGGCTCGGGGACGACGCGGACCGGGCGTTGGCGGAGGCGGCGGCGGCGTTCGCGCGAGAGGGCGCGGCGCACGTGGACGCGGAGACGCGCGCGTTTCGGTTCAGTACGAGACGACGACGCGCGGTGGAGGTGGTGGAGGCGTCGGCGGAGGAGGCGGAGATGGAGGCGACGCGAGAGGCGGAGTGGTGGGCGGCGCGCGCGAGGGACGCTCGACGCGCGCTTCCGAGCGGGTACTCGAGAGACGAAACCGTGGAGGCCATCGTGCGCGGACGATCGCGGGTGGCGGTGATCGTGACGAGTGATAACGATATGACGACGGTGATGGATTACCTCTCGTCGCACGGCGTGGCGGTGGTCGTGATGGGAAACTTTGCCAACGTGCCTCGCGCGGCGGGCGGGATGAAGACGAAGACGGCGAAAACGCGAGCGAAATCGATGGGGACGTCCGGCATGACGAAGGAGTACTGGGAAGCGGTGAAGCGAGAGTGCGAGAAGAGATCGTTGTCGCGATTGAAGTTGTTGCAGTCGTGCGATGGGGCGTTACTCTTCGATCCGAATCGGACGTTTGACGGCGTCGCCGGCGAGGTCGTGGGCGTTTGGTTTCCCGCTCGAGGGAGCGGCATAGGTAGATGGTACGGGTGACTTGTATGTAATGCAAATTCGTTGTTTGTTGTAACAATTTATTTTCTCGTCAATCTAAGCTGGTAGCGTCGTCTACTTTGGGTTTCTCCTCGGGCTTGCTCTCTTCGGTCGGCTTCGCGTCCCCCGACTTGGCCTCCACCGCCTTGGACTCGTCTTCCGGAGGGCGTGCCGCGGTCTTCTTCGGCTGTGGCGGCGGCGGCCGTTGCGCGCCCGCGCGTTGCTTCGTCGCGTTGATGCGCGCTCGCGCCTCATCGTCGGACTCAGAGGTACCGGTCTCATCAGACGGGTAGTCGTCGTCGCTGTAGTCGTCGTCGTCGCTGTAGTCTTCGGAATCGTCCTCCGAGTCCGATTCGGATTCGACCTCGCCCGCCTTGGTGAGATCGGACTGCGACGCCGCTTTGGCTTCACGAGCGGCTAAGTTCGCCGCGGTCGGTTTGGACACCTTCATCATGATGGAAGACTTGGCGTCGACGCCGATCCAGAAATCGCTCATCATCGTCACGCCCAAGTTGTACATACCACTCGGCATGCCCATGAATTGCATGGAAATAGCGAGCGGCTCTTGTCCACGCTCCATCTTATCCAACTCGCCGTCGTTCAACGCCTTGTTGGCTAATAACGTGTTCGTCGATTGATCGTACACGAAGACGCGCCATCCCTCCTTGCGCTCGGCGGCGCAAAACGGCAACGGAGGCGTGGCGCCTCCGAGCGGTCCACCCGAGCGCGTCAGCTTGATTTTCAAATCAGCCGTGACGAAATCTCCCTCGAGGATCTCTTGTTCTCCATCGACGGTGAGCGCGACGTCGAACGTCGTCACTCTCGGGATGAGACCGAGGTGACGCTCGACGTCCTTGGACGCCGCCTCAGAAAATCTCGCGTCGCGCAAAAGCTTGATGACATCTTCGCTGGAAAGCTTCAGCAACGCGCTGAGAGACTTGCACTTTTTCGCCACCGCGTTGACGTTCGCCGCGGTGAAGTGCGGAAGCTGCAAGAGGCTCGCGGTGCCGTCTTGATCGCGCTTTCTGGAAGAGAGCGGCACGCCTTGCGTGAAACATTGGTAAAACTCCATGAAACTGATCTGAGGACGCGCGTACGAGTGCCCGGCGCGGTTGATCGGCATGGCGGCGATGTTGATGATTTCTTTCATCAGTCTCGGCACGGTGGCGATGATTTTCTTGGCGTCCGCGGCCAAGACGGCCGGGAGCGTCGAGAGACGACGCGACGTCTGCGCGACTATCAACATGTGCGCCTTGATGATGGCTGGCTTTCGCTTCATGAGCTTTTGATCCTTGGAATCGTACTCTTGCTTCAGTTCCTTCAACAATTGGCTCACGGCGGCGTCTTGACCGTCGGTGAACGGCATCTCGATGAACTCGTGCGCCACGGCGAGCGTCTCCGGTACCTTGGACAGCGCCAGCGCCGGTTTGAGCATGTGCGCGTAGTTCACCTGCGTTTGCTTCAACACGTTGTTCCCACCAAACTTGTTCATGCGTCGAATCGAGCACATGGCGATGACGAGCGGAAGCAAGATGCCGCCCACGACGAGCAACACGAGCATCACCGGCGCCATGCCGCCCTTACCGAAGAGGGTCTCCGGAAGAGCGATTCCGAGCTTGGTGCTCTGCTTGCCGTCCGGGTGCCCGTACTTTTCATAATTCTCTCGCGCCGCGTCGTCCGTGAGCGTCTTGTACGCGGGCGCGATGGACTCCGCGAAATACACCGCCGCCGCGGGATCCGGATTCTTATCGGGGTGATACTTGAGCGACAACTTTCTGTACGAGCTCTTAATCTCCTTTGTCGTCGCGCCCACCTGCAACCCCAAAATATCGTACGGATCGAATCGTTTCTCCTGCAACGGCGTCTTCGTGATGTACGCCGTGAGCGCGATCATCACGACCCATCCGATCGTGTACAACAGATTCGTCCCTCGAAACAATCCTCCCAATCGCTTCCCCGTCGTCATCCGCCGACGCTTAGCCGACGCCAACGCCGCCTTGCCCCACTCGCTCTCAACGTCCGCCACCTCCGTCACCATCGCGCGTTTCGATCCCTCCGACGCCGCACCGTCATCCTTCGCCGTCTCCACCCGTTGCGACCCGCTGGACGACCGACACGCGCTCACGACGCGCGCGATCGTCGCCGGGATCAAAAACGTCCCGAGCACGCTCACGACAAAGATCGGAAACAGCGCGCCCTCGGCGTCGGACCCGACGTCCTCGTTCGTGTCACCGAACCCCTGCGAATGAAGAAAACACATCATCGGCGCGCGCGTCAGTCACCGCGCGCGTCGCGGCGTCGAGGCGGGCGCGCGAGACGTCGACGCCGTCAGATCGATCGGTCCACATCTTTCGCCCCGCCGTCGCGTCGTCGTCGTCATCCATCGCGCGATCGATCGAGACGCGCGCGCATCGGTCGACGCACCATCGCGCGTGTGTTCGCGCGAGCGTCCGCGGCGCGCGAGAGGCGACACCGAGGCGATGAGTGCGGCGCAGTGCTGGATGAATGAATGACCAGGCTTTTTTCTCAATCATCTTTTCTCGCGCGAGCGAAGGCGACGAGGGCGGCGACTGACGCGCGTGAAGGCGATGCGCGCTATTTACCGATACAGAAATCGCTAAAGACGACGTCCAAGACGTCCTCGACGTCGTAGGCGCCGGTGACGCGCGCGAGGGCGCGAGCGGCGGATTTTAATTCCTCGGCGCGGAGCTCGAGCGGGACGTCGGCGGCGAGCGCGGCGGCGAGCGCGGCGACGCACCGCGAGAGATTGACGCGGTGTCTCGAACGCGTGATGGCCAACGCGTCGGTGTCGTCATCGATGGAGGATGCGGTAGCGTCGACGGCGCACTTTCGAGCGACGACGCGGGTGAGCGTGGTGACGAAGGCGTCGACGCCGTCGCCGGTGAGACAACTGACGCGCGCCGCCTCGTAACCGTCGGCGACGAGCTCGTTCTCCATCTCGACGAGACATCGCGTTCGAGATTCGTCCAGGACGTCCGTTTTGTTCCAAACCGTGATGACGTCTTTGTGCGCGAGGTCGACGCTGGAGAGATTGACGTCGGAGACGTCGCTCGAGGCGTCGGCGAGGGCGACGACGACGTCGGCGTCGGCGACGCGCGCCAACGCGCGCTCGATGCCGAGTTTTTCCACGTCATCCTCCGTCTCGCGAAGGCCCGCGGTGTCGCTGACGATGACTTTGTATCCACCGAGCTCGAGGGAGACCTCCAGGACGTCTCGCGTCGTGCCCGCGTGCGGAGAGACGATGGCGGCTTGGCGTCCCGCCAGAGCGTTGAGCATGGAACTTTTCCCCACGTTCGGCGCGCCGACCAAGGCGACGCGCACGCCTCGACGGATGAGTTCACCGCGCGCGGGGGCGTCTAAGTGTCTCTGTAACGTCTCTCGCAACGCCTCGACGCGCGCGAGGACGTCTCTCGCCACGACATCCGTCGAGATGTCCTCCTCTTCGCCGAAATCCAACGCCGCCTCGCAGTGCGCGGCGCACGTCAATAATTCCTTCCGCCATCGCTCGTACGTCACCCGCTGCGCCGCGTTCCTCGACAACATCATCGCTTGTCTCCGCTGCGCCTCCGTCTCGGCGTCTAAAAGATCCGCTAAACCCTCCGCCTGGGTCAAATCCATCTTTCCGTTTCTAAACGCGCGTCTCGAAAATTCACCCGCCTCGGCGACTCGGAAACTCTCCAACTCACCCAACGCGTCCATGACGGCGCGTTGCACCGCGGGAGACCCGTGGGTGTGAAATTCCACGACATCCTCTCCCGTGAACGATCTCGGAGCGTCGAACACGACGGCAAATCCCACGTCGATGGGCGGTTCCGTCGCCGCGGCGTCTTCTCGCGCGAATTCAACCAACCGCAACGTCTTCGCCGCGAATCCACCCCACGCCCCCCTCTCGCGCTCGCGCCCCGTCGACTCGCGCGCAGTCGTCGTCTGTGTCTTTGTCGTCGACGTCGACGCCCTCGCGCTCGACGACGCGCGTCCATCGTCGCGCCCCGCCGCCTCGCGCGCGCCCGACGCGCGCGTCAATCGAAGCGCATCGCGCGCGTTCGGCCCGCTCACGCGCACGACGCTCACGCCCGCGCGTCCGCGCGCCGTGGCGAGCGCGTATATAGTTTCGCGCGCGCGTCCGCGCGACGCCATCGCCGCGCGCGACGGTGGCGCGCGCGACGGTGACGCGCGAGAATCCAATCGACGCCAGTGATTCCACCACCGCGCGCGTCACTCGACGCCATGCCCAAGCGTCGACAGAGCAAAGCCGCCTGGCGCGCGCTCGCGGACGACGTCGCCACCGCGTCCGCGCCGCCGAGCGCCCGCGAGCGCGCGGCGTCGCTCGCAGATGACGCGTTGTTTTACGTCGACACCGCGTCCGGCGCCGCCGCCGCCGGGACCGGGGACGGGCGCACGAAACGCGAGCGCGCGCGCGCGCGCGCGCTCCGCGTGGACGCGGCGTGCGAAAAAGCGGCACCGTCGAGGACGTATCCGACGCCGACGCCCTTGCGCGCGGGGAAGATGTTCAATCCGCCGCCGAGCCGCGCGCTCGAGGCGGTGCGAGGGAGAGGGTCGAAGCCGACGGCGGAGGCGAGGTCGAGCGAACGGGCGGTCGCCAAGCGCGCGACGACGAGCGTGGCGACGCGAGGAGGAGGGAAATCATCAAAGGTGGAGAGCGGTACGTTCGACGTGTGGTCGGTGAAAGCGCCAAAGGCGAGAGGGGTGAACAGATTGGCGAAAAAATTGACGGCGCCGACGACGAAGGCGAGGGCGGTGCAACCGGAACATCCGGGCTGTTCGTTTAATCCACCCAAGGATGCGCGCGAGGACGTCGTCGCGGTGCAGTTGGCGAGAGAGTACAAGGCGAAGCAGGCGAAATATTTAGATCCCGTGGAGATTCCGGTGTCGAATAACGTCGCGGAGGCGAATTTGGTGAACGAATTGTACTTTGAGAGCGGTTTCGGCGACGACGAGACGGACGAGGAGGACGACAACGGCGACGGAAGACTGAGCGTGAACGCCGCGGTGAACGCAAACAAGTTTAGCAAGACGAAGAGAAACAAGATGAAACGACGCGCGGACGCGTTAGCCGCGGAGGAGGAGGCTCGAAAGGCGAAAAAGCTCAGACACGACTTGAGCAATCTCAAGGCGTTGCGACGAGAGATTCGCGACGAAGAGGAGGAACGACGCGCCAAGCTCGAGCGCCGAAACGCCGTGCGCGAAGAGCGCCGCGCCTCTCAACCCGCGCGTTTGGGTAAACTCCGCCACCGCGCCTCCGACACCGACGTCCGTTTCGCCGACGAGCTGGACGGAGGCTCGCTCCGCACCCTCAAACCGTCCTCCGCCCTCCTCCGCGACCGTCTCAAATCCTACGAACGTCGCGAGATCATCGAACCGAGACAAAAGGTCGACCGCAAAAAAGCCAAGGCTGTCATCAAATACGAACCCGGCGCGCGCGGCGAAAAAGAGATCGCTCTCATGGCTGAGGCGTCCAAGCGTCGTCAAGAAATCTCCGAGCTCCGCGCCTTGGTCTCCGACGCCGTCTGACCTCCCCTCGTCCGCCGCCGTCGCCGTCGTCCCGTCGTCGCCGTCACCATCATGTATCACCAATCAGTACACACATCATCATCGACACA
>Ga0181589_10001888_pt1 | contig 16390 bp, 14 predicted proteins | sample 071ome_25_FD_132444 | JGI IMG/M metagenome (GOLD analysis project Ga0181589, IMG submission 132444) | Coastal salt marsh microbial communities from the Groves Creek Marsh, Skidaway Island, Georgia - 071410BT metaG (megahit assembly) | ecosystem: Environmental > Aquatic > Marine > Intertidal...
CGTCTTTGAGTGCGCGCCTAGCGGGCCCCACGCCCCGCGCAGGCGCGCGTGCGAGTCGCGCGATGAGTTGTTGAGGTTTCCAACTGTTCGGCTGTCCGACCGACCGATGCGCGCGCTAGTCGGGGGACTAACGTCTCGTTTCCGGCGCTTCTCATGAGACCATGCGCCGTGGACATCGTTCGAGACCGCGTGTCCATCGTTTCTAAAGCGTGCTTCGTGTTACAATCTACTTTTCGTGTCTGTCGTCTCTTCATTTCATTCGTCGCGCGATGCACGGAGGACGCGCTGTGACTCAGCGCTGTGTCAGCTCGCCGTCGGCGACTTTCGCTCCCAAGAAAAGTTGGTGCTACACCACCAGTGCGCGGGTTTTTGCTCTTTCGCGCCACTTTGTCGTCGTAATCGACGCGTCACCGGTGCGTGGACGGCGTTAGGCTCATCAGCGGGCGCGGCGATGTCTCGGCGGGCGTCGTCGGTTCGTTTGTCTTGTTGCGCGGGCTCCGTCGTGGAGTAGCACGGAGACATTTTCATGGGCACTTTTCGCGGCGCTTTTTCGACGACGTCGTCATCCATTTTTACGTCTGTTTTCTGGAGTCGGAGCCGCGCTTTCTTCGGCTGTGACTTTTGCGCTTGCGCGTTCGCGGCGTCCGCGAGCGGGTTTCGAATTCTCTTCACGACTTTGCCGAAAACGGGCGGAGTCTCCACGTCCCGACTCGCGAGAAGTGTATCATCTTCATTGAACGCGAACGGATCCTCAATCGTACACTTACGCGGTTCCTTTTTCGTTCGCTTTTTAGGTGGCTGCACGATTTTACGCTCGCTCTCATTCTCGGCGCCGCCGCCACTCGCCGCCGCCGGGCGGCTTTCGTCGGCGCACTTGCTGCTCGTATCGCGCGGCGGCTGGTGAAGCTGCTGTTCCACCGCGAACGCCAGCCGATACACGGAGTACGTGAGATCGTTGACCGGTCCAGCGTCCGGTTCGTCGAGACGAACGAACGCCAGAGACATTCCGGCGGTGAGATCTCCTCGTAAACCAATCTTTGAAGATTTTATAAATCGGTTGAGACGTTCTCGCCAATGGTTGGGATCGCATTTGAGTTTCTTCACGGTGCGATCGAAGAGCTTTTTAATTTGCAAATTTGTGATTCGTCCGTGAACTCTGCTCGCGTGCGGACGCAGCACTCTCTCCACGGGCCAACATAAACACAAGCGAGTGCCTTCGGATGCGATTTTACGCAACGTTCCGATCGATTCGAGCGACGTCCACGCCGTCGCGCTCGGCGCGTCGGCGCCGCAACAGTACACGAGCATGGCAAATCTGCACGACGCGTCGTCGCCGATGGCGCCTCGCAGGACGCGCTCGTCACGAAACGCTGAACCATCGATCCCGGGTGAATCCACAAACGTCGCTTCGTATCGAAGGGGAAGTTCGACTTTGACGGCGCCGTCGATGACGCCCCAGTGGCTCCATCTCGCGTCGACGACTAAACGCAATAGAAACACACGCACGGCGGTAAGCGTCTTTGAGAGATCGTTGGAACGCACGTGATACACTCGCTCGCGTCCGAGAAGGTTACGAAAGCGACCCGGTATGAATGGTTCACCCGAATTTTCAGCGACGAGCGCCTCCACGTCCCGAGGATGTTCGCCGATCACGCTCGCCAATTCGTCAATCGATCGCGCGTCGAGGGGCGTCGCGTCCGCTCGCGCTCCCTCCCGCTTCCTCGGCGGCGTCTGTCCCGCGCACAACGATCCCACCGTCCCCGCCGCGTGCGTGCGAAGAACCACATCCAGCATCGCTTTCTCCAATTCGTGTTCCTCTCGATACCTCACGATGACTCTCGCCGCGAATTTTCCTCGCGCCGCCGCCGATGCGTCTTCGGCTTCGTCGTCGTCGACGTACCGCGAAATCGAAATCGCGCACCCACTCGCCGCCGACGTCGGCAACGCGTCGAACGCATCCTGCGCGTCACACGCCCGCGCGGCTCGACGACCGTCCTCGCTCGATACCATCTCCTCGTGTTCCTCTCGTCGTCGGGTCTTCGCGTCGTCCGTTCGCGTCTCCGCGTCGACGGTTTCGACGCGTCGTCCCGCGACGCCTCGTCGACCGAGCGTCTCCGTCTGCGTTCATCGTCGAAACGTCATCGCATCGTCGTTAAAACAAAAAATAGAGTCGCGAGCTCGCGCGCGCGCGAACGCACCTCCTCCACCGCGTCGTCGTCGTCGTCGTCGTCGTCGTTTTCCTCGTCGTCGTTTCCGAGACGGTCCACGCGCAACGCCTCGCGAACGAGCGCGTTCACGAGCGTCGTCTTCCCGCTTCCGCGCTCGCCCGCGACGGCGCACGTCGTCGATGCCATCGTTCCGAACGTCTCGCGCGCGTCGCGCGTCGACGTGTCTCGTCGCGCGCGACGCAGTGCGAGCGATGAGGCGGTGCTTTGATTTTCCATCGTCGTGCCGAGAAGACGAGTTGACGAGGGAGTGGGACGACGCGCGTCAGAGGGTGACGCGTGCGCCGCGCGCGCGAGCGTCTCGATAGATCGACGATGTTTAAGGCGGCGCTGTCGAGCATCAAGGACGCGCTTCCCGAGGAGGTGAAGGAGGCGGCGAAGAAGCGCGTGAATCAGTGGAAGGGCATCTCTCCGGACGAGGCGCTCGTGCGAGAGGCGACCAACTCGGATAAGTGGGGACCGCACGGCGAGCAGCTCAAGGCGATCGCGCGTTTGACGCACGATGGACGGTGGCCGCTCGTGCAGAGCGTGCTCGAGGAGCGCATGAAGCTGCGGGGAGAGCGGTGGCGTCAGGTGTACAAGGCGCTCAGCGTGATTGAATATCTCGTCGCCAACGGGACGGATCGCGTGCCGAGAGACGTGCAATCGTCGAGATATCTCGACGGATTACTCACGTTTGAGTACAGAGACGCTCGCGGGAAGGATGAAGGGGTGAATGTGCGACACAGGGCGGAGAAGATTAAGGCTTTGATTGAAGATCCGCGATCCATCGAAGAGGCGCGGGAAAAGGCGGCGAGAAATCGAGGGAAATACAGCGGCATGTCGAGTGTGGACGCGAGACAACACCGATCCACGGGTTCCTTATCGAATAATACCGATTCGGGATCGTTTTCGAAGAATGGCTCGCGCGGATTCGGAGACGCGACATCGACCGTCGCTCGCGAAACGAGAGAGACGGAATGTCGCGATGTTACACCTTCCGTCACAACTCAACAGAACCACGCGACCGCTTCGTCGCAGAGCGCGACGTTCAAGGCGCCTACGTCTGGACATGCAGGGCCGAGTTCGTCGAGTTCGCACGCTCAGTCGACGGAGCCCCGCAGCGACGCTTTCTCGGCGCAGCCGACGGCGGGCGCCGTGCCAAAAATTATTTTTAGGGAAACCCCGATTCGACGAGAAGAGGCGCCACAACAAGTGTCGGCCTTCGAACCGCCTCCTCGTGCATCCAGTGCGGCGATTCAAGCGGTGAATTACTCATCGGGCGTGAGTGGCGCGACTGCCGCGCCCGCGGTGCCGACATCGGCTGGAAGTATAGAAGATTTGCTTGGTGGTCTGAGCGTTCCATCGGCGCCAGTGACGTCTTCGGCGCCCGTTACGAACCCAACATCCTCGCTCGCGGACTTGGATAGTCTTTACGGGGCACCACCCTCCATGCCCCAAGCCGCGCCTGCGCAAACGCAAACGATCGGAATGGACCCGTTTGCCGCGTTCTCGGCTCCTCCAAACACCGTGGCGCACGCAGTCCCTCACGCGCCCGCGAATCAATTCGGATTCGCGCCGCCGCTCGTATCCGGGATGGCGTTCCAGCACGTTCCGGTCACGCAGCCCGTCGCGCCGCAGACTCATTCGAACGACCCGTTCGGTTTGTCGAGCTTCGGTTCGCCGACCGCCACCGCCGCTCGTGTCAGCGGCTCGCATTCGCCGAGAAAACCTGCAAACGAAATGGATGCACTCGCGTCGCTCACGGCGGACATGGGTTTAGGATCGAAGTCGACGCAAAACACCCCGATGGGTGGCTCCCTCATCTAGGATATCAATAACGACCACACGTATTGTCAAGTCGCTCCGCGCCTTCTTCCCCTCGTACACTCCTTCGAGACCGCGCGGATCCTCAGTCGACGACGCAACTCGCGCGCGCCTTCTCGTGCGGCGCGATCGCGAACGACGCGGGTGGTGGATACCGTGTTTCTCGGTATTCGCATCCGTATCGCGCGACGATCTCGACTCTCCGTCGCGGCGGTGTCGCGCGTGTCGTGCCTATCGACGGATTAATCCACCATGATCTCCTCGCGGTCTCTCCCGTGCGTGAGCGCGGAGCGCGCGCGGACGTGCGCGGGATGCACATCATCCGGTCGCGCGCACGCGCGGTCCAAACTGCCTCGCGCGGCGGGTGTTCGCGCGGGCGCGTTTTCGCAGGAATACGACGTCGTGGCGCTTGGAAACTTGTGCGTGGACGTGTTGTTGCCTCCCGCACCGATCCCGGACGAGGCGTCGTTGAAGACCAAAAAAACGTTAGGTGAACTAGCGAAGACGGCGCCGGCGCGCGAATCGTGGGAACTGGGCGGGAATTGTAATTTTCTCATCGCCGCCTCGAGGTTGGGCTTGCGCGCGACGTGCGCCGGTCACGTAGGAAAGGATCAGTATGGACACTTTTTGATCGATGAACTCGCCCATGAAGGCGTTGATTACGTCGAACTCATTCCAGACGACGATCAGGGTGTGCGTGTGAGCGCTCTCGGGGAGACTTTGATTTGTTTTGTGTTGAGTGACGGCGCGGGCGGGCACGCGTTTTGTAGCCGGTACGATTTGGGTCCATGGCCGTTGATGCGAGACGTAAGCGATGTTTCGAACGATGCGAGAGATGTTTTACGTTCGTGTCGAGCTGTATTCGTGAACGGGTTCGTCTTCGATGAGCTGAAACCACAAGCCGTGGAGCAGGCGCTCAACTTGGCCAAGTCGAATGGCGCCGGCGTCTTTTTCGATCCCGGTCCGCGCGCGTTTACTTTCGTGGATGCGAAGAATCCCACGCGCATGGAGGCTTTGAACGTCGCGCTGACGAGTTCTGACGTCGTTCTCGCCACGGAAGAAGAGCTTGCGGCTTTGACGGGAGTGCCGGTAAACTCAGCGCCAGAAGAATACGCGACGGCGGTGTTCGCGTATCCAGGATCCGCCGCGGAATGGGTCGTCGTGAAGCTCGGCCCCGCGGGAGCCACCATCGTCACTCGCGACGGTCAATCCGCCCGAGTCGGGTGCCCAAAAGTCAAAGTCGGCGACACGGTGGGCTGTGGCGATAGCAGCGCCGGCGCGTACGTGCTTGGCTACTTGCGTATGAGGGCAGATCGTACGCTCGACTTGGAGGGCGTGTTGGAAACCACAGCCACGCTCGCCACGCACGTCGGCAGCGCGACCGCGATGAACATAGGAGCTGGCCGAAACGTCGCGAACGCCGAAACGGTGTTGGAACTTTTGGAGCAAGCGGCGAACGGTCAGACGAACGGTGTGGATAAGAATGTCGCGGTGCTCGCGCAAAATATTTTAAGACAATCGTTGAACTCGGCCGCGGCTTAAGACTTCGATACAAGTCTAGTTACTTTAAATGAAACAATTCGCAGCAAGCACGCATCTATCGGTTCTCATAAATGCGCGACGACATGTCGTTGCGGCTCTCTTCCACGCGCGGAACGTCGAGCGATTCCAGGATCGTTCGATACTCGGCGGCGTCAGCGTCAAACGTCGCCGCGTCCACTTGCATCACGAAGGCGTACAAACCACCACCGCTCACGCACGAAGACAATAAATACACGCTCTGTCCGTCGCTCAACTCCCACTGGTAATACTTTTGACCATCCCTGCCGGATCTCGCGCTCGATTTCAACGTATCCGCGGCGACGAGTCCGCCGAGCTCGATCCCGAACGCTCTCGCCGGGTCAATTTTGTCCTGTTCCCCGAAATCCTCCATCGAATCCAACCCCTCTCTCGACACCACCACCAACTGCGCCGCCTCCAATTTCGTCGCCCCCTCGCTCAGATATTTCGGCAACGCCGTCGTGTACCGATTATTCGGCCCGTACGTATCAGTGTACAAGACGTACGCCGTTCTCTTCGCGCGTTGCCCCGGTCTATTCGTCCAGGTCTCCGGCACGCGCACCGTGGCGTCCACGGCGACCCATCGCTCGTTCGGCACGGCCTCGATGGTGACCGTCTTCGTCTCGCTCGACGCGTTCGCGTTCGAGCGCGCGCGTCCGAGCGTCGTCGCCGCGCCCAGCGCGCCCAAGAGCGCGACGCGTCTCTCGACGCGCGTGGGCTCGGTTCCTCTCGCACTCGCGCACGCGGCGACGCGCGCGTTCGCCGACGTCGTCGTCATCGTCGTGGCACGCGTCGGCGTGGCGCGCATCGAAGCCATCGTCGTCGTCGTCGTCGTCGCCGTCGCCGTCTGACGAGAGTCTCGTCTCACTGACGTCAGACATCGGCGGATAGGGACGGGCCCATGTCGACGACGGCGCGCGCGACGCTCGCGACCGTGGACGCCGTGCGCGCGGTGCGATCGAGGTCGACCGCGCGCGCCGTCGCCTCGCGTCGTGCGCGTCCCGCTCGCCCGCGCGCGACGGCGGGAGACGAACCGGAGTGGAAGAAGCGTCAGCGCGAACAAGATGCGGCGATAAGCGCGGAGGAGTCGGCGGTGCGCGCGCGCGTGGCGGAGTGTTTGGGACCCATTCTGCGCGGAGACGGTGGGTCGAAGGCCGACGGTACCGATGGGGGCGCACGGGGAGACGAGACGCGAAGCGCGCTGGCGACGAAGATTGCCAACGCCACGCGCGCGCTCGAACGGGGCCTCGTCGAACGCGAGACGGAGACGCGGTTGTTATTGCTCGCGGCGTGTTGCGGCGAGCATTTGTTGTTGTTAGGGCCGCCGGGGACGGCCAAGTCTGAGCTCGGACGACGATTGAGCGCGCTGTGCGAGGGTGGGTCGTTTTTCGAGCGTTTGCTCACGAGGTTCTCGGTGCCGGAGGAGTTGTTCGGACCACTGAGCATGAAGGGATTGGAAAAGGATGAATACGTGCGAAAAATTGATGGATATCTCCCCACGGCGAACGTTGCCTTTGTGGATGAAATCTTCAAGGCGAACAGCGCCATCTTAAACTCTCTGCTGACGATTTTGAACGAGCGATTGTTTGACAACGGGAGCGAACGCGTAGAGGTGCCGTTGCTGTGCATGGTCGGAGCGTCGAACGAATTACCGGAGAGCGAAGAGTTGGACGCGCTCTACGATCGATTCTTGTTGCGATCGAGCGTTGAACAAGTCTCCGTCGGTGGTCTCAGCAAGCTTTTGTCGCTCGGCGGCGAAGCAGCCATCGGATCGAAATCAGGCGCGGCGAACGCCGAGGTGTCGCTCAAACCGGAGGATTTCGCCAACATTCGATACGAAGCCGCGGCCAAGACGACGGTACCGCCCAACGTCATCGAACTCATCAGTGATTTACGCACGTTTTTACAAGACAAGTGCGAACCTCCGGTGTACGTCTCCGATCGACGCTTGCTCAAGGCGGTGCAACTCTTACGCGTCGCCGCGTACACCAACGATCGCGCCGAGGTCAGCGAATTCGACGTCTTGTTGCTCACCAACGTCTTGTGGCAGCGCCCATCCGAGGCCGTGTTGATCAAGGATTGGATCTTAGAGCGTCTCGCACAAGATCGCGGGACGAAACAGGTGCAGTATCTCCTCGCCGGTCTCTTCGGTCGCGCGTGTCGCGCCGACGGAGACGCCGCCGAGTGCGCCCGTCTCCTCTCCGAGGCGGCGCAGTTGCGCTCCGTCCTCACCTCCCAACTCGATTCCCTTCGCGGCGTGCAGGACGGTTCCCTCCCCGCCCTCCGCCAGCACTTATGGCTCAGTCCCACCGACGCCCAACGCGCCGCGCAGACCCTCGGCCCAATGTTCACAAAGGTGAGCGCCTCTCTCGAAAAGCTCCTCGAGGACGTCCTCACCCTCGAGGTGGCGTTGGAGCGCGACACCGAGCCGCACATCCTCGCCTTGCTCATGCCCGACTACTGGGCCGCGTTCATTCGCGACGGTCCAATCTCCGACGTACAACCGCTCGGCGTGAGCAACGCACCGTGAGCGCGTCCGTTCCCTGTGTAATCCGTACGCCGCGCTCGACGACGCCGCGCGCCGACGTCCCCGCGAGATATTTTCTCGAATCGGCGCTTTTTCTCCCACGCGGCGTGCGCGCGCGAATCGTTCGATTCGTCTCGGAGACGTCGTCACACCTCGTCCGCGACGTTCGAACGCGCGGCCGAGATCGACGACGCGAACGGTACTACTTTTCTCTCCTTCATCCGTCATGCTGACGCGACGCGCGCTCGCGGTCGCGCGCGCGACGACGACGCCGACGCGCGGTGCCGTCTCGAGAATGATGTCGGCGAGCGGGGAGACGATCGAGGCGGATATGAAGCGACGCGATCACGCGGCCGAGGCTGTGTTCTTCCACGAGCAAGATTTGATCTCTCTGCGCTCGCTCGCGCGTAAGATTCGCGCGGCGTCGGCGAAACAGCGCGGGTCGTCGCTCGCGAAGGAGGAACTCGCGAGCTTGAAGACGCACGTGCCGGAGACGTCGACGCTGAGCGAGGACGCGTTGCAACGATTACTCGATTGGAAACACGCGTGAGAGACAGAGAGGGCGATGTGTTGTCGTTACGATGACTGGTACTCGATGCAGTGCGGTGCGGTTTAATACTGATACATGTTTTTCATCACGAACGCGCCGCCGCCCATGAAGAGACGAACGAGGAGGAGGAGAATGACGAGAAACGCCGCGGCGAGGAGTCGTCTGGTGTTCTCTTGACGCGCGTAGAGCGTGGCAAATTCATCCGCGGCTTCGATGGTGGCGCGTTCCATGGCCTCGATCTTTGCCTTGTCGTTTTTTACGCGTTTGCGCAAGTTGTTCATCTCCTCGTCCATGGCGCCGACTTCTCGACGAACAATTTCTAAATCTTGTTCGTGTTTTTCGCGCGCTTTTTTCGTCTCGGCGCGCGCGGCGTTTCGCATCTGTTCCGCGCGCGCGAGTAAACGTTTTAAATATTCCACCTGCTCGATCTCCGCTCGAAGCGCGGCCACCTGTTCGGGCGTCAATTGATTTTGAGGATCGAGCGCGGTTTCTAGAGTCTTTGAACGCGCGTCGGCGGCGGTCTTCTCCGCCTCGACGACGCGCGCCTCCAGAGCCTCTCGAGACCATCTCGCGCCGTCGAGCTCCTCCCGCAGACGAACGACCTCCTCGCGCAGTTCTGACATTTCCGATAGCGCGGCGGCGACGGGCGACGACGCCTCTTTCTCCTCTCGTTCTCGCCGAATCGCGACGTCAAAGACGCCCTCCACGCTCGACTCGTGCTCCTCCGTCTTCTCCACCACCACCGTCTTCACCGCGCTCGTCACCTCACCCTCATCCACCTCGCGTTCTCGAACGTTCGGCGAATCCACAACCTCCCCATCGCTCGAATCGCTCGATAACTCCAACGCCACCGACGCCGGCGTCCCCGGCGCCGCGAATCCCAACGTCGCCTCGCGCGTCGCCGTCGACGCCGTCTCATCGCGCGTCGCCTCCTCCTCCTCCCTCGGCGCGTCCTCGACGTCTTCGACCTCGATCTCGATCGGCGGTGTCGGGTCGACGACCGGTACCGATGTCTCTTTGTCGGTTTCCTCCGCCTTCTCCGCCTCCGTCGTCGTCGTCGTCGAGTCGAACGCCGCGCTCAAATTCACATTCACCCGTCCACCCGCCTCCCTCGTCGACGCCCCGCTCGCGACCGCGTCGTTCGCGCGCGATGACGCCGCGTTCGAACTTCCCGATCGTTCGAGCGCCATCGCGCGCGTCTCGGCGTCGCGCGTCGTCGTCGTCGTCGTCGTAATCGTCGTTTTCGTCGTCATCGCGCCCGCGTCGACATCGCGCGTCGTCGTCTCTCCACGCTCGCGCGATCGCGATCGCGCGCGTCTCGACGATACGGGCGAACGCGCGAGAAACGCGTGCGCCGCCGCGAGCGCGCGCGCCGCCTTATCTTCCACCGTCGCGTCCATGGGACGGAGGCGCTAGAGTGTGACGCGGTCGCGGGCCGTTGCGCGCGCGCCATGGCGACGCGTCTGCGCGTCGTGCGCGCGCGACTCGAGGACGTTCGACGGGTGTTGCGATTGGAGGAGGGACTGTTGCGTCATCGCGCGCGCGAGTGTTGGTTGACGATGTGCGACGGCGCGCGCGCGCCGTGCGTCGTGTTGGGACTCGGGTCGAAGCTGGGAGAGCTCGTGCGCGAAGACGAGGCGCGCGCGCGCGACGTGGCGCTCGTGCGACGATTCACGGGCGGTGGAACCGTGGTGTGCGATGAGAACACGATGTTCGTGGGGATGACGATGGACGCGGCGGCGATGGGGCGGTTGGAGGGTGGGGCGGCGGCGGCGGCGGAGTCGACGGTGTATCCGCGAGACGTCATGCGCGCGACCGGGAAGGTGTACGAGCGCGTGTTCGATAAGTGCGGCACGTTCGCGGTTCGAGAGAATGATTACGTGTTCGGGGATATGAAGTTCGGTGGGAACGCGCAGGCGATCACCAAGGGGAGGTTTTTGCATCACACGTCGTTTTTATACGACTACGACGGCGAATTCATGAACGCGCTGTTGAAACATCCGATGCGCGCGCCTGAGTACAGGAACGGACGCGATCACGATGCGTTCGTGACGAAACTTGCTAAGGCTGGGTACGAGCGCGCGGAGGTGTTCGATCGAATCGTTCGCGCGATGGAGGAACTTGGTTTCGACGTCGAGGAGGTGAGTTTGGAGCGCGCCGAGCGCGCCGTCGAAGACGCCGTGAAAGAGAGCGGTGGGAAGCGATGGGACAGCACGAAGACGCTGTAGTTGGTGTGGAAATATTTTTCTAGAATCTATAGATTGTGTACTGTAACGTAGGATAGCGAGTAGTAGCGTCGTAGGGAGCGCGTCGAGTGACGAATCGACGCTCACTGAAACGCGATGGCGAAGAGGATGAACAAAATGATGGTTAGGAAGATGATGACGCAAATCTGTCCTCGCAGGCCCACTTTTTTTAGCACCTCGCGCATTTTACGTTCCGCCGCCGCCAGTCTCGCGTTAACACCGTCCACGTCCTCCTCTAAATCCTCCAACATCTTTGACTGTGACGCGAGCTCCTCGCCGATGGTCAAGCCCACCTGCCCGATGCGGGATATGCTCGCCGAGATGTCGTCCAAATCCTCATCCTGTCGCCGCACGAGCAACTGTTGATGATCGTCGAACCCAGACTCGTTCATCCTGATGTCTCCGCCAGTCCGAGCGTCGCCGCCGAACGCCGCGTCGCCGCCCCCGCCGCGTCCCGCGTTCGCGCTCATTCGAGATTGCGCCACCGCGCGCGCGTCGTCCACCTTGGCGCGCGTCGCCGCGCTCCACCGCTTACGCTCTTGTATCTCTCCCGGAGTCAACCCGAATCGCGCCATGTCTCGCTCCGCCACCGCTACCGCGCGGTCGAGTTCATCGAGTTCCCACGACAACGATTCGCACTCCTCCACCACCGCGCTCGCCGCGCTCGCCGCGCTCGGCCCCGACGACACCGACGACGTCAATCGCGCGCGGACGTCCGCGACGTGCGTCGCTATCTCGTCGCGAACGACGTAGTACGGATCGCGCGCGCGCGACGCCCCATCCATCGGGTGCAAGTGCGCGTCGTCGTGTTCTTAGGAACGTCGCGAACTGAGGCCCGGTCGGGCCGGCCTCACACGACGTCGCGCGGCGTCGCGGTGGCGGTCGATCGACCGGGAGATGACGACGCTTGCGGACGCATCGCTCGACCTCGATCTGGCGACGACGAGCGCGGGAGACGCGCGCGCGCGGTGTCAAAAGCTCGCGAGAGAGCTAAGTCGCCACTTGGGACAAGGCAAGTATCGGGAGTTTCGCGAGGCTGCGCGCGCGTTTCAGCGGCGCGAGACGACCGCGGACGCGTTCGCGACGACGTTGATTCAGGCGCTCGGTCGGTCGGGGGTGGGCGGGGCATTGGCGCGAGAGGCGGTGCGAACGACGCCGTCGAGCGCGGAGCGAGCCAAGCTTCGCGCGGCGTTGGGCACGGCGTTGGACGACGATGGACGCGCTTCGAATGGGAAAGCGTCGTCGTCGAGAACGAACAAAGTAAAGGTGGAGTGTCTGGCGCCGGGATTGGTGTGTCTGAGAAAGTTTTTGAGCGTCGAGCAACAGGAATGGTTTTCGCGCGCGTGCTTCGATTTGGGAGAGACGGACGGCGAGTCGGCGTCCAAGGGGCAAGGGTTCTTCGAAAAAGACGCGGACGATGGGACGTGTCGTTTGAATCAGGGCTCGCGTGGACGCATGATTTTACACGCTGATGACTTCGACGCCGAGGGGAAGCTCAAAGCGCTGTGCGCCGAGGCGGTGTCGACGTCTCGAGCGGCTGACGACGCGATGCCAGAGTTCGACGCCACCACGGTTCTGGTCAACTTTTACAAGGACGGCGCCGAATTCAAGTGGCACAAAGACTCTGAAGATCCCGAGCTCGTCGCTTCGCGAACGGGTCCACCGATCGTCTCGTTCAGCATCGGCTTGTCGGCTGATTTCGGCTACAAGTATTCGTTCGAAGATCCAAACCACAAAGTCGTTCGATTAAACTCGGGCGACGTCCTTCTCTTCGGTGGCCCGTCGCGTATGATCGTACACAGCGTCATCAACGTCTATCCCGGCACCATGCCCGGTCATTTACGAGGGAAAATGCTCAACGGCAGACTCAACGTCACAGTTCGCGACATCGGACGAGGCGTCATAGACACGAGTCAGTTCCCCGCCTATCGCGTCTCGTACGGCGGCACCGTCGCCGAAGGTAACGTGTGATCCACCTGTTGTTCCGAGATGGCTCCGTTACTTAGCACACCTAGCGTCCATAGACTCAATACATTAAACCTTCTAGTTTTTCTCGTCGCCGCGCCGACGCAACAACTGTAGCGTCATCCCACGACGCGCGCCATGCCACCCGACGCCGCGTCGACCCCTCATCGAGGATCCGTCAGCGTGTCTCCCGACGGCGCATTCGTCGTCGTCGTCGACGGCGCGACCGCATCGCTCGCGCGCGCCTCCTCCGTGCGCGACGCGTTCGGTCCTTCGGTCACGTTCGACCGCGACGTCGTCGCCGTCGCGTGGACGCGCGTCGGCCACGTCGCCGCGTTCGCGCTCGAAGACGGCGACGTGTGCGCGATGCGCGCGACCGAACGCGACGGGCTCATCTCGGAGCGATGGTTTCGCTCGGTGGGCGCGGGCAGATGGAAGGCGGGACGTCTCGGGGACAGCTGCGTGCACTTTCAAAGCGCACTCGACGGAAACACGACGGTGATCGACGTGCGCACGGGTGACGTCACGAGATTGACACACGCGAGGAAACAGCGAGACGGAAGCGCGCTGGAGACGTTCGCGACGTCGAGGTGCGGTCGGTGGATGGTTTTTTTGACGCGCGACGAAGACGCGCGAGAACGCGTCGAGGTGTTTTCGTCGAGAGCGCCGCACGAGGGCGCGATCACGTTTCGATTGCCGGCGTCGATCGACGCGCGCGCGGTCGAGTTTTCGAACAGTGGTGATGAGTTGCTCGTGTTCGATGATTCGTGCGAGGCGACGGCGGAGCCGGCGTTGGAGGTGTTCACCGCGGACGGGACGCCGAGAGCGTCGATTCGCGGCGTGACGGCGCCGTACGTTCAAACGAGGGATGGAATTCTCGCGACGTCGGCGAGTCGCGACGCCGTGGTGTGGATAGATGAGGTGACGTGGCAGATTGTGCGCGCGGTGACGCACCCGATGACGTGCGAGGCGACGACGTCTACGCGCGTGTATTGCCAAATCGACGACGGATACGAGGAGCGAAACAAATACACCCAGAAGACCGTTTCATGCGATGAGTTTGGAATCGAACGGGTGGACGTGCGCATTGCACTGAGCCCGTGCGAAACGATACTCGCCTCCACGTGCGCCGGTCACGACGATAAAGTTTTATTTTTATGGCCGGCTCGAGCGTCGGAACGCGACGACGCTCCGTTGGCCATTTTCATACATTCAAAACCAGTCGTCGATTTCAGATGGTGTCGGGACGAACACGTCGATGGAGCAGCGCGCTTACAGTTTGTGTGTGAGGGAGACGCGGCAGTGTATTCGTTCGTTCCGGGAATGTTGTGTCCCGTCCGCTCGGCGCTCGAGTACGCCAATTTTGTGCCTTCCAAAATAGTGCACGCGAGCGCAAAACCGGACGCACTCATCATAAAAGGCAAAGGTAAGACTTTTGTGCAGCAACGGTTCCCGTTATCGGTGATGTGATGTCATAGTAGTATTAGATTTCTAGAGTGTCTACGGCTGTCGTTGCTCGTCGCTCACGCGCGCTTCCTTCGCGTCTTAAGCTTTGTCGGAAAAGGTTCACTCTCCCCGATGACGCACGACACGATCCAGAGCGGCACGACCAAGTACGGCAAGTAAATTGCGATCAACTGCCAGCGCTCGGCGTTCCCCAAGGATGGATACTCCCAAATGTATTGCAAAATTGGTACGAGCGTCGTCGCCGTGTGGGCCCCGTACGCCAACAACCCTCCGCGAGCACCGTTATCGCGACGCCGCAGCGCGGACACGGCGTAAAAAAAGAACGGAAGTTGGAACAACAACTCGCACGTCACCAACCCGACGAGCCATCGCGGCATGTTCGCCATGAGCACGTCGTTGTTCGTCTCGATGTGCCATCGGAGCAACCGCTTGGCGAATGTCGGGACGATGCGCTCGGGGAGCACGACCTGGGCGTCGATGAGCATCGTCGCCGGTATGTGCGTGATGAAGTACGCGAGGAAGACCTTTCGCGCCGTCTCGTTGATCGCCATGGCGTCGTCGCGCGTTCGTGTGACGCGTACTCGCCCGTCGAGTCACGCGAAGGGAAACTGTTTCAAACCGAGTCGGCGGCGACAGTCTGCGCAGAAAGTTGAACCGAGACGCGGCGGACGACGAAAAAAAGAATCTGAATCAATGATCTAGAAAATGTAGTGCACTATGCTTCTAATATCTACGCGCGTTTTCAGTCGTATGACATGGCGTCGCGCATGTCATTGAGGTCGTATTGGGGCGACGCTCTGCCGGACGCAAGATTGAATAGTCTCTCAAACCAGAGCGTCTCCTTATCGCTCCATTTCGGATCGAACGCGGCGATCACGGGCAGGAGTTCCCATCCTATCGCGATGCGAAGCTCCTCGGCCCGCGCACGAGCGAGGTTGGTGTCGAACGCCACCAAATCCGTGTACGATAACCGAAACGTGCCGCGTTTGACGTCCTCGCCTCGTTGCGCCACCCTCACGTTCACCACCTCGTCGTTATCGATGAATAAGAACTCCGCATCGAATACGCCACCTAATCGATCGTCGTCCTCCGCGAGCGTTTCGTCTGAACCGCCCCTCGGCGCCAACACGAGTCGGACGTATCCTCTGTCCTCGTCGTATTCTTGCACGCGACTGACAAAGGATAAAACCTTTTGCGAGACGACGCGCGCGCGTCCACCCTCCGTGCGCGCGCCGCGACCGCGAGATTGCATCACGTCTTCCCCGGCGCGTCCTCTCGCCGCGATGTCCCCGGTGGCGACGCCGACGAGCGTTCGCATCGCGTCGACGCGTCCGCCTTCGTACGCCCAAGGCGCGGAAAAGTGCGCGGCGTCGTCGTTTTGCGACGACACGCACGACGTCTGCGCTCGATCGCACGAATTCAAATACCCGTTGTATTCACCGATGCAGTCGGCGCACGCGCCCAACGCGGGCGACGGCGGTGCGTCGGCGAAGACGGTGTCGTCCACGACGTCAGCGCGCGCGCGTTTACGAGGCGCGGCGATCACGGCGCCGACGACGCTCGCCGTGAACGCACGACGCGAGTGCGTCGAGGAGGATGTCTCGGGGGTCGTCGCGCGCGGGATGACCGCCGCGCGCATGGTTGGCGCGCGAGGGTGTGACGACGATTCGGTCATCTTTTTCGGCGACGCGGGACTACGGCGGACGTGAATACTAGAAACTACACAGATTTACTGCAAATCATCGGCGCAGGAGACACCAAAGGTGAAATCAAAGCCGCGCGTCGTCGGCGTCAGGGCGCTCCAGATGGTTACTTGGCGTCGACCACGAAGCGACTCGGGCACGATTAATACGCCTTGGCGAGGACGCCGCATGGACGCCGGCGCAGCGAACGGTCGTTCCGGATCGAACGCGTCGTCGTCATCGCCACCGTCCTCGCGAATGAGGTAAACGACGACACAGTCGTAACATTCGTTCCCTGGAATCGTTTGAATCGACGTCAGAGTCGCGGGATCTGCATCGTTGCAGACGACGGCGCCGCCAAA
>Ga0181589_10001891_pt1 | contig 16388 bp, 12 predicted proteins | sample 071ome_25_FD_132444 | JGI IMG/M metagenome (GOLD analysis project Ga0181589, IMG submission 132444) | Coastal salt marsh microbial communities from the Groves Creek Marsh, Skidaway Island, Georgia - 071410BT metaG (megahit assembly) | ecosystem: Environmental > Aquatic > Marine > Intertidal...
CGTTCGCGCGTCCGACGCCGGTCGAGCGGTCGACGCGCTTCGCGTCGACGTGTGCGCGTCGCGCGGCGGTACCGCGCTCGAACGGGCGTTTCGTGCGTTTTTCAGCGAGGGTTTAGTTTAGGGTTTATAAACCGACCCCAATCCAACCGAGTCGCCACATCGCCTCGCGAACTCGCGCCGCGTCGTCATGCGCGTCCTCGACGCGCCCGAACCGCGCGAGGGACGCGCGTCGACGTCCCGCGTCGTTCCCTCGCGCGTCATCGCGTACCCGCGCGCGAGAACGGGCGGTGATTCCGACGACGCGTCCTCATCCTCGGGCGAAGACGTCTCAGACGACGACGACGATGACGACGGCGATGACGCGGACGGTGACGACGCCGTCGCGCGCGCGGCGAATCTCGTCTCCGTCGTCGGCGCCGGCGATGGGAAACAGTGCGTCGTCGTCGGGTCGGATGGCGTCGCGAGAGGCGTGTGGCGCGCGCTTCTCTTCGCCGAAGACGCCGACGACGCGCGCGAAGACGCGCACGAGGCGTTTCGCGCGCTCGTTCGCGACAAACACAAACCGTGGGTGGTGATATTAGCGCGAGGGGGACACTTCGCGGCGAGCGCGTTCGACGCGCGGGCGATCGATGGGGAAGGGGACGCGCCGAAGGCGGCGGCGACGAGACACGCGACGGCGAGACGATACGTCGTCCGCGCCAAGGCTGGTGGGCGGCAGGTGAGCAAGGATGGCGGTGGAAAGAATATAAAGAGCGCTGGGAGTTCGATGCGTCGAGCGAACGAGGCGGCGCTGGAGGAGGATATGCGAAAGACGTTTAGAGAGTGGCGGGATGTGTTGGAGGTGCGCGAGATTTTTTATCCTTCTTCTCTCTTCTTCGCGCGATCCGGGTGATGTAAACTTTGATCCCGAGACGAACGGTGTGAACCGTTCGAGTGGCTGCGGTGCGCGCGCGCGGACTCGACCGCGAGAGTGGACGCGATCGGCATTCACGCGAGAGACGTTCGACGAATGTCATCGCGCGAAGTCACATTCGCGCGACGACGTTTGGCGCGGACGTTTCGATCACGGGTGTCGGTCGCGTCGTCGCGCTCTCGCGCGAGAGAACGCGCGTCGCGCATCGCGCGAAGGCCGTCTATGAGGTCTTATATGCTATGAGAGCTGACGGATCGCGCGTTTTCTTTTTACGTGTCTTTTTTTTTCTTATTCGCCGCGCCGTCAATCGTCGACTGACTGAAGTCTCGCACGCAGAGCGCGAGTTTAATCTTCATAAGCGTGAGTAAAGTCGACGCGAAGACCATCTTCAACGAGAAGAATCACATGCTCGATAGGAAGGATCCGCGCGTGCGCCGCGTGCCGTTCATGACGGGAAGACCGACGTTTAACGAGACGCGTCGCGTCGCGGGACGACTCGCCACGGTGAACTTGAACGTCGTCGAGGAGGAAGAAACCCCGCAACCGAGCGCCGAGGAGGAGGATGAATTATCAGCGCTCGTGGATACGAATTTCATCATCACGAAGAGGAAGACGCCCGCGCGCGAGGCGGAGGAACCGGAAGAACCGGAGATCGTCGTCCCCGAACCGCCGTTGCACGCGGCGGCGAGAGACGGCGACGCGGACACCGTCTTCGCTCTTCTCGTCGACTCAAACGCCGATCCGACCGAGGTGTACAAGGGCAAGGTGGCGTACACCGTGAGCAAGGATAAAGAGACGCGCGACGCGTTCCGACGCGCGATGGCTCGCATACCGGACGCGTGGGATTGGATGCAGGGCGCGCGCGTCCCGAGCGCGCTGACGCCCGAGTTGGAGGCGAAACAAGCAGCCAAGGAGGCTGAGTACGAAGCCGCGAAGAAGGAAAAGGACAAGGAACGCAAGAAGGCGCAAAAGAAGAAGAAGAAATCAGCCGCCGCGGCGCTGTTGGCGAAAGCGGAAGAACAGACGGCGGCGACGGCGGCGACGGCGACCGGCGAAAAGAAATCCGCGGCGCTGCTCGGTCAGGCGAACAAGGCGGTGAACGATCGTCGCGAACAAATGGTACGTCTCGTCGCGCGCCCAACGCGTCTCTGCTCTCTCGCCCTCGTTCGTTCGCACCGCGTGATCCGACGACTCATGCGACGCACGACTTTACTTTACTAACGCAGGCTCGCGCGGCAGAAGCACGACTCGCCGCGCAGGACGCGGCGCGGCGGTCCAACATCGGCGCTCTCGGCGGTGCGACGTTTCGCGACTCGACTTCCATCGGCGGTGGTTCAAACGCGACGTAATCTCTCGCGCGCGTATCGAAACCATCGCGACCTTGTGTCGCAGATGACGTTCGGCGCGGCGTGCGGTTTGGCGCTCGCCGTCGCGTTCGCGTCCTCTCGCGACGAACGATCGACGACTCGACGCCGCGCGCGCCGACACCACCACTAGAGTAACTCGTAGCGATAAAACAATAAATAGCGATTCATTTCATTACAAACCCTCACGCGCTCGACGTCGCGTCCTCGATCGCGATGAGACACTCCGTGACCGACGCGCCCTCGATCATCTTCTCCGTCAACGCGTCCCACGCCGCCGCGTTCTCCTTTAAAATCGTCGCCGCCTGAAACACCGCCCATCGCGTCGTCGCCTGCTGCTGCGCGTCCGACATTTTCGGCGACACTCTGTTCAAAATTCGCTGCAAATCAAATAAATCCGCGCTCTGTCCCATCACCTCGTCAAACGTCATCGCCTCCGCCGCCACGCCCGACATGCTGATAATCGCGAGCGGCAACACCTCCTCCTCGGTCAATTTCGCCCCCGAAAAAATCTTCCGCTCCAGTTTAGACTCCATAAAGTTCACGTGCGAACTATCGATCCCTAAATCGTACGACGCCACGGGCACACCGAGCGCAAATCCAACCAAGAAGTGCCCCGCCTCGTGTCTCGCCACCCGTCGTCGATACTCGGGATTGACGCGCGCAAACCGGTCGACGGCGACGCGCAACAATCCGGGCGCCGTCGACCCGATCGCGAGGACGACCAACGAGATGCCCCCGATGAGATAACTCCCGAACGCCCCCCAATCGCCCGGTAAGACGACCCCGACGACCGTCGCGAGCAGAGACGTGCTCAGCGTCACGGCGACGATAAAGTTAAAGTCATTCGAGTCGCTCGGGCGCGCGATCTGTCCCGGCTCGCACTTCAACAGACGGTTGAGTTCGTTGGGGAAAATATCGCGTCTCGCGGTCGGGGAGACGGAGTCCCAGAGCGACGCGCCGTCGCCGGCCGCCTTGATGTCGCGCAGCGACGCGCGGACGACGTCGGACGCGCGCTCGAGGGCGTCGGGACGTTCGCTCGGGGGACGCGCGCGAACGTCGTCGAGCGCGCGCTCGATGGCGGTGTAATCCCCGCGCGCGCGGAGGATGGTGTGCGTACGCGCGCGGCGTCGGTGGACGCGCGCGGGAGGCGTCGGGGCGACGGGACGCGCGAGCGTCATCGACGTCGTCAGCATATCGTGCGCGGGCGAGGCGACGAGTGCGGCGGCGGCGGCGAGAGAGAGAGAGAGAGAGACGGGCGGCGGGCGGCGGGCGCGACTCGCGAGAGAGAGATGTGGGATCGGTGCGTTACGGTGTATCACATCGTGTGTCGCGTATGTCGAGACGCGTCGTCGAACTCACTCACGCGGTGTACTCGAGCTCGTTGACGAGAATTTGGTCGAGCGTTTGTTTACGACGAATGAGGACGAAGTCGCCGCCGACGCGCTTCATCACCTCGGGCGCCTCCGGGAACGAGTTGTAGTTCTTGGAGCTCATGCCGGCGCAGTACGCGCCGGAACCCTCGATGACGACGTAATCGCCGATGGAGACCTCGCCCATGAGACGTTCGGCGATGGTTTCCGGTTCGTCGGGCGCGGGGGTGAGCAAATCGCCGGATTCGCAGCAGTGTCCGACGACGACGTACTCAGCCTGCGTGCTCGGAAGTTGACCGGCGGCGGAGACGGAGACGAGCGGGTGTTGAGAACCGTACAGACTCGGTCGGAGGACCTCGGTCATGCCCATGTCGAGCTTCAAAAAGGTGTGACCCTCGGCGGTGCCCGTGGTCACCTTGTCTTGCACCGAGGTGACGACGGCGCACGAGTTGGCCAATAAAAACGTGCCCGGTTCAATCTCGAGCTTCAACTCGCGACCAGTCTCCGCGGCGAACGCCTCGAACGCGTCCTTGACCGGGGCGCCGACGACGGCGAGATCGGTGGACTTTTCGTACGACATGCGTCCAACCTTGTACCCGCCGCCGAGATTGAGCGTCGTCACCGTCGGAAACTCGCGGCACAGATCGAGCGACATTCCGCTCACTTTTTGCCACACCGCCGGGTCGCTCCCGCTTCCGATGTGCGTGTGAATGCGAACCACCTTGAGGTTGTGCTTCTCGACGATCTCCTTCACCTTGGGCAGAGACTCGTACCAAATCCCAAAGGACGAGCTCGGACCGCCGACGTTCGTCTTCCCCGTGCCCCCGCTTCCCAAACCCGGGTTAAATCTCACGCCCACCTCTCCGCCCGGAAACGCCGCCCCAAATCGCTCCAACTGATCCAACGAACACGCGTTCACCTTGACCCCGCGTTTGACCAATTCCGGGAAAAACGTCGGAAGCTCTTGCGTGGACAGGGAAATCTCCTCCCCGGCGAAACCCGCCTTCATCGCGCGCTCGCACTCGTACCCGCTCGACGCGTCGATGTTCAATCCAGCCTTTTTAAAAGTCTTCAAAATCGCCGCGTTCGGGCTCGCCTTCATCGCGTATCGAACCGTGAGACCGTACGCGTTCGGAAACGCCTTGGCCGTCGCCGCCTGCGCCTCGAGCGTCGCCGCGTCGTACACGTACGTCGGCGTTCCGTGCGTCTCCGCCACGCGCTTGACGTCCTCGGGAGTCAAGAAACGAAGCGTCTCGAAGTGTCCCTCGAGCGCGCGCACCTGCAGACGCGCCGCGCGAGGCGTCGCGACGACGCGACGATGTTGGGACTGCTGTCGACGTCCCGCGCATCGATCGACGACGAGCGCGCGCGAGGACGACGCGAGGGCGCCCGGCATGACGCGAGTGGGTGTGTAAATACGTACGCGAGCGTGCGCGCGTGAGTGTGTGTGCGCGCGCGCGACGGTCGCGCGATGAGACGTCGCGGAGTGACGACAGAGGTCGACCCTGATTTTTGTCAAGTCACACCTCGCGACATCACCGCGCGTGGCGCCGTCGAGGCCGACGACGACAACATGCTGTCGCCCGCGCGAACGACGACGCACGTGTCGACGTCGTCCTCGCGCGCTGGACGCGCGTCGAGAGCGACGAGGGCGACGAGAGCGACGAATCGTAATCGCGGTGATGATGAATTTCACGCCGACGGCAAAGACGATGACGACGACGACGCGCGCGCGCCTCGACGCTCGCGACGCGTCGCGCTGACGACGGCGGTGACGACCGCGTGTGTCTCCCTCGGGCGCGACGGGGACGCGCGCGCGACGACGGAGGTGATGTACGAGGGAACGCGTCGGGACGCGTACGCGTTCGACGCGCCGTTGCGGGTGACGGCGCTTCGACAGAGCGTCACGCAGAGCGCGAGCGCCGAGTTCATGAAAACGCAGACGAAGCGAGTGAAATTTAAAATGACGACGTGCGCGAGCGTGGCGGAGGTGTACTCTAATTTAGCGAACGACGGGAAGAAGACGCGAGGCGCGGATTGCGCGACGCTCGGCGACGAGTGGTTGGCTCCGGCGATCGCGAACGGGTTGATACAACCCGTACCGAACGCGGAATCGTCGATGTGGTACAGGAGTTTACCGCCGGTGTGGCGCGCGCTCGTGCGGAGAGATCCAAGGACCGGGGAGGTGAGTTCGAGTGGGTTGATTTACGGCGCACCGTATAGATTTGGATGCGCGATGTTGGCGTACAGAAAAGATAAACTCCCGAAAGGGGTGCCGCCGCCGAGAGATTGGGAGGATTTGTTCGATCCTCGTCTGAAAGGATTGATCGGAATGCCGAACGCGCCGAGATTAGTGTTGAGCGCGGCGCTCAAGGCGGAGGGATTATCGGCGAACGCGGCGGACGTCGGCGGCGTCGACGGACGGGTGAGCGCTCGCGTGCGCACGCTTCGTGAAAACGTCAAGGTGTTCGACGATTTGCAGTATTCACAAGCCATCGCGTGTGGAGATTGCGCCGTGGTCGTCGGACCGTCGGAGGACATCTTTTCCGTCGCGCGACGATCGACGTTGATTGGATTGGCGGTGCCGCGCTCCGGGACGACGCTGTGGAGCGATTGTTGGGTCGTCCCCACGGCGGCGTCGAGAAATAAAGGAGGCGTGCCGTCGCCGCTCGTGGAGCAATGGATTGATTATACGCTATCGCCGGGACGAATCAACATGCGCGTCGGATTGAAAGGGGGTGTGTCGCCACTCATGTTTGACGGCGGCGGCGTGCAGAGCGGATTCGCGAGGTACCCGATGGTGTCCCGTCCGGTGCTCGGGAAGGACGAGGGCGACATGCTCAAGGGGTGGATACCGGACGATTCCGTGTGGGCGGCGAGCGAGTTTCAGCTTCCCCTGAGCCCGCGTGCGCGCGCGCAATACGTCGCCATATCCCGAAGCGCCGTCGCGTAGAAAAAGTGCAGTTTACATCGCGTATGCGTAGCGTATCATTAAATCGTTACGTCGTCTCCGTCGCTAGCACGCGCGCGGATAACGACTCCTCTTGCACGAGAAGCGAGCGAAACCTGTCGACGCGCGCGCGAAGACGCGCGACGTCCTCGGCGCGTTCCGCGAGGACAGCGTCCAATTCGTCCACATAGACATCGACCGCGGATCCCGGTTTATCGACATTGGCGAGAAAATCCATCTCGTGTTTGACCGTCTCCATCGAACGCTCTATGTGTCCGCGATGGGCGGCGATGATGGCGTCTTCTTCGCTCAGGATGACGTCTATGAGGGCGTCGTGCGCGCGCTCAGCTTCGTCTCGCGACATGGACGCCACGGCGTCGGCGGCTCTTCGCGTCGGCGGAGACGCCACGCTCGTGCGTCGCGCCGTCGTCCCGGGTGCGCTCGTCGATCGTGATTTTGCCATCGTCGTGTCGTCTTGAGACGGTTGCGTCGTCGGCGCCCTAGGTGTTGACGCGCGGCGCGACGCCGTCAAACGGGACTCCCTGTGCGCGCTCGCCGCCGACGATAACTCCACCTGACCGTTCCCAGATTTCGATATCTCTTTCACGCGATCGGCATATCGAAGAGTATTGAGCGTGTGTTCGCATGAGCGCTCCGCCGGGGAGATGTTCGCAATCATCACCGTTCGTGAGTTGCCAAGGAAAGAGTCCCTGAGCACCTCAGTTAATTTGGATCCGCGAAACGGGACGTGCGACGCGCCGGAATCGAGCGCTCGTATACACTCTTTGAGCGCCAAGAGCGACTTGTTGATCTCGGCGCCCTCGATGCGGGTCTGCCGATCGTTATCCGTCGTGTCCGCTCCGCGTTCGCTTCCGGCTAAATCGATGAAGGAGAGTTTGCCGTAAATCTCGGCGCTCGGTTCGCCGTGTGCCTCGAGCGCAGAGAGCTGCGCGTTCGCCGTCTCCGCGGGTTTCTTCAACACGAGCTGAAGTATCGCGTGCGAACGAGAAGACTCAGAGTTTGCACCCGTGCTCCCGACGCACCGCGCCTTGGCGCTGTGCTCGACAAGTCGATCGAACGAGTCGCCGTCGGAGACGCAAAACTCTTTCAATCCCACGATGCAAATTTGCGACTTTGAATCCTCGAGCACGCGCAGTTTGCGGCGACCGTTGAGAAGATCGAACACGCGACCACCGTAGATTTCAAACGCGCTCACCCAGAGTTGTAACCGCGAGCGATCGTCGTGACCAGCGGTGGATGGACGTTTGAGCGCGTCGAGCACATCCCTCGCCGCGCGACCCGGCAGAGGCTGCATCGTGTACGTCTTCCCGCTCCCCGTCTGACCGTACGCAAAACACGTCGCATTCGCGCGATGTAAAAGGAATTCCACCAAAGGCGCCACCTCGCTCGCGTACACCTCGTCATTCGTGGATGATTCGTCGAAGACGGCGTCGAACGCGAACGCGTGCTTCTCCACGAATCGCGTCAAATCCACCTTCACCTTTGGTTCCCACACCGTGAGCTCGCGCGCCTCGCCGTCCGTCGTGCATATATCCCTCTCTTTCCTCGACGTTTCCTTGGCGTTTAAAGGTCGTTTACGTACGGACACGCGAATTTTCGATTGCGTCGTCGACGTCGACGCTCTCGGCGTTGACTTTCCGACGCTCGACGAGACGGCGACATCCTCTCCCTCATCATCATCCTCTCTCCCCGCCTCCGCGTCCACGACCGTCTCACACCGTGCACCCCGCGTCTCGTCACCCTCCTCCTCCTCGTCCATCTCGCGATCGCTCTCCGATCTCGCCTCGTTCGAATCCCTCGCGTCTCGACACGCCTCGCGCACCATGCGCATCGCCTTGGCCCTATCCGCGACGTCCCTGATCCCGAGCGCGCTCAGATCCTCCGCTCGAAGCGCGCGCATCGTCTCCACGTCTAAATGTCGCAGATTATCCCTGTACTTGGCCAATCCGTGCGCGCGAACGTACCTGCGCGCGTCGTCGCTCGGCGTCCGTTTAGTCTCTCTGGTTTTTGTCTCTTCGTATCGACGACTGACCGAATCGTCGCGTCTCGGTTCCCTCCCCGCGTCTCGCGCGACGTCCCGCCGAATCGACCGCGCGTCGCGCGCGAATATATGTCTCGCCTCCGTTCCGCGTCGTCGTCATCGCACCATCGCGCGTCGCGCGTCGTCGCGCGCGTCCTCGTCGTCGTCATCGAACGAAAATCGATCGGTCGCGATCCGCGCTCGCGAGCTCGCGCGTCGCGATCCGCGCGCGAGAGAGAGAGCGATCGACGCGTGAATTTTCGTTCGACGCGTTCACCGTCTCGGCGCGCGCGATCGCGCGTCGCTCGCGTCGTCACGCGACGGTTTCTGGGCACGCGGGCGACTCATCATCGCGCTCGTTGACTCGGCGCCCACGACGGCCCGATCGCGAAATCCTCGCGCGCGACGCGCGCGCGCGACTCGATCGGTCGCGTGTACGCGCGCGGTCGAACGACCGGTCGACGTCGCGCGTCTCGCGCGCGGCGAGATCGTCATCGCGCGTAAACGCGGGGCGAGGCGCGCGCGAATTCATCGACATGTCGAACGACCTCGGGGCGTCGACGACGACGGCGGACGCGTCGACGGAGACGCCGCGCGCGGACGATGGGACGTACGAATCGGCGTTGCGACGCGTGATGGGTAATCTCGCGGACGAGGGGACGCTGGAGGCGGCGCTTCGAGACGCGGCGAGCGCGATGGCGAGGGGCGGGCGCGGCGAGGGCGCGGCGAGCGACGGAGACGACGCGAGGGGCGGCGCGACGACGACGGCGAGCGACGGTATCGGTGCGACGAATGCGGCGACGCCGACGCCGACGACGGTGTTGGAGGAGATCGACGCGGATTCGGAGGCGAGAACGGTGTTGGAACAGAGTCGGTTGGCGAGTTTATTGAGCGCGGCGGAGCGCGGGACGCCGATGGTGGCGTTGTTTTTAATGATTTTTGTGTATAAGAATTTCGCCGCGTTGGCGTTCGCGGGGTGGTTGGTGTACGTGTTGATGCGGGTGAACGCCAAATTGGTGAGGTGCGTGAGCGAGCGAGAGGAGAGGAAGATGTACGACGTGGCGGTGATGGCGGGGGCGGCGGGGACGCACGCGGCGGCGATTTGGTTGTTTTCGCCGACGGGTCGACACGCGAGACGTTTGTTTCAACCGCCGGCGACGGGTGGGGGCGGTGGCTTTTTAGAGAGTCTGTGGGACGTCATCATATTGGATCTGTGGATGCGGTACGCGTTCGTGTTGCTCAAGCTCGCCGTAGTGGCTCTGCCGTTTACGTTTTTACAACGCGCGTTGAAAAAGAGCCACTCATCGCCGACGAAACTCTCCCTGACGCGCGTCTACCGACGTCGCGCGTCTTTTTTGAGCGCGGTCGAGTACGCTAATCTCATCTTTCGAAGCTGCGTCCCCGTGCCGATTTGGTTGGCGTACTTTAAGCGCGAATTGCCGAGTTTCCTCGCCTCCTTCGTCACGGGTCTGTACATCGTCTTCAAGCTCAAGGGCCTCGCCCATCGCGGCACGGACTTTTTCAAGGCATCGGCCGCGTGGATGGGATGGCAAAAGCACGCTCCCGCGCACGGCGAGGCCGCCACGCGCGAGGACCTCATGGAATCCGGCGACGTGTGCGCGATTTGTCAAGAGGAGTGCGTCGACGCGACCAAGCTTCGGTGTTCGCACATTTTTTGCGAGGATTGCATCGGCGAGTGGTTCGACAGGCAGCCGGCGCGAGGGACGGCGCGCGTGGGGACGAAAACGTGTCCGGTGTGTCGAGCAGTGGTGCAGAGCGGCGTGCAAAAATCGTACGGAAACGGAGAGACGGCGATGATGCCGATGGTGTTTTGATTTCGAGACGAAACGAAACGAGTCGAGCGGAGCGCGATGTAAATGAAAAACATTTGAAATGCGTTAGAATTCACACAACTTGACAAACAATACTTAGAGCTTTTCTTCGCCATCCGCCGCACGAAGCGCACCGAGTTCGGTCGGCGCTTGCGTGCCGCAAATGGTCGACTTACCGAACGCGGCGGCGGTGTCGACACCCTTGCTCGCCTCTTCGGCGATTTTGGACGAGATCCACTCGAAGGTCACCTTCAAGCCGTCGGCGAGCTTGACGGACGGCGCCCAGCCGAGCTTTTCCTTGATGAGCTCGTTGTTCGAGTTGCGACCGCGCACGCCCTCCGGACCCGGAATGTGCTTGATCGGGATATCCTTGCCCGCGAACTTCAACGCCATGGCTTGCATCTCGTTCATGGACACCATCTCGTCGGAACCGATGTTGACCGGTTCGGAGAAATCGCTCTTGGTGAGACGCAAGATGCCCTCGACGCAGTCATCGATGTAGGTGAACGAGCGCGTTTGCTTACCGTCGCCCCACATCTCGACCTCGCCGACCGCGGTGGCCGCTTTGCGGCAAAACGCCGCCGGCGCCTTTTCGCGACCACCCTTCCACGTTCCGTACGGTCCGTAAATGTTGTGGAATCGACCGATGCGCGTTTGAATGCCGAAATCGGATTGGTAGTGCTTGTACACTTCCTCGGACGCCAACTTTTCCAAACCGTACGCATCCTGCGGCTGCGCCGGCCACGCGCTCGCCTCCTTCAAACCGTCTTGCATCTCCGTGCTCAACTGCGTCCCCTCCGGGTAGATGCACGCGCTCGACGCGTAAAAGCATCGAGTCACGCCGCACACGCGCATCGCCTCCATCATGTTAAAGGAGATCATGACGTTGTTATAAAAGATGACCGAGTGGTTGGACTGAATGAAACCCATCCCGCCCATGTCCGCCGCGAGGTTAAAGCAATGGTCGCACCCTTGCAGCACTTTTTTGCAGTTTTCGAACAAGCGCAAATCCGCCAGGATGAATTCGTCGCAGAACATCTCCTCCTGCGCGTGCGCGAATGTAATCGCACGAGACGCGACACACGATTCGTCAGTCTTTCAGCGCGCACGTTTTCACCACCCGCACCCGCGCCTCGCGTCTCGCGCGTCTCACCACGCGCGCCCGAACGTCATTTTTCCGGGTTCCGCACACACGCCGGCACCGTCGCACACGTCGTGCCAATCGCCCTCACGCGTCGCCCTCGTCCCGCTCGACATCCACTCGTCGCTTCACACGATGAAGACGTTTTCACGTCATCCTCACGCGTGCGCCTTCGCGCGATCGCGCGTTCGCACCTCCATGTGTTCGTTCCGTTTCCAATCGCACGCCACCACGCGATGCCCCTCCTCTTTCAAGCGCTTGGCCAGATGACTGCCGATGAAACCACCCGCGCCGGTGACACAGACGGTCAATTTCTTCTCCGGCCAGTACGGCTCGGTGCCATAAATCCCTCGCAATTCGTATCCCGCCGCCGCCATCGCGCTCGTCCGTCGTTCGCCGCCGTCGCGCGTGTGCCGCCACGCACGGAAGCGGTCGACGTCAACGCGCGGGCTTTGCGCTGTGTGTGTGCGCGCACATACAAAGTACACAGACGAATCACGTATCGTAGTGTAGACGATGTATACCCTAACGTGTGTGTGTTTTAGTAACGTACGCGCCGGTCGCACCTGTTCGACGGTCGGGACTGTCCGCGTTCCGACACCGCGACTTTTATTTTTTATGTGGTTCGAGTGTCGTAGTCAAGGTACGGAAACGGGTATGTATCATGACATATCATCACGTCTCGAACGCGGCGGCGCCCGGTCGTTCCCGCGAAAAGTGTGGTGTGGTGGTCGAGCGCGTCGTCATTCCGCGTCGCGTCGCGTCGACGGACCGCCGATACTTGACTCGACGCGTTCGCTCGCGTGTCTTCACTCGTTCGCGTGTCTTCACTCGCGCGCGTGCGTTCAGTCGTTCATTGATTCATTCATTCATTCATTCATTCATGGGGGCGCCGCCGCCGCCATCGCCATCGCCGGCGCTCGACGATGCGCGTTTGGGCGCGCTCTTGACGCCCGTCGAGCGGTACCTCCGAGCGTGTGGACTCGCCAAGACGGCGACGGCGTTGCGCGCGGAGCGTAAACTGCGCGCGCACCGAGATTTGGTGGCGGCGAGCGAGGCGTGCGGGAACGGCGCGACGGAGGGCGACGACGACGACGCGTCGACGGCGTTGGCGCTCGTCGAGGCGTGGGAGAATAAGAGGAAACGCGACGGCGCGGACGAGGATGGAAAGGCGAAGAAACGGGCGAAACCGGCGGAGAGCGATTCATCGTCGTCGTCGTCGAGTTCGTCGTCGTCGAGTTCGTCGAAATCGAAATCCGGGTCGAAGAGCGGAGGGTCTTCTTCGAGCGATAGCGACTCGAAGGAGGCGAAGAAGAAGAGCGAGGAGGCGACCAAGGCGGCGTCTTCGAGCAGTAGCTCGTCGTCGAGTAGTTCGTCCGAGAAGAAGGATGCGCCGATGAAGGATGCGTCGAGCAGTAGCTCGTCTTCGTCGAGCGGTGGCTCTTCGTCGAGCGGTTCGTCCGAGAAGGAGGAGGCGAAACCGGCGGATTCGTCGTCGAGCTCTTCGTCCTCGAGCTCGAGCTCGAGCTCGTCTTCTTCAGAGAAGAAGGCGGAACCGGCGAAGAGCGCGTCGTCCAGCGACAGCGAATCGGATAAGAGCGCCGAGAAAAAGGCGGATTCCTCGTCCTCGAGCTCTTCGAGTTCTTCGAGCAGCAGCAGCAGCTCGTCCTCCGAAAAGAAGGAGGAGGCAAAGAAGGCTGATTCCTCTTCGTCCTCGAGCTCTTCGTCCTCGTCCTCGAGCTCTTCTTCCGAGAAGAAGGAGGAAACGAAGAAGGAGGAGGCTTCGTCCTCGTCCTCGTCCTCGTCCTCGAGCTCGAGCTCCTCTTCCTCCGAAAAGGAGGAAACGAAGAAGGACGAGGCGTCGTCCTCGTCCTCCTCTTCTAGCTCTTCCTCTTCCTCCAGCAGCTCTGCCTCCGAGGAGAAGAAGGAAGAAGAAAAGAAGGACGAGGCCTCGTCATCGTCGTCCTCGAGCTCTTCGTCCTCGAGCAGCAGCAGCAGCTCTGCCTCCGAGGAAAAGAAGGAGGACGCCGCGGCGGCGGCGTCCTCCTCGTCCAGTTCTTCTTCTTCGAGCAGCAGCAGCAGCAGCAGCTCTGCCTCCGAGGAGAAGAAGGAAGAGGAAAAGAAGGATGACGCCTCTTCCTCGTCTTCCAGCTCTTCCTCGTCTTCCAGCAGCAGTTCCTCTGAAGAGAAGAACGAGGAAACCAAGGACGACGCGTCGTCGTCGAGCTCCTCCTCCAGCTCCTCCTCTGAAGAGAAGAAGGAGGAAACTAAGGATGATGCCTCGTCTTCGTCGAGTTCGTCGTCGAGTTCTTCCTCTTCCTCTTCCTCTTCTTCCAGCAGCTCATCGAGCTCGAGCGACAAGGTACGCACGAGTAGCGCGAACAAGGGCGGCGACGCGGCGCCGTCCGCCGAAAAACCGGCGGGCGTGCCCTTCCAGAGGTGAGAGCCTTCGGCGGTCACGACCAAAGCATCGATCGACGCGTCTCGCGACCCGACCCGAGTGACTCCTCGAACGAACGTCTCGACTGACGCGCGCGTGTCTCGTTTCTTTTCGTCGTCGTCGCAGAGTTAATAGCTCCGAGTGGCTCGGAAAGAAGGGTTCGTGGGACATGTCCTACGAGGGCACGTTCGGCGAGTCTGGATACGGCGCCAAGGCACAGGCTGTGCTCGGTCAAGTGCGAGGCGCGCGCTTCCAACACGAGAAAAATAAGCGCAAGCGAAGTTACTTTGGCGGCGCCATCGACGATAACGCCGTCAACTCTATTAAATTTGAATCGGATAGCGAATAAAGGGACCCGTAGCTGCGCGTCGGTACAGGACGGACGCTCACCTTGAAATTTGAAAGAATGCGAATACTACAAAGCAAATGGAATGATGGAATGATGGGACGCGCGCGCGATCGTTCCTCTTCTAAAACGCGACGTCCTCCTCTAACTCGAGCTCGAGCCCCGCGACGTCGACGAGGAGATCGGCTTCGTCCAACGCGCGGCGCAACTTTGCGTTCTCCGACCGCAACGCGGCGATGGCTAACTCCTGCGCCTTGATTTTTTTCCTCGCGTCTCGCAGTTCATCGCGTTCGCGCAGGCGAAGCCATTGGGAATCTTCGTCCATGGTGCCGAGCCAAAAATCGTTCCCACCGCTCGCCATCATCTTTTGAACCTGCGAGTCGTCGGCGGGCGGCGAATCCGGCACGGACATGGGCGGTCCGAGTCCGATTTTCGCCATGGACGCCGGCGGCACCTTGGAGATGGCGCCCCCCGCGCCCATCTGCGACTGCGCCTCCGTCTGCGCGGACACCAACACCGCGAGCTGAAGCGGGACGACGACGAGCGCGGTGAGAATGGACACCACGGTGGCGACGCGTCCCTGCGCCGTCGTCGCCTCGAACGGTTGCCCGATGCCCGTGAGGGTGAGAAAACTCCAGTAAATGGCGTCGCCGACGTCCGAGATGTTCGGATTGGTGTCCACCTCTAAATCGTAAAATAATTCTCCGCTGATCAAGAAGACGCACAAAAACTCCACGGCGACGGCGACGACTTTTTCGTTTTGAGACTTTTCTCTCTTCTTTTTGGCGCTCGCCGACGACGACGACGCGTCGTCGTCTCCCGACAATCCCTCGAGATCCAACACGCGAAGCAAACGCAACGCCCGAAACAAACGCAGAGGTCTAAACTGTTGTAACGTGTCCTGTCCCGCGCCTCCGATCCCAATCAGACTCAGGATGAACCCAAACGTCGGCAAGAGGGATAAAAAGTCGATCAACGCCGCGGGCGATCGAAGATACCTCAATTGAAACTCTTCGCTCCACGCGCGCACGACGTACTCGAACAAAAATATCGCCTGCAAACACGACTCCGCGAGCGCGATCCCACCGTCATCCAACGCCGGCACGAACGCTTTCGGCACGAAACTCGGCATCACCGCCGCCAACCGCACCCCTTCCGTCGTCGCCTCGGCTTGCAACGACTCCAACCCGGCGACGACGAACACCAACGCCGTCGTCCCCACCGTCCATATCCCGCTCGAATCCGCCACCTTTAAACAATCCTTCGTTCTCTTCGCCAGCGTCTGCGACGTCCACTCGGCGAGTTCAAACGCCGCGCGCTCCGGATCGTCGTCGTCGAGCGTCGTCTCGCCGCCGCCGTCGCCCCCGTCGTCGTCCAACGAATCGTACGTCCCCGAACCCATAAACGCACACCGCGCGTCCCGACGACGACGACGAGAACACCGAGACGACGACGACGACACCGCGCGTCGTCGAGACGCACGCGCGGTCACCGACGTCGACGATCCAGCGCGCCGTTCGTCGTCGACTTCACCCGTCGTCATCCGCGCACACTCACGAAACGACGACGACGCGCGTCCCGACGACGACGACGACGACGACGACGCGCGCGACGACCGCACATTCGCCCTCACCACCCTCGCGCGGTCTTTTCCTACACCCCACCACACGCCGACGCGCGACGACGACGCCGGAAACGTCGTCGTCATCGCCATCGTCCCACGACGACGCCCACCGAGCGACGCGCGGCGCCCACTCGGGTGTGACGATGGAGGGACGGGACGCACCGACCGACCACTCACTCGACCACTCACGCACTCACGCACTCGATCGATCGACGCGTTCGTCCGTTCTCGCCCCCCCCCCCCCCGGCCCCCCCCCCCCTTTTGAAAAAACCCCCCCCCGGCCCGCGCGGGGGGGGGGGCGGGGGGGGCCCCCCGGGGACGGATTGGCGAGGCATGGCCCGTGGGAAGCGAAGAGAAAGGAAAA
>Ga0181589_10001895_pt1 | contig 16384 bp, 10 predicted proteins | sample 071ome_25_FD_132444 | JGI IMG/M metagenome (GOLD analysis project Ga0181589, IMG submission 132444) | Coastal salt marsh microbial communities from the Groves Creek Marsh, Skidaway Island, Georgia - 071410BT metaG (megahit assembly) | ecosystem: Environmental > Aquatic > Marine > Intertidal...
CGACGACGACGGCGGCTTCGTCGTCGTCGCTCGCCACCGGGACGGCGGCCGCGGCGATGAAAGCCTCCGTTTCTTCGTTCGACACGTCCTCGTCCTCGTCCTCCTCGTCTTTCGAATCACCTCCGAATCCCATCATCGCGCCCGCGTCGACGCCCTCTTCGTCTAAGATTTGCGTGAAGAGTTCGGTGGCGTACGTGCTCACCAAGACGGAGATGCCGACGATGGCGACGGTTTCAAAAACGAGCGCGCCCTGCGCCTGATCCTTGATGGAATTTTCATCGAACACGGCTGCGAGTAAAATAGAGCCGAGGTACGCGTCGATGAACGCGGTCTTGGAGCTCCCAATGAAGTGGGCGGCGAAAAACTCGTTAAACTTGAGCGGCGTGAGTCCGCACACGTACCAGTTGCCGCTGATGGGAATGGGTAAAATCGGACACAATCGAAGCAACAGCGCGGATTTAAATCCCTCGGGAACGGTCGTGTCTGGAAACTCGGATGAATCGAATCGTCTGCTCAGAGCCTTGAACCACTGCTGCTCCCCGACGGGTTCGCTCTCGCCCCATTTGAAGGAGAGGATCTTCTCCTTGAAGACGTATCGACCCAAGAAAAAGTTGACGCTCGCCGCCATTGTGCTCGCGAGAGACGTCGCCATCGTGCCCCCGAACACGCCCCCAAACACCACGGGCGAAATCACCGGCAACACGAAACCGATGGGCAGAAACTCATCCGTCATGGTTAACTTTTCCGCCATGAACAACCCCACGTAGACGGCGAAAACCGTCGCCGCGGGAAACGCCTGTAACTGATCCAAATATCCACTCAATTCGCTCCTCGGCGGCAATCCAAAAAATTCCGTCAACTCATCGAACCCTCCCACTGCCTGCAACGCCGCCAATCTCGGTAAAAACAACCGCACAACCACCCCCGCGATGGCGACGTTCACCGCGCTCGACAACAACGGCGCCGCGTCCTTCACCGCGTCGCTCTCAATCAACGCCTTACTCCTCGCGCTCCAGTACTCACCCACCGCGCTCGGGATCGACGCCCTCGCTCTCGCGCGCATCTCCTCGCGCTCCGCAGTCCACGTCTCGCCGGGTTCCGGTCGTCGTCGCGCGAGCTCCAACGCCGCGAGCAACGCCGTCGCCTCCAGCGAGTCATCCTCCCTGAGCGGTTTATACTTGATCTCGCGCCACAGCGCCCCGAGCGCCTCCCCCGCGGGTTTACGTTCGCGTTTCTTCGCCCCGCGCCTCGTCTCGCCCGTCGCCGTCGTCGCCGTCGTCACCGTCGCGTCGTCGTCGTCGTCGTTCGTGCGAGCCGCCCTCGTCACGATGCGCGCGCGTCTCCTCACGCCACGCGCGCGCGCGCGCCGTCCCGCGCGAACCGTCGTCGACCGCACCGCCGCCGCCATCGCCGTCGCCGTCGTCGTCGTCGACCGCACCGTCGCCGTCGCCATCGCGCGCGGCGCTCGACGTCCGACAGTGGCGCGCGCGCCCACGACGCCCATCCTCGCGTCGCCGCGTCATGGCGACGTCGTGGCGCCCGCCGACGGGCGCGCGCGATCGATTGGGGCTCATACGAGACGCCCTCTCGCGCGCGCGCGGTGGGGCGGTGAATAAGACGCCGTACTGGCGAGAGATTCGCGCGGCGTGCGTCGAGGGGCGCGCGCGAGGAATCATCCCGCGGGAACGCGTCGACGCGTGCGCCATCGCGGCGTTCGGAAACGACGCGCGATCGATGGCGCTGCACGAGATGTTTCTGGCGACGCTGGGTGGGGTGATGGAGGCGGCGCGGGCGCAGGCGGTGGCGACGAGGGCGCTGGCGAACGCGGCGCGAGAGGCGCGAGAGGCGCGAGAGGGGCGAGGGGCGCGAGAGGGGCGCGAGGGGCGGCCGTCGGTGGAGACGGAGGAGGAGAAAGGATCGTCGATGGCGCGCGCGCGAAGGGTCGAGGCGACGGTGGCGACGACGACGTCGGAGGTGGAGGCGAAGAGGAAACGCGCGCGGCGACCGAAGTCGTCGACGGGCGCGCGAGGCGCGAGAACGGCGTCGGGGGCGCCTCTGGGGGAGACTCGAGCGATGCGCGTCGCCGCGGGAGGGGCTTTGACGGCGGCGCGGCTCCGCGCGCGCGCGCTGGCGATGTGTTCGAAGGAGGGGATCAAGGTTCGCGCCGACGCGGCGAAACTCTTCGGAAGCGCGTGTCGGGAACGCGTGCGGCGAGTCGTCGCGGACGCCATCGCGCGACGAAATTACGCGCGGGCGGTCGACGGTACGCGGTGGAGCGATCAAAATTCGGGGAAACGTCTCCTCCTCTCGCACGTCGCGGAGGTGATGCGAGACGACGCCACCGTCGACGCCAACCGCGCAGCCGCGAGCGTCTTCTCCGCGCTTCCGCAACCACCCTTCGCGCGGTGACCATTCACCGTCCTCGCGCGCGATCGCGTATTCATCCATTTATATTCGCACTCCTAGTCCTCGCGCCGCGCGGCGCGCGTGTAACGCACGTGTACACTATCTAGTATCGCGTCATCGCTAGTATCGCCCTACGCGCACGTCTCGATAGCATACGTCGACGCCTCGGAACATCGCCAGCACGCGCTCCGTCGTTCGTTCGTTCGTTCGTTCGTTCGTTCGTTCGTTCATTCATTATTACACACAAAAACACGCACAAGGCACAAAACGCCGCGTCTCTTCCTCTCGCGCGCTCTCTCTCGCGCGCGACAGACAGACGTACACGATCGCGCGTCATCCTCCGCGCCCACCCACCGCGCGTCGACGGACGACGCGCCATCGACCATCAATCGCGTCACTCGATACCTCTCACTCGATGATTCGCGTCGCCCGCGCGCGTCTCCCCCCCGCGCGCGTCCTCGGCGTGGTCAACAAGCCCAAAATCGGCGATGTCGCGTCGCGCGGCGCCACCGGCGGCCGCGTCACCGATTCCCCGCCTCCGCTCGCGCGACGCGACGCGCGGTGTCGCCCGAGCGCGGTGACGTCGAGCCACACGCTTTGTTCCCCGTCGTCCACCGTCGCGCGCGGGGCGGACGCGTCTCGATCGCGTCGACGACGCGGCGACGACGCGTCCGGCGTCACGCGCGGGCGCGACGGCGCGAATCTGGAACGCACCGCGTCCCGACGCGGCGACGCGGACGCGAACGAGGCGAACGCGCGGTGCATGAGACTTTGGGAAAAGTGGTCGATCGACGGAGACGGTCGAGTGGGCGCGGTGCGCGTCGCGCGCGCGCGTGTGACGCACGATGGGTGAATTGTGCGACAAACCGTTACTTTTCGCGCCTTTTTTTGAAAAAAAGTGACGCGGCGAGCGGCGAGGCGCGCGTGCTAGTGCGCTAGTGCCGTATGGGTGAAAACGCTAGTAATAATACTCGTCGTCGTCGTCGTCGTCGTCGTCGTCGTCGTCGTCGGACCGTCGACGTCGACGACCGGCGCCGCGACCGGCGCCGCGACCGGGACGTCTGGCGCGGGACGACGCGCGCCCGCCGTCGGGCGGCGACCGCGACGCTTGTTTCTTGGCGCGGTTCAGGCGCACGCGGCCGCGCGAGGCGACGACGCCGTGCGCGTCGTAGTCTATGGCGGCGTCGAAACCGATTTCTTTGAGACGACGGACGACGCCGGCGGCGACGCCCGAACCGCTGGCGCTCTTGGGATCGCCGATGTAGTGATAAATGCGACCCTTTGATTTTAAGACGCGCTTGAGCTCGGCGTAAAACTCGGTGGAGTAGAGCTCGCCGGCGAGGGAAAACGTCGGTGGATCGTGGACGATGACGTCGAATTCGGCGTCGGGAAGCGTCTTGACGACGTCGGCGCCGTTCCCGTAGAGCTGTTCGATGCCTCCTTCAAATAACGGTCTCGAGTGCGGATTCACGCGACACATAGCCGTCATCGTTCGATCGAGCTCGATGGTCGTCACGCGTGCGCCGTATTTTTCCGACGCCACGCACGACGTGTACGCCAGTCCCGTGCAGACGTCGAGCACGCGCGCACCTTTACGAATCGGTCCCGCCGACACCAACTTCTTCTCCGTGTCCTCCTTCGGATCCACCCCGACGCCGAACCGATGCATGGAGAACCCCGCGATGAGCGCCGTGGGCCACGTCCCGTCCCCCGTCGGCATCAGCGACACCGCGCGATTCGTGTCCTCGCTGTATCGCACCACCTTACGAAACCCACCAATCGTCCAATCGTCCTCGTTCGCCGGTTCGTACACCCCTCGCGCGTCCGCCGCCATGGTCTCCACGTCGTCCCACGCGACGAACACGTCTCGGCCGCCCATCGTCGCCCGAACCCCGGTCGGGGAGAGCGCGGCGCACACGCGCGGGGTTTTCGAAAAATCAAAACTCACGCTCGCCGTGGCGTCGCCGCGTTCACGCGCCTCCACGCACCGTCTCGCCTCGAACGCGGTGACGAGCGGCGGGTGCGGATCGAGCGCGGGCAGCGGCGGCTCGAATCGCGCGCGCGCGTCGTCGCGCGCGTCGTCGTCTCGAGACGCGGCGCGCGTGTCGAGCGCTCTCTCTCTCGCGTCGTCGCGCGGGTCGTCGTCTCGAGACGCGGCGCGCGGGACGAGCGCGCGCGCGCACCGGCGGCGGACGCGCGCGCGCGCGTTCGACGACGCGCGCGCGCGCGGGACGCGGTCGTGGAGAGGGGTCGAGGACGAGGTCGACGGCGTCGTCATCGCTCGCCGGTCGCCGGTCGGCGCGGTCGGGTCGTCGTCGGACTGTGTCGATTACAACCGGAGCTCGTCGTCGGTTGGCGCGCGCGAGCGAGACGCGCGGCGGCGCGTCTCCGTTCACCGGGAGTGAAGACCTATGGCGTTTGAGGCAGCCTCGGTGGAGAAACGCGACTCATCGTCGGGGCTGGATGACGATTTGAGCGGGTTTCTGGGCGCCGTCTTTGGAATTTGGATGGCGACGCCGGATTTATTCGCGTGCGAACGCGCCTCGACGAGGGCGCGAAGTTGCTCGCCGCCGCCGCTGGCGTTGATGAGGAAATCCTTGACGTGATTGGCAGCCTTCTTTTCGCTTCGCATGGCGCCGAGTTCGGTGACGCACGCGTCGAGCGCGTCTCTGGTCATGCCGGGAAGCGAGAGTAAGATTTGAGACACGGACTGGGTCTTGGGTGAGAGCCAGACGATGATGTCGCGAATCAACCCGAGAATGTCAGCCTGGTACGCGGCGTTGGAACTCTGCGTCAAGGCCACGAGGGTGGCTTGGAAAACCTCTGAACCGACCGTTTCTCGAAGCGCCTGCGGAGCGTCGGGACCGCCGGCGGCGGCGGTGAGCCCGCGCACGAAGCTCAACGCGTGTCCGGTGGCTTCGGCGTCGTCCCAGGTGAGCGCGGCGGTGGCGGTGGCGACGCCGGCTCGCACGGCGTTGGCGTCTCCGTGCGCGATCCACGCCGAAATGTGCTTTCCGCCGGCGTACATGGTGGACATTTGCGAGTTAGACATGTCACCGATGACGCCCGACATACCGCTTCCTCTGCTCTTGCGTCCGTACGTGCCCTCGGGAGCGGCGACGATGGCGAGAAGCGCGCAGTGATCTCTGGTGACGTCGCGTAGGATGCGTTCCGAAATCAAGTCATCCACCTGCACGCCGTCGATCTCGTCTTCTTCGTGCTTATCCATCGTCTTCGTCGCGTTCACCACCTTTGTGTCCATCCATCCCGCCGATAACCGATCGTGCAGGCACGCGCACAGCGGATTCACGAGCTTCGCTTGCCATAACGCGCGATGCGCCGCGGGACACCGACCCATGATTTGTCGCACCGCCGCGTGCACCGCCTGTCGCACGTGTCTCAGATCCATGTACTGAAGGTGCGCCAATAACGACGCCTCGCACGCGTTGGCGAGCGCCTCGTTCGGGTAAAACGCGGCGGGCGCGTGAATGCTAAACAACGCAAAGATCGAGTACGAACAGTCTCGCAGACACCGCATCCAGTCGCGAGACGCGCTCGTCGTCGTATTCGAACCCGCTTCCTCTTCGCTCAAGACTTGCGCGCGCGCCGGACCGTGAATCAAATATGCCGCCTTTTCTTCAGGAGACATGTCGAGCGCGCCGCCCAAACCCACAGCTTGCATCGCCGCCTTACCCTCGGGCGTCCAAAGCGCGTGAATCGTTTGCGATAGCGTCGCCACGAGCGAAATGACCCATTCCATGTGATCCGCCGCCGGGCACTCCGAAATCGGTGGTGGCGGGTCCACGGGTTTGAGCAAGCCCGCGGGAACCTTCGCCGTCTCCGCATCGCCGAGACTTCGTCTCAAACAACGCTCGGTGAGTTGTACATCGTGAAACAATTCCCAGTGCGCCGAGGATAATCCCTGAGTCCCACCGCTCGCTTCGCCCGCCGCCATGGTGGGAATGGCTAAAAGGTGAGCCACCTCGGGCGACATCGTTCCTCCCGGCATCCATCGACCGCGCACCGACGCGAGCAACCACTCGAGAACTTCGCGCACGCGCACCGAGCCCGAAGGTCCGGCGACGGCGAGCAAAGCTTCGGCGAGAGATCCTCGCTCGGCACCGCTCAATCGACCGGATGACTTCATGGCTTCTATTTGTGAAGCGAAAGCTTCGAGGTGCGGATTCAACGCCTGCGAGAGAGAAACGCGACGAGGTTGTCAGTTGAAATTCTCGTTGAAAAATCCAGGGAAACGATCGAGTCGTCGCGAAAAGAGTCGCATGTCGCCGCCGCAGGTCGAACAGTAACCGCCGAGGAGGAGACTCCCGAACCGCGGCGGCTATTTTATGTCGCGCCCCAGCATAAAGCAAAACGAGTGAGAAAGGTTCGTCAAGTTTTCTAAGAGGCGCATTCATCGATTACGCGCGTGCGCGTATACACACGTACCTGTGGAGCGGCTGAACAAACAATCAAAATCGCCGCGCACACCTTTTGGCGCGCTGCTTGCCCCGTGCGCCCGCTCGCGACGATATCGCGTTGACGCACCGGCGGCGCCCCCGCGTTCACGTCGGCGGGTAACTCGTTCAATATCGTAAACATTCGACTCATGATGGTCGCCGCGGCGTCTGGTCTCGCCTTGGCAAATTTACCATACGTCTCGAGCATCTTCGCCACCTGCGCGTTGCTCAACGGTGCCTTGTAATCGATGGCGATGAGGTTACCCAACAACGTCTCCAGGATGCTCGAAAATCCCGCAAACGAAGGTCCCTCCGTCGGAAGCGCGACCATGATCGCCTCTAAGAACGAAGTCGCCCCTTCTAAAGCAGCGCATTTCGTTTCATCTGTGCTATTCGCCAACGGTCCTCCCGGTTGCGTCCACGAAATCACCGTGCCGGTGTTTTGCGCCGCCTGATTGGCGGCGTTGCTCGGGCAGAGCGCCGTGCACAGCTTGGTGATGTCCATCCACCTCGCTCGGATTTGAATCCACCGTTCTCTGAGATCGAGCGCGCTCTCGCACTCGTCCGCCCAATCCTCGGATTTATTTCCAGGGATACCCGTGGTGTCGAAACCGGAGGCGATGCCGGCGCCGGCGTTGAGCCACACGCGCGCGATTTCGAGCAGCGCCTCGGGCGCGCCCGCGGGAAGAATCCCGTTCGGCTCGGACTTTTGCGAGTTGTACGGATTGGCGGCGCCGGTGGAGGGCGGACCGCGAGTGAACGTCTTTGGAAGTTCCGCGCCCATAGCTCGGAGCATCACCGGCCACGCGCCGATGATCATCTCCACCGTCTCTAAACTCGGAAACCTCGTGAGTCCGAGCATGCGCTCGAGAAACAAATTTCTCGTCGCCTCGTCCGCGATGGTGCTCAGGTGATACGACGCCATCGAGGCCATGGCATCGGCTAAACGTTTGATGTACTCTAACTCCTCTGAATCGCTAATGAGGTCGGACTGTTGCGGATGCGAGACGACACGTTCCGCCGCCGCGGACAACGCGTTCGCCGCGAGCACCATGCCCTTTTCGAGATCCGCGTCGTCCTGTTCGTTGACGCCCTTGGCTACGTTACTTCTTCGAGAGACGATGGATCGTAGGACATCACACGCGGAACATCGAAAATTCTCGCTCGACTGCGACGTGGATCGAACGAATCGCGTCGTGCGGTCAGTCGTCTCTTCGCGCGGCGTCCATCGGGTTTTTAAAAAGAAAACAGAAGTCTCCTCTCGGCGGGTGTCGGCGTCTCGGACAGTACTAGCAAATGTTCCACAGAGGGATGTTCGGATGGTTGATCCTTGTTGGATTATCATCATCGACGTCGACGTCGACCGAAGAGTGACTCTGTGATGCGCGAAATGAAGAAGGAAAGAAAGAACGAAAGAAAGAAAGAAAGAAAGAACGAAAGAAAGAAAGAAAGAAACGCGACGACATACGACGCACCAAGAGCATTCCGCACGCCTCGATCAAACCGCTCCTCATGATTGGCGCGAGCGGAGCCCACTCGCTGTACACGCTCGCCGCCCCTAACGCCGCGCTCACCGCCGCCGCGTGTTGTTTCACCAAATGTGCGTCCGCGACCGATGTCGCCTTGGTGTAATGCCTCTCCATGAGCGAATAAATCGCCGGCAAGAGCGTACCCACCGTGCTCGACAAACCTCCCAACAGCTCTCGCATCCGCCCGCCTATTAAATCTTCGTTATACACCGCGACATCCTCCGCGACGAACCGAATGACGTTCGCCCCCATCTCCGCCGCTTGCGGCTCCTCACTCGCCGCCATCGCCATCAAATCCGGCACCAACCGCGTCCACAGACTCGCCCCCTCCTGCCGCACCACCTCCGCCATCAACGTCGCCGCCTTGGACTTGACCGCGTACGGTTCCGCCGCCCCACCCTCGCTCACCTCTCGCAGCATTCCGTGCGCCAACGCCGCCATCTCCATCCGCTCGCTCTCACTCATCGTTCGCCACCGCCCTCGAACCAATTCCCGAAGCGTCGCGTACCCAAAGTGTCTCGCCTCGAGCGCCCGCGTTTTGGCGCACAGCGACCGACACGTCTCCATCGCCATTCGACAGTCCCCTCGCTTCAACTGCGTCATCGATCACACACAATCACCACGTTAGCGTCAATCAATCACGGCGCTCTCTCTCTCTCTCTCGCGTCTCCGTCTCCGTCCACGCGCGTCTCACGACGCGCACACCGACACCATCGCGCACGTCGCGCGCGACGAGACAACCGTCCCCGCGTGCCCTACCTCTTCCGCGAGCGCCACCGCGCGCGCGCGCGCAGACGCGCCCCCCGCGCCTCGCGAACCGGCGAGGAGCACCTCCGCGCACGTCTCCGCCGCGCTCGACGCCATGACGCTCGCCCGGCGTCGTCGCGCGCGTCTGCCGTCGAGCGTTGAAGCGCGTCGGACGACGGGGCGTGGCGACATCTTTATCACGGTGATAAACCTTTGGATCGCTCGTATACGTACTCGTACACAGTATGTAACATCTATGAACACCTATCTATCTATCTATCTATCTATCTATATTCCCGACCCGACGGCCCGACTCGGACGCATGCATCGTACTGACAGTATGTAAACATCTATGAAATCCCATCGGACGGGCCCGCGCGCGTCGGCGACGGGCGCACCGCACGAGCCGCGACACCCGCCCGCGCGGGGACGTCCGTGACGCGACGTCGACGCGCGGGGGTAGGATATACACTCGTCGCGTCGCGCGGGAGTGGCGCGCGCGCTCGTCGCGTCTCGTGCGGTGCGCCCGAGCCGATCGGTAGAGCGGTGATTGATTGATTGATTGATTGATTGAAGTAATACGTCATCGGGATGGGCGCGACGGGGGTGTCGGCGTCGGTGGTGACGCGCGCGACGTCGTCGTGGTCGTGTGTGCGCGCACGCGGGTCACGCGTCGCGTGCGCGCGCGTCGGGGTCGACGTCGGGCGGAGAGACGGTGCGAGGACGACGCGCGCGCGGGACGCGGGAAGGGGGGCGACGCCGCCGGCGAGTTCGCGGAGGGATTGGGACGCGTGCGCGGAGTGGCGAGGGAGGCGACCGCCGAGCGCGGAGACGTTGGGGCTGTTGGACGCGTCCATCTTGGCGTTGGCGTTGCCGGGATTGGCGGAACTGTTGTTGGACCCGGTGATGGGGGCGGTGGACACGGCGTTCATCGGGAAACTTCCCGGTACCGCGGGCGCGGACGCGTTGGGTGGATTGGCGGTGAGTACGACGTGCTTTACGTTTTGTTTCAAACTGTTCAACTTCTTAGCCGTCGTCACGGGGCCGTTGGTTGCGGCGAAGATTTCCGCCAACGGCGGACGCGATTCGCCAGAGGGACGCCGCGCGGCGAAAAAGACGGTAGGGAACGCCATGGCGCTCGCCCTCGCGCTCGGTTTCGCGACGATGGGCGTCATGGAAGTGTTTACGGATGATTTATTGGCGTTTTGTGGCGCGAGTCATTCGCAAGGGTTTCTGGAACAGGGCGGCGCGGCGATGGAATCGGCGTCGGTGAAGGGCATTTTAGAGTACGGGGAGGAGTACTTGCGCATTCGAGCGGCGTCTCTACCGGCGTGCCTGATCGTCATGGTGGGTGTCGGGTCGTTCAGAGGTTTATTGGACACGCGAACGCCGTTATACGTCGCCTTACTGACGGAAATATTCCATCTCGGGTTGGATCCGTTTCTCATTTACGGTTTCGGACCGATGGAAGGCTTCGACGTCGCCGGCGCGGCGACGGCGACGACGGTGGCGGAGTGGATCGGAGCGCTGTGGTTCTGGAAACTCATGATGGATGAAGGGATTTTAGATTTTAAATCCGTCTTCACGCTTCCAGATGGGAAAGATGAGGACTTGGGCATGCTCGTGAGCGGATCCTCGTCGCAGCTTTTGCGAACGGTTTTGTTACAAACGGTGCTCGTCCGAGCGACGTCGACCGCCGCGTTGCTCGACGCCGCGGGCGCGCACCAAGTGTGCTTGCAAGCGTGGTGGGTCACGCTCTTCGGTTTGGATTCCGTCGCCGTGAGCGCGCAGGCGTTGGTGGCGTCGAGTTTGGGGAAGAGAGACGTCGCGGGCGCGCGCGTCGCCGCCGACAGAGCTTTGAACTGGGGTCTGGGCGCGGGCGTCCTCGTCGGCGCCGTCGTGTTTGCGACCGCCGATCATCTACCGTATTTATTCACGAACGACCCTGAAGTGGCGGCCGAGGCGGTGACGCCGATCCGAATCTTGGCGCTCTTACAACCGCTCAACTCGGCCGTCTTCGTCGGCGACGGCGTGTTTCAGGGGAGCTCCGATTTCGACTTTCTCGCAAAAGCAATGGCCGTATCCGCCGGTATCGGCATCATCGCGCTCACCGTCGCCGGTCACATGGACGGCGCGAGCCTGACGACGGTGTGGATCGGCATGGCGACGCTCATGTTCGGTCGAGCCGCCACGCTCGGTTGGCGCTACTATAAAGATGAAAATTCTCCACTCGCCCTCGCCCCGGGCGAGTGCACCGTGTACTGGGACGACGTGCCGACGAACGCGATCGCCACCCAAGTCGAAACCGTGACCAAGACCGAGACCGAGACCGAGACGGACGGCGCCGTCGTCGTCGTCCCCGTGGACGAAGTCGACGCGAAATAGACGCGTCTCGCGTCTCCGTCGACGATGACACTCACCTCTCTCTCGCGCGCGCTCGTAGTATCGCATTGCACCAACGTGTTGTAAAAGTGTATAAGCATCATAATGTACTTGTAATGAATCACCGATATCATCGTCGACTTTGTACACGAGTCGCGGCGTCGTCGTCACACCGCGCCGCGCCGACTCCACCTCCGTTCAACCTCCGTCCGACATGCAGCGCGGACCCGCGCGACGACGATCATGAGTGGGCGCGAGCAGGTGCGCGCTTTACGGAAGCGCCTCAGGCCCTCTCGCGCGCTCGCGCTGGGCGTTATCCTCCTCGTCGTCTCGTGCGCGACTCGACTCGCGTTTCACGATGACGCGCTCGGCCTCGTGTCGCGGTTCGCCGGCGTCGTCGGCGTCGGCGCGCTCACGGGCGTCGTCGATCGCTCCTTAGGACGACGGTGCGCGTCGTGCTGTCGAGGCGCGCGGGAGCTCGTGCGCGCGTCGCCGCGCGTGGCGGAGAAGAATGTTGCGTGTTTCTTGGCGCGCGCTGGACGCGACGGTCGCGCGCGCGTCGCCTACACGCTCCTCACGCGCGGCGTCGACCCGTTGAACTACGGGTACTTGCATCGCGCGCGTACGTTCTTGACGGACGTCGCCCGTTCGCGCGCCGAGCGGTGTATGGGTGCGGTTCGAGTTGAGTCGTGCCGCGCGACGACGCTCGAAGTCGTGTGGGCGTTGGAGGACGACGCGTCGGTGCCTCGAGACGTCATCGAGGCGCTTCGCGCGCGTGGAATCATCGTGCTCGCGCACTCGGTACCGGTGAAACGAAAAGATGACGGCTACGCGTACGTGCCGAACTTTCATTTCATAAAGTATCGAGGTTTCGAGTCTTTGATTCGAAGAGTGCTCGACGAGGGCTCGGCGTTGGCGCGGCGAGAGAGCGCCGTGTTTTGGAGAGGATCGACCACGGGATGGTCGTGTGCGATCGATGACAATGCGTGTGACTCGAGCGATGGGTGCGCGCGGTTGACTCGCGTCCGAGCGGTCGCCGCGTCGTCGAGCGCGCGTTGGCTGGACGTCGGTGCCACGCAGCTCGTGCAGGAGTGCGCGGTTCCCAAAAGGAAGCCCCACCTTCGCACGACGGCGCACGCGCCGGAACTCGAGTGGGTGAAGCATAAGGGTATCTTAGAGATGGACGGAAACGTCGACGCGTGGGGGAATCGGTGGCGCATGGAGAGCGGCAGCGTCGTGTTCATAGTCAAGTCGAAGTTCGCGCACTATTACAGCGACGAGCTCGAGGACGGCGTGCACTACGTGGGCATCGCCGCCGACTTGTCGGACTTGATCGAACGAACGCGAATCGTGACGGACGAAACCGAGGAAAACCTGGCGAAATTGTCGCGAATCGCCTCAAACGCCGCGCGACTGATGCGAGAAAAGTACACGTACGACAAAGTCGTCGTCGACGTCGCCGATAAACTCTTCGCCGGAAACGCGCGACAAACGCAGTAGCCAATCATCGACTCCCCCGCTCGCAGTATTCATTAGACTACACTAGCTCTATTAGTGCTATCGCTATCGCTATTCATTCACCGACCGCCGCGCCGCGCATCGCGTCCCCTCGTAAGACGATTTTCGGATACTCGCCGACGCACCTCCCCACGTGCGGCTGGTCGTGCGGAAACACCACCACCGCCCCTCGCGTCGGACGAACCGAAAAAACTACCGAATTTTCATCCGTTACTCGCTCTAAGAAATCCGTCTCCCCCCCCTCGTCTTCGGGAACGTCGGAGAGATAGAGCAGAAACGAAACGTTGGTTCTTCTCCCCGTGCGTGGACACGCGCGTTCGCCGTCGACGTGCGCCGAAATGTACCCGCCCGCCTCGTCGTACTCGATGAACCGTAAATCGCTACACACGGCGTCGACTCCGCACGCGCGCGGCATGGCCTCGGCGAGCGCCTCGGCGAGCGCGTCGTCGCGAACGAAGCGCCTGTTCGCGCGCATCATTCCCGACGTGAGACTGACGGGCGCCGCCTCGCGCGCGGCGTCTAATCGCGCGAGAAAATCGACGGAAAACGCGCCCTCGACGTGCACGACACCCGGTGGGGGCGCGCCGCGCGCGCTCGTCGAGCACGAGGGCGAGGTCGACGACGTCATCGTGTGGCGCGCCGGGCCGGCGGATAACCAGTCGTCACAATTACCCTCGCGCGCGGACGCGTCGACGCGTGTGAGATCGAGCGCGCGAGGCACGACGCGCGAGCGCGATGTCGTCGACCGCGTCGTCGGCGCTCGCGTCGTCGGCGGCGCGCGGCGCGACGGGAAGACGCGCGAACGCGTGCGGGCGAGGGCGCCAACCCTTGAGTGGGACGACGGCAACGACGACGACGCGCGCGGCGCGCGATGCGCGCCCGGTACGACGCGGGACGCACGTCGCGGGCGCGGGTGAAAGTTTAGATTGGATGAACGACGATTTCGTGCCCGCGGGCAAGGCGAAGAAGAATAAAAAGGTTCCGAAGAAGCAGACGCAGGCGGCGCCTCGGACCACGTCGGCGCCGGCGCCGGCGCCGACGCAACCGGTTGCTGAGGCGTTGGATTGGGAAAACGATGATTTCGTGCCGGCTGGGAAGCGTAAGAATAAGAAGGGGAAACCTGCGGCGGCTGCGCCGGTGAAGGAGCCGGTGGTGGCGGAAAAAACCGAGCCGGCGGCGGAGGCGGAGGCGAAGGAGGCGAAGGAGGCGAACGACTGGGAATCGGAGGAATTCGTCAAGCCCACGGCGAATAAGAAAAAACCGAGGAAGCAAAAACCCGCGTTCGTGCCTCCACCGGAACCGAAGGTGGTCCCGGAGCAGGACGCCGTCGTGGAAGAGGATGTCAAGGAGCCGGAACCGGAACCGGAACACGAGCCCGAGCCCGAGCCCGAGCCCGAACCCGAACCCGAACCCGAACCCGTGGTGGCTGAGGAACAAAAGGCTCCCGAACCTGAACTGATCGTCGCGAAGGAAGAAGAACCCGTCGAGACCGTCGCCGAGGCGGTTGCCGAAGAAACCGCGGTCGAAGAGGAGAAACCCATGTTTGACGAGAGCGGCGAATACATAGGGCCCGCCATCGATTGGACGGAGCCCGAGGAGGAAGAGGACGACGGCAATCCCATCCCGAAGCACTTGCGCGACATCTTCGAAAAAGACGCCAAACCGTCAGCGAGACGTTCTTCTGGTTCTGTCACCACCGGCGTGCGCATGGAAAACGTTCGAAAGACGTTTAAGAACATGCCCATCCTCGACGGCGTCAGCTGGGACTGCAAGAAGGGCGAGCGAGTCGGTTTGGTCGGTTGGAACGGTGCTGGTAAGACGACGCAGTTGCGTATCATCACGGGGGAGATGGAAGCCGACGAGGGCGAAGTCATGCTCGCCGACGGTGTGAAGATTGGCTACCTCACGCAGGAGTTTGAGGTGAAGGAATCGAACACGGTGCGTGAAGAATTCATGGCGAGTTTTGGCGACGAGACGAAAATCATGGCTGACATCGAGCGAGTCAACAAGGAACTCGAAAACAACCCGAGCATGGATCTCGTGCAATTGCTCGTCGATAAGCTCAGTGATTTACAGCGTCAAGCCGATCGCATGGATTTGTTCAAGATGGAACGCGCCATTGATAAAATCATGCCAGAGCTCGGCTTTGTGCCCGAGGACAACGATCGCTTGGTCGCCTCTTTCAGTGGTGGTTGGCAGATGCGCATTTCGTTGGGTAAAATTTTGCTCCAAGAGCCCGGATTGCTGCTCTTCGACGAGCCTACGAACCATCTCGATTTGGACACCATCACGTGGCTCGAAGGGTACTTGAAGTCTCTCGACGTGCCAATGGTCATCGTCTCGCACGATCGCGAATTCTTGGATCAGCTCTGTACCAAAACTGTGGAGATTGAACGTGGTCGAGCGACGACGTACAAAGGAAACTATTCGCAGTACTGCGCCGAGAAAGAAAGCAAAGGGGCGCAGCAAATGGTTGCCTACGAAAAGTGGCAAAAGGAGGTGCAGCGTCAACGCGACATGATCAACCGTTTGGCGGGTGGTGGGCAATCCGGCCGTGCCAACGCAGCGCAAAAGGCGCTCGATAAGCTTCAAGACGAGGCCGTTGAAAAGCCTTGGATCGCGAAGAAGAGACGATTCTTTTTCCCCGATTGCACGCGAAGCTCGCAAGTGGTCGCTCGAGTTGAAAACGTAACGCACGGTTACGACGAAAAGACTCTCTTCCAAAACACTTCTCTCCAAATCGAGCGCGGAGAACGCGTCGCGATGATTGGAGATAACGGCTGCGGTAAATCAACGCTCATGCGATTGATTCAAGGTCGCGAAAAACCGAAATCTGGCCACGCCGAAATCGGCGACTCCGACATGTGCAAAGTCAACTACTTCTACCAAAACCAAGCCGAGGGCTTGGACACGAACAAGAGCGTGCTTCAAACCCTCATCGAGGCTGCACCGGACGCGCAGCTGAACGATCTGAAGGCTTTGCTCGGTCAAATGGCGTTCAGCACGCCCTTCCACGACAAGCCTGTCAAGTTTTTGTCTGGAGGCGAAAAGGCGCGTTTGGCTCTCGCCAAATTCATGGTGACGCCGGCGAATGTGCTTTTGCTCGACGAGCCCACGAACCACTTGGACATTCCGAGTAAGGAGATGCTCGAGAACGCAATCCGCCGATTCGAAGGTACCGTCATCGCCATTTCGCACGATCGTTACTTTTTGCGCCAAATTGCCACGCGCGTGCTGGCGTTCGACAAGGGCGCCATCACAGACTACGCCGGCGACTATGCGTACTTCTTGGAAAAGAACGACGCCGCCGGCGCGCGCGACGCCGCACTTGAGTCCAAGAAGAAA
>Ga0181589_10001899_pt1 | contig 16363 bp, 15 predicted proteins | sample 071ome_25_FD_132444 | JGI IMG/M metagenome (GOLD analysis project Ga0181589, IMG submission 132444) | Coastal salt marsh microbial communities from the Groves Creek Marsh, Skidaway Island, Georgia - 071410BT metaG (megahit assembly) | ecosystem: Environmental > Aquatic > Marine > Intertidal...
ATCATCGCTTGGCCAACTAGCTGCCGCGACAGAAAGTTATGACACGGGATCGCCCGAAACATTGTTGACCGTCGCTTCTTCTATCAGCGTCATTCAATGGGTCATTTCACCCAACCTGCGCGACTTCCAAGCGTGCCACCCAGAAATCCGCGTACGATTTCTAAGCGCCGTCTGGCCGGACGAGTTTTTGAACGCCCGCGCAGATGTTGAAATCCGCTTCGGGTCCTCGAAACAAGCGGGCAAAGATGCGCAACTGTTGACCCCGAACGCCCTGATCGCGTTGAAAGCCCCAAACCTTGTCGGGTCCATCGAAACCCTGCCTTTGATTGAAACTGTCGGAACGTCTGGCGGTTGGGCCGCCTTCGGGCAATCGCAGGGGCTTGACCTTAAACCCAGCCTATTTGCGGATTCCTACGGACTGGCCCTGCATCTTGCCGCCAATGGAAACGGCGTTGCATTGGTCAGCGCTCTGCTGGCAAGCCACGCGTTGCATCAGGGGACCCTGCAGCGGGCGCATAAAGCCTCGATCGAGGGACGAGAAGGCTATTATCTGTCAACAAGCGGCTCACAACAGGCACACCAATTTCGGGACTGGCTTCTTGAGGTTATCCAAAGCAACTCCGATTAACTCCCCTGCCCTTCATGCAAAAAGTCCAGAAAGCTTTGTGCTGCTTTGGATAGTTTCTTTCCTTTTCTGTGCATCGCGTACCAGCGGCGGCGCAGGGGAAATCCTTCGACATCCAGTTCGACCAGCTCGCCTGCTGCCAGTTCAAGTCGCAGAGAATGACGCGACAGAAACGCCGCCCCAAGCCCCGAAATTACGGCCTGTTTGATCGCCTCGCTGTCATCAAATTCAAGATGCGCGCCCAAATGGACGCCCGCACCGTCAAACAACCGGTCTACGGCTTTACGTGTACCGGACCCCGCCTCGCGTCGGATCAGATCAAAATCGACAATGTCCCGTAGTTTGATCCCTTTGCGCCCCGCCAAAGGGTGGTCTGGTCGCGCTGTACAGACAATGACGTTTTCCAGAAAGGGATCAGCCACCACAGGATGGTCCTCGGGGGGTTGCCCCATAATGAACAGATCATCCGAATTATCGGCGACCCGTTGCAGGATTGCCTCGCGATTCACGATCTGCAGGCGCGGTTCAACATTCGGATACCGGCGTTTGAACTGTCCCAAAAGCTGCGGCAGAAAATATTTCGCCGAGGACACGACGGCGACAGACAAGGGGCCCGCAACGTTCCGGTGCATATCTTCTAGACTGGCTTGCAGCTCATTCATCCGCCCCAGAATGTCGCGGGCTGCATTTGCGACTTCATCGCCTGCGCGGGTCAGGTGCAATTGTTTGCCAATCTGTTCGGTCAACGGCAAGCCTAGTTTGTCCTCAAGCGATTTGACCTGCATTGAAACTGTCGGCTGGGTCAAATGCACCTCTTCTGCGGCGCGGGTAATCGAACCGTGGCGTGCAACCGCTTCAAACAGCTTGAGTTGCTGCAACGTCGGCGGAATAACTCTATTCATATCTTTTTATCTATGCTAAACATAAAAACTATCTAATTTTATATATATTCTAAGTCAACTATGCATCTTGCAAGACTAACCCTATGGGAGGACAAGCGAGATGCCGAAGGATCAGGTGAAATCCTACGCTGCGGGCGTGAAAGAATACCGCGAAACATATTGGATGCCAGAATACACCCCGAAAGACACAGACTTTTTGGCGTGTTTCAAAATCATCCCTCAGGACGGTGTTCCCCGTGAAGAAGCTGCGGCAGCGGTTGCTGCTGAAAGCTCGACCGGCACATGGACCACGGTCTGGACCGACCTTCTGACCGATCTAGATTATTACAAGGGTCGCGCGTATGCGATCGAAGACGTACCAGGTAATGACGAAGCGTTTTATGCTTTTATCGCCTATCCGCTGGATCTGTTCGAAGAGGGGTCGGTCGTCAACGTCTTAACCTCGCTTGTTGGCAACGTGTTCGGCTTCAAAGCAGTTCGCGCCCTGAGACTGGAAGATATTCGCATTCCGGTGGCCTATGTCGTCACATGTGGCGGTCCTCCACACGGTATTCAGGTCGAACGCGACATCATGAACAAATACGGTCGCCCGATGCTGGGTTGCACCATCAAGCCAAAGCTGGGGTTATCGGCCAAGAACTATGGGCGGGCTTGCTACGAAGGGCTGCGTGGCGGTCTGGACTTCACCAAGGACGACGAAAACGTGAACTCGCAACCCTTTATGCGGTGGCGCCAGCGCTTCGACTTTGTGATGGAAGCGATTCAGAAAGCCGAAGCCGAAACCGGGGAACGTAAGGGGCACTATCTGAACGTGACTGCACCGACACCGGAAGAGATGTACAAGCGGGCTGAATACGCCAAGGAAATCGGCGCGCCGATCATCATGCACGACTATCTGACCGGCGGCTTCACTGCCAACACCGGTCTGGCCAACTGGTGCCGCGACAACGGCATGCTGCTGCACATCCACCGTGCAATGCACGCTGTGCTTGACCGCAATCCGAACCACGGCATCCACTTCCGAGTATTGACCAAAATGCTGCGCCTGTCGGGTGGCGACCACCTGCACTCGGGTACCGTTGTCGGGAAACTAGAGGGTGACCGCGAAGCGACCTTGGGTTGGATCGACCTGATGCGTGACAGTTTTGTCAAAGAAGACCGGTCACGCGGTATCATGTTCGATCAGGACTGGGCACATATGCCAGGCGTCTTGCCGGTTGCCTCGGGCGGTATCCACGTCTGGCACATGCCAGCGCTGGTTGCGATCTTTGGAGATGACTCGGTTCTTCAGTTCGGAGGCGGCACATTGGGCCATCCATGGGGCAACGCGGCCGGCGCAGCAGCGAACCGCGTCGCGGTCGAGGCCTGTGTCCAGGCACGAAACGAAGGTCGCGAGCTGGAAAAAGAAGGCAAGGACATTCTTGTCAACGCCGCCAAGCATTCGCCGGAACTGGCGACCGCGATGGAAACCTGGAAAGAGATCAAGTTCGAATTCGACACCGTCGACAAGCTGGACGTCCAGCACCGCTGATCTTTGTCATCATAGCAGGCTCTGGGCATAGGTCCGGAGCCAAACAGAAAGCCATATTCAGGGAGCACAACAATGAGTGACGTGCAGGACTACAAATCAAGCCTTGGCGATGTCGAAAGCCGTAAATTCGAAACCTTTTCCTATTTGCCGGAGATGACAAACGAACAGATCCGCAAACAGGTGGCGTATATCGTCTCGAAAGGGTGGAACCCGGCGGTTGAACATTCGGAACCGGAAAATGCGACATCGAACTTCTGGTACATGTGGAAACTGCCCATGTTTGGCGAAACCGATGTAGACCGGATATTGGGCGAGGCAGAGGCCTGCCACAAGGCGCATCCCAATAACCACGTGAAGCTGATCGGGTTTGATAACTACACGCAGTCCAAAGGCGCCGAGATGGTGATCTATCGCGGCAAGCCGGTTTAAGGGTTCGGGCCTGACGGCCCGACCAAGGCGGGGGGCTTTCCGCCCCCCGCACCCCCCGAGAGTATTTTTGGAAAGATGAAATGGGGCTTTTGCAATGAGCGTGCATGACGTTGAACAGTTTAAAGTCGGCGCAGAGCCTTTCTATCGGGTCACCGCTGGCGAGGATGCCCTGTATCAGGCCGCCTATGCCCGCCGAATGCCGGTGATGCTGAAGGGGCCAACCGGCTGCGGCAAATCCCGTTTTGTCGAGTATATGGCTTGGAAACTGGGGCGCCCGTTGATCACGGTTGCATGCAACGAAGACATGACCGCCAGCGATCTTGTCGGCCGGTTCTTATTGGATAAAGACGGCACAAAGTGGCAGGACGGCCCCCTGACCACCGCAGCGCGGATCGGTGCGATCTGCTATCTGGACGAGATTGTCGAGGCGCGTCAGGACACGACGGTTGTCATCCACCCGCTGACCGACCACCGTCGCCAGTTGCCGCTGGACAAAAAGGGTGAGCTGATCGAGGCGCATCCGGATTTTCAGCTCGTGATCTCTTATAACCCTGGCTACCAGTCGTTGATGAAAGACCTGAAACAATCGACCAAGCAGCGCTTTGCGGCCTTGGACTTTGACTATCCCGATGCTGACATAGAAGCCGAGATTGTCGCCCGCGAGACCGGCGTTGATCCGGCGATTGCTGGCAAGCTGGTGCAGGTTGCGCATCGCACCCGCAATCTAAAAGGCCATGGTCTGGATGAAGGGATTTCGACACGTTTGCTGGTTTACGCGGGACAGATGATTGCCGAAGGGGTCGATCCTTTGGCCGCCTGCCAGATGACCCTTGTCACCCCCTTAACCGACGACCCCGACATGCGGCAGACGCTTCAGGCAGCTGTCGAGACCTTCTTCGTCTAAAGGAGCAAGCGGGGTGAGCGTCGATCTGGAAGATTACCGCGACTGTTTCGCCAAAGCACCGCCCGAGGTTTTCGAAACCGTTGAGGCGATCTTTCATGACGCCGCGCGGGTGATGAGCCCTCAGGGACTTTCCGATTACATGGAAGCGGCCAAAGGTCTGTGCAACTTGGGGCGCGGTCATGATCTGGTTCTGGCGTGGCTGGAAAACATGCCCGCCGTGATCAAGGAATGTGGCGAAGACATCATCCGCGATTGTCTGGGGGCGGCAATGAAGCTCTCGTCGATGACCAGCGGTCAGGTCATCGCACTGATGTTTGCTTCGCTTCCAACCGCCGCACAGCGGTTGGGTGATCCCGAATTGTTGCGCGGCTACCTTTCTTTGATCCATCAGATTTCCGCGAAAGCCGCACGCGGTTTGCGCCCTATGCTGGGCGTGATGGACGAGCTGTTGTCGAAGCTCACCTTGTCGGGCCTGCGTCGCTGGGCGAACTATGGCGCCGAAGCCTATCGCAAGGATCTGACCAATCTGACCAAATACTTCGCGCTAGACACCATCGACAGCCGCAAGGTTCTGCAGCAAGAACGCCGTGGGACACTTTTCATCGACACCCAGCGCAAATTGAACTTCTACCTTCGGGCCCTTTGGGGACGGGATTTCTTTCTGCGCCCGACGGCCGCGGACTACGAGGGATTTCGCCCCTATGTAGAAGACCACGTGATGCACCTGCCCGATGCTTTGGACGACATCGACGGTGTTTCGGGATTAGAGCAGTATCGCGCGATTGCGGCCCATCAAGCGGCGCATATGCAGTATAGCTCCTCGGCCATTTCAGCCGAGCAACTCAGCCCGGCGCAGATGTTCTTTATCGGCATGATCGAGGATGCGCGGGTCGAATATTGCGCGGCGCAGGATTTTCCGGGATTGGCCAAATTGTGGGGTCGCTTGCTGAACAGCAACAGGACCGGACAGCTTGAGCATGAAACAGTCGAGTGGCTTGAGAAATTTGCGGCCCTTCTGAATGATCCGTCAACGGTCACAGGACGCGAGGATTTGGACCGGTTGGGCGCAAAGTTCCACGCCGAGATCGGCGCGCATCGGGATAACAACCAGTTCTCGTGGCAAACCGGTCTTGAGCTTTACAACATGTTCGCCAGTACGCGCGATGTGCCGTCGCTTCGTATCTTAAATTCGATCCGCATTCCCTATCGCGATGACAACCGATTCGTCTGGGCGTTTGAGGAGTTTGACTGGAACCGCCACGGCGCCGAATACCTGCCCGCCAGCCAAAGGCAGGTGCGCAGGCATGTCTCGGTCATGGAGATGGCGCATGAGGTGGACACCGAACTTGCCGGTGATGACGCGCAAGAGATTTGGGTCTGCAAAGACGAATTCATGCCCTACGAAGACGCGGGCGAAGCCACCACCAGCTTCAATGACATGTGGGGCAAGGAACCCATTAGCGCGCCATACCACTACCACGAGTGGGACTATCAGGTGCAGTTGCACCGCCCCGACTGGGTGACCGTGTACGAACGCCGCGCCAGCAAGGGCAACCCGGGTACTGTCGATGACATTCTTGCCGAGCATAAACCGGTGGCCCATCGCATCCGTCAGATCATCGACATGCTGTCCCCTGCCGGTGTCCAGCGTGTGCGCGGTATGGAGGACGGCGACGAGATTGACCTGAACGCTGCCGTGGACGCGATGATTGCCATTCGAATGGGGGAACAACCCAATCCTCGGATCACCATGCGCAACGTCATCAAGTCACGTGATCTGGCGGTGACCGTTCTGCTGGACCTGAGCGAAAGCACCAACGACAAGGTTGAAGGGTCCGAGAAAACTGTGCTGGACCTGACCCGCGAGGCGGCAACGCTGGTGGCCACTGCGATATCCGGCATCGGCGATCCGTTTGCCCTGCACGGCTTTGCGTCAGACGGGCGGCATGATGTGCATTACTACAAGTTCAAAGACTTTAACCAGCGGTTCGATGATGAAGCCAAGGCGCGTCTGGACGGTATGAAAGGCGGCCTGTCCACCCGTATGGGCGCGGCTCTGCGCCATGCCGGAGCAAGTTTGATGAAGCAGCCCGAGCGACGTAAGCTGATCCTGCTCGTCACCGATGGCGCACCAGCGGATATTGACGAACGGGACCCCCAGCACCTGCGACATGACACCAAAAACGCAGTCGAGGAACTGGCGTCCAAGGGAGTTTCATCCTACTGTCTGACCCTAGACCCCAACGCGGACACTTATGTGAAGCGGATTTTCGGCCAGAACAACTATACCATCGTGGATCACGTAAACCGTTTGCCCGAAAAACTGCCCGCGTTATTCGCATCCCTGACCGCCTGAGGAGACATCATGCGAGAACCGAAACGCTATGTTGGCATCAACAACGACCTGAACGGCGGCATGACCGATACCGGCAAGATCATCCGGGATGCCTGGGTGTTCGGCCTGATCCCAGAAAGCGAAACCTGCGAAGGTTGGCTGCCTCAAGGCATCGAAAGCTTATGGGAAAAGGTCAACGCCGAGTGGGAGAAATACGGCTTTCTGGTCAGCGACCTGCCCGATGATCTGCGTGAACGCTTTATGCGCATTCAGGCAGTCGCGATTGAACGTGCCAAAGCCGCCGGCTGGTCGGGTCATTTTGAACTGGTTGGGGATGTGTAGGCCCCCCAACAAAGCAATGGCGCGCGCCGCCGGCCTGAAAATAATCGCGCTACCATTTTCAGCGGCTCAGCGTATATTCCAAATGTGATACATGTCTACTCGACACATCTGGAATATCAAAGGAGTCCCCATGTCCAACCAGAAGAAACCCGTCATTGGATTTATTGGCCTTGGCTTCATGGGGCATGGTATGGCCAAAAACATCCTGCTCGGCGGATATGAGCTATACATCAAAGGAAACCGCAACCGAGCACCGATTGAAAGTCTGGCCGCAAAAGGCGCTTTCGAGGTCTCAAGCCCAAAAGAGATAGCCGAAAAATGTGACATCGTTCACATTTGCCTTTCAAATTCCCCGATGGTTGAAAGCGTCATTCGCGGTGACGACGGCATTCTTGCTGGCGCACGTGAGGGGTTGATTGTGATCGACACTTCGACGGCTGATCCGACCTCGACCGAAATACTGGCGGCAGAGTTGGCCACCAAAGGCGCCACATTGGTCGATGCCCCGCTTGGGCGCACACCGAAAGAAGCCGAAGAGGGAACCTTGGACGCGATGGTCGGTTGTGATGCCGAGACTTTGGCGATTGTCACCCCTGTGATCGAATGCTGGGCAGGCACGATCAACCATATTGGCCCTGTAGGAAGCGCACATAAAATGAAGCTTCTGATGAACTTCATGGCGATGGGGTATGGGGCACTATACTCAGAGCTTGTTGTGCTTGGTGCCAAGGTCGGCATCCCTCCACAAACCATCTACAAAGTTCTGTCCCCCAGCCGCATGGGCAACGGCTTTTTCGAAACCTTCATGAGCTACGTTGTCGATCGCAACCGCGATGCACACAAGTTTTCGATCACCAACGCCAGCAAAGACATACGTTATGTGAACAACATGGCCACTGACGCGGGCGTCGTGAATGTGATGGCTGCATCCATCAAGCATTACTACACCCATGCCGAAGTTATTGGGAAAGGCGGCGACTACGTGCCGATGCTGTCGGACATTATCGGAGCGATGAATGGCGTCGACATGGCGGACGAGGTCGCAAAGGGTCGCGCGGCCGAGGCGGAAAAGGACAACGGATAAACCATGACAAAATCCATTATCATTACCGGCGCCGGTAGCGGAATTGGCAAGGCCACCGCCAGAACTTTTCTAGACGCAGGATGGCGTGTCGGTTTTGTCGGTCGGCGCGAAGAAACATTGCTTGATGCAGCAAACGGGCATCCGGCTGCGATGATCCTGCCCTGCGACGTGGCCGACGAAGCCGCTGTTCAGACCAATTTTGAAGCCGCCTACACTGCGTGGGGGCGTCTTGACGCGATCTTCAACAACGCAGGCATCATGATCACAGGCGGCCCGATTGACGAATTGTCCGTCCAAGACTGGCGGCGTTTGATTGATGTTAACCTTACGGGCTCGTTCATCGCGGCCCGTGCGGCCTTTGCCATCATGCGGCGACAATCCCCGATGGGCGGCCGGATCATCAACAACGGGTCGATCTCGGCTCACGCACCTCGGCCCGGGTCGACAGCCTATACGTCGTCAAAACACGCAATTACCGGACTAACCAAATCCATCTCTCTGGACGGGCGCCCCTATAACATCGCTTGTGGCCAGATTGATATTGGCAATGCTCTGACGGACATGGCGCAGTCGATGACAACCGGCATGCCACAAGCCGACGGCAGCATCCGAACCGAAGCTGTGATGGATGTTCAGCACGTTGCCTCATCGGTGCTGCACATGGCCGAGCTTCCACTGGAGGCAAATGTGCAGTTCATGACGGTCATGGCCACGAACATGCCCTTCGTCGGGCGCGGTTAGGGCGAAGATGGCTACATGACCGCGCCAATTTGCCAAGGCACAAACTCATAGTCCCCCAAACCTTGGGCTTCGGATTTCGAAGGGGTACCCGAAGCCACATCCAGAATCATCTGAAAGATCTCTTCTCCGAGTTCCGCAACGCTTGCATCGCCGGTTAAAATTCGACCGGCGTTGATATCCATATCCTCGGTTTGACGCTCGTACATGGTCGTATTTGTGGCCACTTTGATTGACGGAGATGGCTTTGATCCAAACGCTGATCCGCGCCCCGTGGTGAAGACAACAATATTGCATCCAGAAGCGATCTGTCCCGTGACCGAGGCTGGATCGTAGCCGGGGCTATCCATGAAAGTGAACCCTTTCGCCGTCACAGGTTCGGCGTATTTGAAGACACCGGTCAACGGAGTGGTCCCGCCTTTTGCTGCTGCGCCCAAAGACTTTTCGAGGATGGTCGTCAGACCGCCCTTTTTGTTACCGGGGCTGGGGTTGTTATCCATACTTCCACCGTTTCGGTCGGTATAATCTTCCCACCACCGGATGAGACCAAGCAGCCTCTCGCCAACTTGTTTGTCGATGGCCCGCGCCGTTAACAGGTGTTCTGCCCCGTAGATTTCAGGAGTTTCTGCCAGAACGCCCGTTCCCCCCATGGCAACAAGTTTGTCTATCGCATACCCCAAGGCTGGATTGGCCGTAATCCCCGACCATGCATCAGACCCCCCACACTGCAGGGCCACCATCAGTTCAGAGGCCGGACAGGGTTCGCGCTGGGCAGCGTTGACCAAAGGAAGCATTTTCTCGATCTTACTTATTCCAAGCTCAACAGTTTTCCTTAGCCCACCTACGTCCTGTATGTTCATCGTTTGAAACAATGGTCCCGGCTTTATGCCCATAGCTTCGACCAACCAGTCGATTTGGTTTGTCTCACATCCTAAGCCGGCCATCAAAACGCCTCCGACATTCGGATTACGCGCATAGCCCCACATCACGCGCTGAAGCGCTTCAAAGCCTTCACCGTTGGTCGCCATGGCACATCCCGTGCCGTGATGAAACGCGGCGACCCCATCGACATTAGGGAAATCTGCAAGGCGCTCGGGTGTGAAATAATCCGCGATCATCCGTGCGGCAGTCGCTGAACAGTTCACACTTGCCAGAACCGCGATGTAATTTCGTGTTCCAACCTTGCCGTTTTCCCGCCGATACCCTTGAAAAACAGCTGGCTCTTGGGGTGTGACTGTCACAAGGGTGGTTCCGAACTCATAGGCAGCATTCACATTTCGGAACGTTACATTGTGGGTATGTACGTGGTCTCCGGGTAAAATATCGCGCGCTGCATATCCAATCACTTGCGCGTATTTGATAATCGGCTGGCCCATCGCAATGCTTGAAGTTGCCATTTTGTGACCGCGCGGGATCAAGCTCAAAGCGCCCTCGTCCCCCTGAGAGATTTGGGAAATAGCGGTCACCACATTATCGGAATTGGAAAGGCGTACAGTTTTCACGGCTTTGTCCATTGGCTGCGATCATCTAGGTTTCGGAATTATACGGTATACCTTGAAATTCAGTTTTGATATTCGGAATATGTAAACGGCTGCAAAAATCAGCGCCGGTCCAAGAACTCAAATCGAAACAGGAACACCCTTATGAAGCTACTGCGCGTCGGCCCGAAAGGGCAGGAAATCCCAGCAATTCTTGACACAGACGGCACCGTTCGCAGTCTTGAGGGCAAGGTTGCCGACTTCAAAGGCGGCGGGGTGTCCTTTGAGGCGCTTGAGGCCATTCGCGCGATCAATACTGCCGAACTGCCAGTCGTCGAACCAGACCGCATAGGCGCCTGCCTCGCCGATGTTCCGAACTTTTACTGCATCGGCATGAACTACGCCAAACACGCGCGCGAAACAGGTGCCGAACCGCCACACGAACCGATCATTTTCAACAAGGCAACATCGTGTCTGTCAGGTCCAACCGATCCGGTGATCATCCCTCGCGGCTCTGAAAAATCCGACTGGGAGGCAGAGCTGGGCGTCGTGATCGGCAAAACCGCCAGCTACGTCTCCGAGGCAGAGGCGCTTGGCTATGTGGCTGCCTATTGCGTGGTGAACGACATGTCGGAACGCGCCTATCAGTTCGATCATTTGGGCCAGTGGGTCAAAGGTAAATCCGCCCCGACATTCGGTCCGACCGGCCCGTGGCTGGTCACCGCTGACGAGATCCCAGACCCGCAGAACCTAGGAATCTGGCTAAAACTGAACGGCGAGACCGTACAGAACTCGAACACCTCGGATATGATCTTTTCGGTTGCCGAAATCATCTCGTATATGTCGCGCTTCATGGAATTGCGCCCGGGCGATCTGATCGCCACCGGCACCCCCGAAGGGGTCGGTTTGGGAATGACCCCGCCCCGCTTCCTGCGTGCCGGAGACACCATGGAGCTGGGGGTTGAAGGGCTTGGGGTTCAGAACCAGACAACCGTGAACGCGGATTGATCACAGCGGTCTTTTGCAAGCTTTGGGGTAAGATGTGACGTTCTCAGCAAACCTTGGGTTTCTATATACCGACCTGAACTTGGTGGACCGCATCTTGGCTGCCAAACGGGATGGGTTTGACGCCGTTGAATGCCACTTTCCCTACGACACACCCGCCTCGCAGGTAAAATGCGCGCTCAAGGAAACCGGCCTGACGATGTTGGGGCTGAACACGGTTCCGGGCGACGCCACAGCAGGTGAGTTCGGCCTGTGTGCCCTGCCCGACCGCGTGTTACAGGCACGCGCGGCGATTGATCAGGCAATCGCTTACGGTGCCGAAATTGGCGCGCTGAACGTGCACGTCATGGCAGGGCGATCGGACTCCATTGACGGGGCCGAGGCAACCTTTCGAGCGAACCTGACCTATGCCTGTAACGCCGCTGCCAAACATGGGATGTCCATTCTGATCGAACCCATCAACCAAAGGGACGTGGCTGGCTATCACCTGTCGACGGTCGAACACGCCCGCATGATTATTGACGAACTAAGGCACCCCAACCTGCGGATGATGTTTGACTGCTACCACACCCAGATCACCCAAGGCGATCTGACCACGCGGCTGCTCACCCATCTGCCTGTGATCGGACATATCCAGATTGCCGCTGTGCCGGACAGGGGCGAACCGGATCAGGGGGAAGTGCATTACCTCAACCTGATCCGCGCGGTCCGCAAAATGGGCTATACCGCGCCAATCGGGGCCGAATACAAACCCCGCAACGGATCAACAGTGGATGGGCTAGGCTGGCTCGCTGCATTCAAAAAGGAACTGACATGACTGCTGACCTGAAATTCGCTGACGGCATCTCGCGTCTAGGGACCGAGTCCGCCTTTGTCGTTTTGGCCCGCGCTCAAAAACTGGCCGCCGAGGGGAAAGACATCATCAACCTTGGCATCGGACAGCCCGACTTTCGCACCCCCGATCATATCGTCGAGGCGGGCATCAAAGCGCTGCAAGACGGCCACCACGGCTATACACCCGCCAACGGATTGCCAGCCTTGCGCGAAGCGGTAGCCGCTGATCTGCACCGCCGCCACGGGGCTATGTTGAACCCCGACAACGTGATCGTCGTACCCGGAGGCAAACCGTCGATGTTCTTTGCCGTTCTGATGTTCGGGCAACCGGGCGTCGAGATCATGTACCCAAACCCCGGTTTTCCGATCTATGAATCGGTCATCAAATATTCCGGCGCGACACCCGTTCCCATTGCTTTGGAAGAGGCAAACGGATTTGCTTTTGCAGCCGAAACAGTGCTCTCGCAGATCACCGACAAAACCCGTTTGATTATCATAAACAGTCCCGCCAACCCCACAGGGGGCGTGACCCCGAAGCAGGAAATCGACAAGCTGGTGAAGGGGTTAGAGCATTACCCGCATGTTGCGATCCTCTCGGACGAGATTTATTCCAACATGCTCTACGACGGGCGTGCGCACGTCAGCCTGCTGAACTACCCCTCGATCCGCGACCGATTGATCATGCTGGACGGCTGGTCGAAAACCTATGCCATGACCGGCTGGCGCTTGGGCTATGCGGTCTGGCCCGACAGCATGGTCGATGCGGTGACACGGCTGTGCATCAATGACCACTCCTGCGTCAACGCCGCCACCCAGTTTGCAGGCCTTGCCGCGCTGCAAGGCCCGCAAGATGCGGTGCACGACATGGTTCGCCAGTTTAATGAACGCCGCCAGGTGATTGTCCGCGAGTTGAATAGCCTGCCCGGGGTCCGATGTGCGGATGCAGCCGGTGCGTTCTATGCCTTTCCCAACATCAGCGGCACCGGCATGACCGCCCGCGAAGCACAGGACCGTTTTCTGGAAGACGCGGGCGTGGCCACTATCGCCGGCACATCCTTTGGGTCTTGGGGCGAAGGCTTTGTGCGGTTTTCTTACGCGAACAGCACCGAAAACATCCTTGAAGCCATCCGGCGCATCCGCGCCATCCTCTGATGTCCGAACGCCATTTGTGACGTGCAGTCAATGGGCGAACAAACAGGCTTTCTAGGTCGCTCATATCTGGCTATCGTGTCCTATAAAAACACGGGGAGGTGCCTATGAAGGGCATGATGATGCATCAGCCTTTGCTGATCAGTGATATTCTGACCTACGCCGCCGAGGCGCATCCGAACGGGGAAATCGTATCGGTCCGCACCGAAGGCGACATTCACCGGATCACCTATCCGGAAGTCGCCGGTCGGGTCGCGCAGCTGGCTCATGCTCTACGCGCGCAAGGGGTTGAACTGGGTGATCGCATCGCCACGCTTGCGTGGAACGGCTATCGCCATTTTGAGCTATACTATGCCATCTCGGGCATCGGCGCTGTGTGCCATACGATCAACCCGCGCCTGTCTGCCGAGCAGCTGATCTACATCGTCAATCACGCCGAAGATAAAATCCTGTTTCTGGACACAACCTTTGTGCCGATCATCGAGGCGGTCATAGACCACCTGCCCAAAGAGATGACCTTTGTGATCATGACGGATCGCGCGCATATGCCTGACACCACGCTAAATGCACTTTGCTATGAAGAGCTTCTCGAGGGTCAACCCAACTGTATCGACTGGCCAGTGTTCCCCGAGGATACCGCCGCGGGCCTGTGCTACACATCAGGCACCACCGGAAACCCCAAAGGGGCGCTCTATTCCCACCGTTCGACGATGCTGCACGTCTTTATGATCTCGCTCATGCAGCGCGAAACATTTGCGGAAGGCAAAAAGGTTCTGCCCGTGGTGCCATTGTTCCATGTCAACGCTTGGGGGCTACCTTATTCGGCCCCGCTATGCGGACTGTCCATGGTTATGCCGGGGGCTGCACTAGACGGTCCCAGTCTGTTCAAACTGATGGACGCCGAGAACGTCTTTACCGCATGGGGCGTACCGACGGTCTGGATGGGTCTATTGGCAGAAATCAAAGAACAGGGCCGCATTCCGAAAGGCTTTGGCGATGTCGTCATCGGCGGTTCGGCAGCACCTCGAACCATGATCGAAAGTTTCGAAAAACTCGGGGTTAGCGTGGGCCACGCTTGGGGGATGACCGAAATGAGCCCCGTTGGCACTCACGGCGGCATGCCCGCCTATTCAAAGCAATTGCCGTTCGAAGAGCGGATTGATTTGAAATCAAAACAGGGACGGCGCGTATTTGGCGTCGGCCTTAAAATCGTCGACGACAACGGCAACCGCCAACCCCACGATGGCCAGGCAGTGGGCGAGCTATACGTGCGGGGCAATACCGTGATCTCGGGTTATTTTCGCAACGACGACGCAAGCGGAGCGGCTTTCGATGACGAAGGATGGTTCGGCACGGGCGATGTCGCTTCGGTCGATCCACAGGGGTTCCTGACGATACGGGACCGCGCCAAAGATTTGGTGAAGTCAGGGGGTGAATGGATCAGCTCGATTGATCTGGAAAACGCCGCCATCTCACATCCGGCCATCGCAAACTGCGCAATCATCGCAGTGCCGCATCCCAAATGGGACGAGCGCCCCGTTCTGGTCGCTGTCCCCTCGGGCGCGGAACGCCCCTCGCTTGAGGATCTGCACGCCCATATGACCGAGCACTTTGCCAAATGGCAGTTGCCGGATGACGTGCTGTGGATTGATGCGCTGCCTCTGACCGCAACCGGCAAGGTCTCGAAACTCACGCTTCGGCAGATGTATGATGATTACACGCATCCCGATCATCGCTGATCACCAACCAAGGATGAAACGGTGACAGAAATTACACGCGATGACCTTAGGGCTAAGGTCGGCCAGACAATCGGAACGTCACGCTGCTACACTGTCGATCAGACAATGATCGACACCTTTGCCGATGTGACGTTCGACGATCAATTTATTCATGTAGACCCCGAACGCGCAGCGCAAACGCCTTTTGGTGCCACGATCGCCCACGGTTTTCTAACCCTCTCGCTTCTTTCGACTATGTCTTATGACGCTGTTCCCAAGCTAAGGGGCGCGAAGATGGGCGTGAACTACGGATTTGACCGCCTGCGCTTTGTCTCGCCCGTGCTGGTCGGATCAAAGCTCCGCGCGCATTTCACGCTGTCAGAGGTTAAAGACCTGAATCCAGAGCTGATCCAACTGTCGTTATCAGTGTCCGTAGAAATCGACGGTCAGGACAAACCCGCTCTGATCGCGGACTGGTTGGTGCGGTACTATTTTGAGGCGCCAAAGCAATAGCCTGCATTGCCTATTGAATGGAATCTGCAATGTGTTTTGCCAAAGGTAAGGCACCGTAAAATGACAGGTGGTTCGAGTCTTCGTAAAGCGGATTACCCAACCCGTCGTCTAGCCGACAGACTTCCAAGTCACACAGAACCTCAGTCGGATCGACCGTGGTAACAGAATTGGTCGCTGCGGCTTGGGTCAAAATCTCCCGCACGTCCGAACTACGCTGACGATAGTGATCCATGCTCATGTAGTAGTCTTCAAACGCGGCTTCACGCATGACAAGCGCACTTAAAAGCATAGGAACCGAGAATTCAAACTCGGGCGTGGGCAAGACCATAACCACAGTCTTTCCGGCTTCCGTCAAAGCCTCCAACGTATGTGTCAAAGCCTGTTGGAAGTGGGCGGTATTTTCACTGATCAATCCAGATGAAAAATCGAAATCGCCGGTGTCTGAAAACTGATAAACGGACGCGAAGTTGTCTGGCCATCTGAAACCGTGTGTTTAGTGTGCCCACTCAGCGAAAAGAACGACCGTCTGAATATGATCATCGTGGATGATTTGATCCATGGATGCGCGCACTTCCTCGACGCAGCCCGCCTTGTGGACATTATCGGTTGTAAAATTCAGTAAAGGTGCGCACCAACTGCCATTGAAGGTGACAAATGAGATATTTTGGGGCGTCAAAACCTCGACCAGAGCATCTGTGATGCGCGCCGTATGAGAGTCGCCCACAAACGCGATACTGGGTGGCACATCTTCTGCGCCAAGAACACAGCGCGCGCCC
>Ga0181589_10001901_pt1 | contig 16361 bp, 25 predicted proteins | sample 071ome_25_FD_132444 | JGI IMG/M metagenome (GOLD analysis project Ga0181589, IMG submission 132444) | Coastal salt marsh microbial communities from the Groves Creek Marsh, Skidaway Island, Georgia - 071410BT metaG (megahit assembly) | ecosystem: Environmental > Aquatic > Marine > Intertidal...
AATGCATAGCGTTGTGCTAGAGGTGTTGCTGCAAATGCTGCGTATAAGTCTTGTAAGTTTATGTACATAAGTTCGCTCCTTAACTGTTATGTACATTGTACACTCGTCCGTCCAAAATGTCAAGCACAAACGTGCAGCATATGCATTTTTTTGCACGTGCTGCACAGTGTTGTTTTTATTGAGATTTTTTCTTCTTAGCTGCTGTGCTTTTCTTCTTGCTGCCTCTGCTAAAACGATGCTTTACCACCACATCCTCGCTTCTAGCACCCGGGGGACACACAGTGATCTTGCCACCACGTGCCAAGTACTCCTCTATGGTCTCGGTCTTGCGTTCACTCATCTGAACCTCCTTGCCCGACAGCTCACACACCAGGGGCCCCTCTCTGCTGCTGCATTCATGCTTGACTCTCAGCACACTGCGCTGCACGAGAGAGACCCCCTACCAATTGGTGCCCCCAGCCGGACTCGAACCGGCACGCTATATAGCGAGGGATTTTAAGTCCCTTGTGTCTACCAATTCCACCACAGGGGCGTGGTTGGCCTGCCCTAGAGGATTCGAACCTCTGACCCACAGCTTAGAAGGCTGTTGCTCTATCCAGCTGAGCTAAGGGCAGATATGTGTAAGCTCTCCTTGCTTGTTTACTTTATATACTTAATATAACACCATTGATCCCACTCTGTCAACCATTGATTGCCACTGAAAAGCCACATTGACCCCTCTTGAATTGCCAAAAGGATTGTGTTGAAAACTTGTTGATGTTGACAGTAACCTAGATGATCTTGTGGTGTACATATACATTATGTACGTGTGTATACGTATAAACACGCAGCGGGGCCTATGTGCTTATAGTAGAGTCTAGTGTAGTGTATAGTGTAGACACCATAGGGAACCGTTAAGACCTCTTGACACTATTGATAGTAGTTGATAGAGTCACTAGGGCCACCTTTGATTGGCACAGTGTGGGTGTGTTGAGCATACTGTATAGAGCATACGCTCAAGCGTATATGTATATGCACACACACGCGATTCAGCGCAGCGGGGCCTAGGAGCGAGGGGTGACATCGGCGCTCCCTCCCCCGAGCGAACTGTGATTCATGATAGAAATAGTGTGGAACTTCAGAATAAACTCCACCGTTTGAACCGTTTGAGCAAGGTTTGGTGTATAGATAATAGTATAAAACGATTCAAATGAGCATGGTTTAAGGGGCATACAAAAAATACTCCCCCAAACGATTCAAACAATTGAATTATTTGATTCAAACAATTAGATTTTTTGAACCATATAATTGATTTTTTTGATTCGAATAATTAGATTTTTTGACCCATACTCTAGGGTAACCCCTAGCCATTGTTGCTCGTGTACAGTGTGTACAGTAGCAGTGCCGCTAGGACTATTATGAATGTATATGCTATCATACGCTAGTGTAGATCAGGGTCTCTGCCCAGTCCCGTTACTGTGTAGTGTTGAACTTGTTCTATTGTGTAGTCTGTGATGCCCAGTGTTTGCACGTATATGTATGCTTCTTCCTCACTGGCAAAACCACTCTCTATCACGTGGTCATGTGAATCTCTAAGTGTATAAGTGTATCTCATAGTAGTATACTTATTGAGTATACCCTGTGTGTTTAAATGCCCAGATTATCGGGATTGGTGTATTCGTCCACTTGTTCACTAGTGTGCAAGGGTTTGCTTGGTTCCCACCCGGACAGTGCATCTACCAGTATGGTGCTTACAGTAGCAACAGGTGCTAGTAATAGTAAGCACAGGCCACGCACATAGTAGAGCACATAGTATAACACGAGCTTTGAATAGTATTTGAAGTTGTACATAGTCATATAAATCTCCTGGCCAAATCAACCGTACCGCGGTTGCTGCTTCGCAGCTAGAGGACTCTACCGCTGCCGCTTCGCGGCTGTTTTGGCTGTTCTCTGTTCCATGTCCACAGTGCAAATACAGGTACTGCATAAGCACACACTAGACAAAACAGTGCTAGTAATATATCTACGAGCATACTGTATATACTACACTAGTTTGTGCTCGTGTCAAGATCTGAGTCAACCAAAACGATGCTTGAGTTCACGCAATTGAGCACATTCTATGCACAGTTGCACTCCGGGCACTGACTGTTGACGTGCTGTGGGTATAGGTTCTCCACACTCTGCACAGTCTTGTCTAGAGGGTTTGGCACGTTCTGCATCTATACGAGCTCGTGCTTGCCTTACTAGGTGCTCTGTTTCAAACAGTGTGCTTAGTTGAGCAATCTCAGCTTCTTCTTCGTTGTTGGGTTCGTATACAAAGTGTTCTGTGTTTGGGGGTGTCTTGCTGGTCATAGGGGTTGTACCACTGATTTCCAAAGTATGGGTTGTGCTTGTGCCACTGTGTCTGCGTTGACTGTGTAGTCCGAGTACATATACAGTATCACAAGAAATATAGCTGTCCAGGCCATTCTGGTCCACATAAGGGTTCTCCTAGTAATGAAAGTAGTATTATACGTGTGTTTTTTCACTTTGTCAACCCCTGTCGATAAATACAGGATTAACGATAAAACAAGCAGGAGTCAGTGTGAACATATGGTTGATACTACAAAAGCGCACCACATCAACACGCTATGAAACCAATCATTTGGTACAGGCAGGAGCAGCGAGAGGGCACTCAGTAGAAGTGGTTCTACATCCCACAGTAGACATTATAGTAAGCAAGGAAGGACGCAGAAGCATACGGGTAAAGAACAAGATGGTAGATATACCAGATGTTGTGATACCTCGCACGGGTTCAGGCACAGGCTATTTTGGCTTTGCCATACTGCGTCATCTAGAACGTCTAGGTGTACCCATGGTGAACCCTTCCTACTCAATAGAAGCAACCAAAGACAAGTTATACGCACATCAGATATTTGCTGAAAAGGGCATACCCACACCCAAGACCGTGCTGGTCAAAGACCCAGTTAATCCCAAGCTCATAGAAAAGGAAATAGGGTGGCCTGCTGTGGTCAAGATCATGGCTGGGTCATATGGCAAGGGTGTGTACAAGGTAGAGAATCGCACCCACTTCACAGACTTTATTGAGTTTGCACACGGCATCAATTCAGATGAGGCCATCATAGTACAAGAGTATATGCACACACGCCCAGGGTCAGACCTTAGAGTGTTTGTGGTGGGTGATAGGGTTCTGGGTGCCATGCAGCGTACCAGCAAAGACGGATCATTCAAGGCCAACATCACACGTGGGGGTATGGGCAGTGCATATGAGCTAACACCCGAGATAGAAGCGTTGGCCCTACGCACAGCAAGAAGTCTTGATCTAGATGTGGCTGGTGTGGATCTACTGTTTGGACCTGATGGGTTTGTGGTATGTGAAGCCAACAGTGCGCCTGGCTTTGAAGGTTTTGAAGCTGCTACTGGTTGTGATGTAGCAGGTGCTATAATCGATTACGCTGTCTCCAAAAAACACTAAATACTTGTGTACTGATTTATCCCCAGGGAGAACTGTAATGCAAGAAACTCAGCAAGATGAACTAGAATATGAAACAGTGTCAGTTGAACAAATCTACACTGAAGAACTAGAAGCACTGGAAGGGCACTATTCGTTACTGCGCTCTCTAGAAACAGAAGCAGCAGACACAGTTGCTGACAGCCTAGAACACGTTATCAATTATTTTAGAATTAGACTTGGAATGGTCGATGATGAAGATCTTACCACTGCATATGGTGTTGCCTCTGACACCACAACACTACACTAGATCGTGTAGTCTTAGAGTAGCTTCAACTATTTCTTCAGTTGTAAAACGTCCTTGACGTTGTCTTTCTCTTTCAAGCTCTTCGGTGTCCGCAGATAGTTCACGGAATCCATGTTCTCTATCCAGATACTTGTAGTCTACACGTTCAGGTTTAAATTGTTCTAGCCAATCAAACACCGTTTGTGGATTGAATGCTCCGCAGGTGTATACGTCAAGCTGAAGCAACGCTGGGTTTGTTTCATCCCATACGTGCATAACAATGTGCGATGTTTCTATAATAGCAGCAACAGTTAGTCCACGGTTGCCAGGCATATTAACATACTTGGCGTAAGGTCCCATCAATAGTTTCATACCTATGCGATCAATGAGATCACGGACCTGTTCACTAACTAGTTTTTCATCACTGGGCGGATTTAGTACTTCCGCTCTAATCAAAATGTGTTTATGCTCCAACTGAGTCATTCCTGTGATAGCTTGGTTATTTATATGCGAAGGACAAATAACAGCAGATAATAGAATTAAAAAAATAGAGTAAATATTTTGTAAGGAGATCTATCATGTTAGAAATACACGAGCAGTTTAGATCACACATACAGTCACACTGCGAACGCACAGGCTTTTATATGCCTGAACTACTTGAAGATTATATCGTAGGACTACTTGCGAGTAGATTGCGAGAAACAGAACTTATTCCACATCCTAGTTTCGGTGAACGTTATATGATACTACAACAGGTTAACCGAGCTCATCTATTCCAAGAGTATGCAGACCAATGCTTGTTCTTTGTTAGTTTACTTCCTGAGTATGGTAGACGCAGAGGACTAGACATTAACTATTGGGCTAACCTTGGTATTTCCAGTTACTATGCAGTTGCCGATCGTATAGAAGACGATCGTTTTATACAATTAGGTAACTGGTTCTATACTCTGCAGAAGTTTCTTAATAGTGCTATCAAACCACAAACTCGTTTAGATCTATTTGAACAGTACGGTTTAGATAAATATTATTAGGAGAAAACAGTGATCGAAGAACTACAGTTACTTTCAGAATCAGACAAGAAGTGGGCAGCATCACGTGCTAAAACTGCTTGTATTTTATACGATCAATGGATGGGCGGTGGCCTAGACGAATGGGAGTATAAAGAGCTTATGGAAAGATTAGTTCAAGATCCTGCACTAGATGCAGAAGCTGATGATTTAGATACCAAACATTTGCTTGTAATGAGCATTTACGAAGTTGCAGAGTTAGTATAATGAAAATAAGTGAGATATTAGACATTAAGTTTTTGGAAGAGCCAGCAAGTAGAGCATTATGCACATCAGGTAAGCCTGATTCTGCACTAGGAGCATCACAGTTGGCATCATGCAAGAGTCAGGGCTATCGAGCTCGTGATGGCGGCAAAAGTCACAAGATAGGACACGATAGAGTTACTGTTCGCGGTAAAAGAATCAAGGGCAAGAAGTACGGTGGCCCATTACCAGACTGGAGTTAATTCAGTATGCGATTAAAAGACGTAATTCTAGAATACCGTGTAACCCAAGCACCTACCCAACCAGTTGACAATAGACTGGGAAGCAAACAGGGAGACTCTAGCGCAAAGCGATCAGATCCTAAAGAGATCAAACCATTCAACCTAGACAATGTCAGCAATGCTTTTAAAAAAGTACTTGATACACTAAAACAGTTGCAACAAGATGCTGTCAAGAAAGGTGATGGTAAACTAGTTCACGACGTACAAAAACAAATCAACGCAGTAACTGACAAAGCAAAAGAACAAAACAAAATTGGTACTTCAGGCAGTGGTGGAGATGAAATCGCTGCGGCAATGAAGAAAGCCAAAGAATTGAAAAAGAAAGCAGATCTAGATAATAGAAAGCAAGATGCTATCCATGCGGAGATAGGCGGCAAAGATGCTGTTAAACTTGGAGCCAAAGGCCCAACAGTTGAAAAGATTCAAACCAAACTAACTAGTATAGGATACCCACTAGGAAAAGTAGATGGTATATGGGGAGGAAACACCAGTCGTGCTGTATGGGCATTTAAGAAAGACAACAAAATTAAAACCAGCCCTGATGAACTATCTACAGCAGAACAAAAAACTCTAAGCAAAGCCAAGAAGATTTCTAATCCAACTTCAACTCAACCTCCTTCAACCAATGCATTAAGAGAGCCAGGGTTTATGAAAGAGCTTAACAATGTTGCTAGAAACCTAGGTGTAGATGCACAGGATCTAAAAAAGATTATGGATCATGAATCAAAAATGAATCCATCTGCTGTTAATCCATCTGGTGCTTCGGGGCTCATACAGTTTATGCCCGACACAGCTAAAGGTATAGGTACTACAGTAGATGACATTAGAATGATGTCAGGTACAGAGCAACTTCCACTTGTTCAAAAGTATTACAAGAAGTGGGGTGTTAAGAAAGGTTCAACACTAGGAGATCTTTACATGATTACATTTATGCCAGCGGTTGTTAAACAAAATAAACCAGATAATTTTGTTCTTGGTGATAAGAACAGTAACAAGAAAGTTTGGGACGTTAATCAAAAAGCTCTCTATGATCAAAACAAAGTTTTTGATATCAAAAAAAGAGGCTTTTTCACTGTCGGTGATGTCAAAGACCGAATTAATACATACGGCATAGCATAATGTAGGTGCAAATGAAAAAACTTGTTCCCGGATCCTTATTGATCGCACCCCCTTCCATGATGGACGGGAGATTTGGTAAAACAGTACTTCTACTAACACATCATAACAAAGATGGCAGTTATGCAATCTGCTTAAACAGACCTACCAACAGAACTTTAGTTGATATCGGGCGTGAACTTAAACTAGACACTTCTTTGCCTTTTACTATGCATTGGGGAGGCCCAGTACAGCAAGGTAGTATATGGATGGTACATACTCCAGACTGGTCCATTGAAGAAACAATGACAGTTACTGACGAGTATATGATTACCAGCAACGAAAAAATGTTTCATCATCTAGCAGACGGAGATGTTCCGAGAGAGTTCAGAGTTGCCTTTGGTTTCTCTAGTTGGGCTCCTGGACAATTAGATATGGAAATGAATGGTATCCCTCCATTCAAGAAACAAAGTTCATGGCTAGTTTTAAATAACCCAGACCCAGAGTGGTTATGGAGTCTACCTATAGATGATCTATGGGAAGCTGCTGTATTCAAAGCAGGAGAAGAAGCAGTTAATGCTTGGCTACCTTAAGCCGCTAATTCTAAACCTTCAACTACGAACAAAGCATCAAAGTTTCTGCGCCGAAGTAACCTCCTGTATTCTGTAGGAATACACGGAGAGTCTACATTGTTCAAAGAATCAATAAACCATTTATAATCAAGTTCTAATCCGAATCGTTTGCAAACTGCGTTAAAGTTCTTTTTGCTTTTTAAGTGCCAAGGCCATGCTTCTTTAGGATAGTCTTTTAGAACTACATCACCATATTGACTGCTTGTTGATTTGTATCCGTGATACTCTGTACAGATAGGCCAACAGCACATCATTTCAATTAACTTGTCTTTGTAACGAGGCTCGTCTAGTTTGTAACCTCTAAAGATAGAACTAGGTGCTTCGGTTTTGTCTACGCTGATACCAACCGCTTTACGATATACATCATGCTTTTGACGTATATGATCAAAATCTAATCTAAATTCTTGTACCTGGCGTTTACGAACTGGACACCACACATCTGCAAATCCAGAAGTCTTTGTCATTACACAGTGTATTTCAGTTGTTTCGTCGCCGTGATAGAGATAGTTTAAGATAGGCAGGTTATGATTTTTTATTTCGGCTTTTCTATTCTCGCCGTAAAGATTGGAATTGGTAGATTGAAACTGATGCATCATAAGGTCCTATTCTTGATCTACGTATTCTACTTCGTCAACGTCCCAAATATTATCAAATTCTACTCTAAACGTTTTTCGAGCAGTAGTATCATAAAGTTCAACTAAACGGCTGTTCATGTCACGAACTTGAATAACTCCGAACCCTTCGTATTCTCCTGGACCTTTGAGTGGCCGATCACTTAGGTTTGGAGCAGGACGACCTAGATCATCCAGCATGGTCTTGACCTTAAACTTGCACCCGTAGCTCTTTCCAGGAACTACATCTTCGATAGCAATAAAATTATTTGTCATTTGTTAACATCTCCAAAGTTACGGCTTCTGCGCCTTTTTTGTAGTAGTAATTTACCTTGTTAATTATTTTATTATACGGTAAGTGAACTGTTTCTGTCAAGTCATAAAACTTCTTAGAGTCATTTGAATAGTATGTTGATACTATCTTATACTTGCATTTTTCTTTCATTTACAAAATCAAACAGTTGTTTAGCATAGTGTATGTGGAATTCTTCTCCAGGATGCTCTCCATCTAATGCTTTTGGATAAATTTTCTTTTTGTAAGTAGGACTTATATAAATGGGAATATGATCTACAGTGTTTCCATATAGTTCTAGCATTTCTAGTTCACTGTCTGCTATTACTAGGTTGTAAACTTTAATACCTTTTGATTGAAGATAGAGATTGGTATGATGTATTACAAGTTTTGACTCAACAAGTAAATCAAAAGGATCGAGATGTTCATACTTTTCTTTTTGCCACGGGCCTATATCTTCTATGTCGTATACTTTGAACTTACAGGTACGTGCAGGATAACTCCATTGTATGAACACAACATCATCTTGTTTGAATGATGTATTCAGTACAGTATGCCATATTCTTTTATTGCTTGATCCTGGTCGAGCATTGTTAATACATTCTACATTCATGTGGTCAGCAAGTAATGCAGGCCAAGCCAATTTACTAGGGTTAGGTCCAACATCGTTGTTTGCCCAACAATCAGATAGTCCATGTCCGAACGTGTATGAACAACCGAATGTAACTAACCTCATGAGTTATCTTTTTCTTTTCTATCTTTTTCGGTTTGTTCTTCGAAGATTAATAACAAATAAAATATACCAACAGTTGCTATCAATCCACAGAACAACAATCCTAATCCATTTGCTAGATTCATTCTTTGATGCTCTTGGTTGTTGATTTTGCTTTTGCTTTTATTTGTGCAGGTGTTAATCCTCCAGGGGATAACTTATCTAGTCTGCAGGCAAATAAATGTTTCTTTCCACTATTACTAATAATAACAGGTTGTCCGTGACTATCAAGTTCAATGTCAACTACCTTGACAGGAACATTCTTAAATCTTCCTACCATAATAGTGTCACCTACTTTGATATCTACTGTAAACTGTTTCATTTAGTGGAACGTTTGTCCTTCTGACCCGTAATCACCGAAGTCACCAATGTAGGGTTGAACTTCGTCAACACTATCATTTACCCAATCAATGATTTGTTCAAATTCTTCTTTGCTCATTGCAGTTCTATACATACGCATAGAAATACCTAACAGCGTTGCCGCAACAGCAATTGGTCCATGCTTTACTGCTTCTTCGACTGCTACTCCAAATATACGATTGTATATTCTTTCTATTGCATCATCATCCATTATATTTTCTCACCTTTAGTAAATCCACGGAATCTTAAAAAACGTGGGAACCTTAAACTATATGTACCGTCCTGATTCTGTGTAATTGCATCAGCTCTTACTTCAACAATCTGACCAGGCAGTGTATCACGAACGCTATAAAACTCAATTCGATTATCGTCGCTAAAGCCACTACCGACATTGACGTTAATCTTTCTTTCGTCATCAACTCCGGAGCAAACCAAAGCGCCAAGCCTTCCTTCATTTCTACCAGTGCCTTCTTCAACATCAACAACCTCCAGTGAAACTTCTATAAATGGTTTCATCTTAAGCCATGCTGTGCTACGTTTGCACTCGTAAGATGCGTCTATATCTTTGATCATAATACCTTCGTAACCTTCTTCAACCATTTTCTTGTTGTAGTCTTTAAACTCAACTTGGCCTACCATAGTATCAAGATCAACTTCTGTTTGTGGGATAATTTCAATACATCCAGTATCGCTGAAAATGTTTTTGAACGTTTTCAACATATTGGACCTACGTCGTTGCCCCTGAACACTTTCTCCAGCTTTGAATTCTACTAGTGGAATAATATCAAACAAACAAAGTTTTGCATCATCAGCCTGCACATTGTCTTTACGATGTACCTGCTTCATAAGATCTTGGAACGAGTTTGATACAACCTCACCATCAAGTATATATGAACGTCCAATTTCGTCCATGTAACCTTCTAGTGCTTTTGTAATATGAGTAAAGTTTTCTAGCACTTTACCATTACGTGTGTATTGTGTTACAGTTCGTTGCTCGTAGTCTACAACAGTTAAACAACGTACTCCATCAAGTTTAGGCTCAAGTAACTTCTTACCTGAAACCTTCTTTTCATGATTAGCACTGTCATGTGCTAACATACATTCAAACACAGGTACCTTATACTTGTCTAGTTTTAATTTCTTTGCAACTTTGTTTACGGTCTTTTCACTTACACCGCAACGTAGATCTTTAATAAGAATACGTCTATAGAAACTGTTCCATTGCTCCTGTGTTGCTACACCCATTGCTAGATTAACAGCATCACGAGCAGCATTGCCTGTTAGCTCTCTACGATAAAGAGCATCAGCCAATTCTGTAAAAGGAGTCCAAGCCAATCCCTGTCCACCTTCTTCTGTTTTTTCTGGAACTTGTTTTAGTCCGAATGTATGCAATTTGTCCAAACACATCTTAACGCCTTCAAAGAACTCATCAAGTCCTTCATTCATTGCGTCTTCGATAATTTGCTCTTTTGCTAGTCTTGAGTTATCGGACTCTAGTTTACTAATTATATCTTGTGGTTGTGTTCTCATGTTGCCTTTCCTTGATGCCTAATTTATGTGTATATAATAGCATCTCTGTTGATCTGTGTCAACCTTTTTATTTAATTTGAAACAATTTGTTGCCCAGATCTCTTGACTTTTATCTGAGAAACACATAAAATATATGTATGAAGATTATTGTTACAGGTGGTTTAGGTTTAATTGGACACAATGTTGTCCAAAAACTAGTTCAAAAAGGTCATGAAGTTTTTATAATTGATAATTCTACCAATTACGGTATTATTCCAATTTCCGAAATTACATATCTAATTCAAGAACGCCAAAAGAAGATCCCGGGTGTATTTGTATATTCAATGGATGTTGCTGATACAGTAGCAATTGAAAGAGTTATCGAAACTCTACGTCCAGAAGCAATCATACATCTTGCAAGTTTCCCAAGACAAAAAGTAGTTAACGCAGATCCTGTTTTGGCTTCTAGAGTAATGAGCGAAGGACTTCTTAATATATTAGAGTGCTGTAAGAAGTATGAAGTACAACGAATTGTATATACTTCTAGCAGTATGGTGTACGGTGATTTTGAAGACTTTGTAACTGAAGAAGCAGTATGCAAACCGCAAGGCCAATATGCAATTATGAAACTTGCCGGTGAATGGTTAATAAAAGATTACACTCGCAAATACGGAATTGAACACACTATCCTAAGACCAAGTGCTGTTTACGGCCCACTTGATGTTGAAGATAGAGTAATTAGTAAGTTTTTGATAGGTGCGATGCGTGGCGAAACTCTAAATATAAACGGTAAAGACGAAACACTAGACTTTACATATGTAGACGATGCTGCACAAGGAATAGTAGATGCTACCCTAAGTAAGAATGCAGCAAACAATACCTACAACATTACCAAGAGTCATAGTACAACACTCTTACAGGCAGCATTATGGGCCGTTGATCTAGCAGGTCAAGGTAGTATTAATGTAAGAGAAAAAGACGCTGACTTTCCTAGCAGAGGCGCTTTAGATATCAGCAAAGCAAAAAAAGACTTTGGGTTTGATCCTAGAGTAGATGCACACACAGGGTTCGAAATATATTATGATTGGTTACTTAATGACCCTTACTGGCAAAAATCACTTATTGACAAAACTGTTACACAGTAATATAATTACGTTTATAGATTATTAAAAAGGAAGAACTGCATGGCACTAATACCAATGGTTGTTGAGTCGACTAACAAGGGCGAAAGAGCGTATGACATTTATAGTCGACTATTAAAAGACAGAATCATTATGTTAAATGGTCCAATTGAAGATCATATGGCTAGTTCAATTGTATCACAATTATTATTTCTAGAGAGCGAAAGTCCAGACAAAGATATTTCGTTGTTTATAAACAGCCCAGGCGGTGTGGTTACTGCCGGCATGAGTATCTACGATACTATGCAATTTGTCAAACCAGATATCAAAACATATGTAATGGGTCAGGCTTGTTCAATGGGATCTTTACTTGCACAAGCAGGTGCTAAAGACAAACGTTTTATGTTACCAAATGCACGTCATATGATACACCAACCAAGCGGTGGCGCAAGAGGACAAGCAACTGATATGGAAATTCAAGTTGAAGAAATTCTAAAAATGAAAAAGAATCTTACAAATATCTATGTTAAACATAATTCAAAAGGTAAAACATTTGATCAACTTGTAGCTGATATGGAACGTGATAAGTTTATGAGTGCTGAGGAAGCTCTTGATTATGGTTTAATTGATAAGATTATAGAGGAACGTTAATGAAAAAACTAGTACCTCAAGGCCATGAAGAAAAAGAATGGGGCATTGAAGTTATCTGGAGCAACAACGAGTTTTATTGCGGTAAGATATTAATGTTCTCAAGTGTTGGCAAGAAGTCAGCACTTGTACTTCATAGAGATAAAAAGAAGTCTTGGTTTGTCAATTCAGGTAAATTTAAAATTACATTTGTAGATCTACAAACAGGCGAAAATAAAGAAGCAATACTTGAAGAAGGACAAACTGTAGATATTGCTGACATGAGCCCACACCAGTTAGAAGCACTGATACCTAACAGTACTATTTTTGAAGTAGGTACTCCTTTATACGAGGAAGACTTATTTAAACTTAATCCTGGTGATGATCGAAAACGTTCTTTAGAGCTAAAATAAGATCTTCAATCATTCCGTCATCATGATACGGTGTCGGAGCAAATCTCAAACGTTCTGTACCAACATCAACTGTAGGATAGTTAATAGGCTGCACATATATGCTATGCTCATTAAGAAGCATATCACTCATGCTCTTACACTTTTTAGCATCACCAACTAACACAGGAACAATATGAGTTGTGGAACATTCCATAACCTGTATTCCGTTCTTACCTAAACGATGTTTTAGTTTCCTTGCACGTTCTTGATGCTTTTCTCTAACTTCGTTATGATCCTTTAGATACTTGATTGCAGCCATAGCGCCTGCACAAGTAACAGGACTCATTGATGTTGTAAAAATAAAGCCGGAAGAAACTGAACGGATAGCATCTATAACTTCAGCGTCAGCCGCAATGTAGCCTCCTTGCGTACCAAATGCTTTTCCAAGGGTTCCGTTGATTATATCAACACGGGATTGTAGCCCTAACTTCTCCGTCCAGCCTCCTCCGTGATCGCCATAAAGTCCAACTGCATGGACTTCGTCAATGTAGGTGATAGCTTGATATTTGTCTGCGATATCGCAGATTTCTTTCATAGGAGATATATCACCGTCCATTGAATAAACTGATTCAAATACAATACAAGGTGTTTGCCCTGCAAGTCTACATGAAGCACACAATTCTTCTAGTTGATCTAAATCATTGTGCTGCCATATAAGTTTCTTTGCTTTACTGTGTCTCATGCCCTCAATGAGTGAAGCATGGTTTTTGGAATCTGAAATAAAACAAATGTCAGGAAATATTTTAGCAAGAGCAATTAAACTCCATTCATTGGCTACGTATGCTGATGTGAATAATAGAGCTCTTGATTTGTTATGTAGTGTAGCAATTTCGTGTTCGAGTGCTACGTGATAATGTGAAGTACCACCAATATTACGAGTACCACCAGATCCGCTTCCTGTTTGATCTAGTGCTGTGTGCATGGCATCAATTACAACTTTGTGCTGACCCATACCTAAATAATCATTGGAACACCAGTTTACTATTTTTTTAATATTGTAGGGACCGTACCAGATAGCACTTGGAAAATCACCACGTTCACGAATAATATCGTTGAATACTCTGTATTTTCCGCTATCCTTTAGATTTTTTAGAAGTTCGTTTATTGGTTTTTTGTTTATCATTATCTGCTCTTAAAATAAATGTTTGTCCAAAATATCCAGGAAAATAATAGATGCCCATAGCGTTGAGCTCACGCTCAACTTTATTAAGGTGCTTCCACCAATCTATAAGTTTTTTGAACATATGAGTATTTAACTAAATATATATGGAGATAGCTAATATGCGAATTTATGAAGTAGTTCACCCATCAAATAACAAGCAACAGTTAAACGAGTTTGTTTTCGTTGCTGCTCTACCTTGGTTAACAAGTGCAGCAGTTATGGCTGCTGTAAGCGCAATGTTCACTGCTTGGAGTATTTATGAACTATATGATCTAATGGAAGAGAACGGGTTTGACTCGGAAAACATGACAGATGATGACTGGCTGGACTTTTCATTATTAACAATAGGTCTAATACCGGGTGGCGGCCTAATTACTAAAGGGGCATCAAAATTAGCTAGACCACAACTTAAAGAATATGTTCCGTGGAAAAAGATTAGAGACATAGTTAAAGATAAATTTGCCACTGCAAAGAAAAACGGCCAGGTACCTAAACCTAAAAAGAAAAACGAAAAACCAGATCCAGCAGCAGAAAAGCGTAAAGAAGAAGGATTAAAAAAAGCCGACGAGCAAATTAAAAAAGCAGAAGAACGTTGGAAAAAGAATCCTAAAAATAAAACACAGGAAAAACCACAAGAAAAACCAGAAAATAAATTTAACCCTTTTAGAAAGAAAAAAGACAAGGACGGGGAAGAAGTGGATTCTCCTATAGTAGATAAAGACGGAAAGAAAATTAAAAGAAAAGAAACAGAAGCTGAGAAGAAAGCAAGATTAAAAAGAGAAAGAGCAGAAAAGAAGAAAGAAGACGATCCGGACGGTACAAAGGCTTCCAAAAGAGGAAAGAACATTGGCAGAGCCGGTACACTCGGTGGGTTAGCACTAGGCAGTATTCTTGGTAGAGACAAAGGAAAAAGACTTACTCCAGCTCAGGTTAGATCTCGATCTCCATTAGATTACAGTACAGGAAAAATAAGTGACAAGCCTATGTGGAGACCAAGCTGGGAAAAAGACAACGAACCAACTTCAAGGTAATAGAAATGCGTGTAAGTGAAATAATTAGAAATATACTAGATATAATTGATCAAGCAGAAGGCGAGGAAGTCGTAAACGATATCGATCCCAATCCGGAAGGCTATGAGGAAAAGGACGTAAAACGCTTCAAGCAGATTGCTGACGTGGTTGATACCGAAGACACAGCATATGCTAACACGCCCAAGGAAAAGATTGCGGGCATGAATGCGGTCACCCACGATGCGGGTGCTGACACGTGGCAGGGCACCAAGGACGTGGATGACATTCGCGGCACCACTACAAGAATTCACGGGAACAACTAATGGCAACCATCAAGTGTAAAGGATTGACAGGCGTAACATTTGATCTTACAGTTACCATGGGCTCAACCACAATGAATGGACTTACCGCATTGGCACAAGCCATAGAAGGACACAACATCACAACTGCAATGTATGGTGAGATAAGTGCCGCGAAGGATCCAAGCATCAATCAAACCAACGACGGTGCAAAGACACTAACAGCAGCAGGTCTTATAGATGGAGACATAGTTATCTGCACTCCAGCAGATGATCCTGCAACTTTAACCAAGGAACAGAGAGCAGATCAAAAACTCTACATTGCAGAAGCAAAGAGAAAAGGGTTAGCAGCAGATGACACTACTGCCACATACTATAGAACATCAAACACCTATGACAAGACAATGCTGCCTAATCCCTACGAAAATGATGCTTACAATGCGGATGATGACGAAAACACAGGTCCATTGGAACAGAAACGTCCCTGGGATGTTGGAGCAATCGCTGCGCCAACAAGTATCGCAGAAGCAGTACAAGGTGGAACACTAACAGACTTACAAATTTGGTACGATGGTACAGACAATGTTCAGTTCCAACCAACTCTACCCGGCGACGAACAACTAATTACACAATGGAATGACAAATCAGGAACTGCTAAGAACGCTAACCCAAGCGGTGGCAATGGTGCTAAACCAGCATACGAAAGCAGTGATCTACAAAACACACACGAGTATGTTAAATTTGATGGCAGCGATAATCTAACCATAAATCCATTCAACGAGATAGACGGTGCAGCAGCATTCACTCTACTAATGGTATCGACGTTTGACACAGTATCAGGCACCGAGTATTTGGTTGATACAACCACGGGTGACCTTGGCATATTCTCTGATGCGGGAACTATTAAACTAACAATGAATGGTTATGCCGCAACAACCAACAAATCAGTTTCAAACGATACTTGGTATATCCACACATTAGTTTACACTGGCGGTGGTTCTCCATCTTTGGTTTACAGATTAAACAAGTCAGGTGCAACTCTTTCTGTTACGAGCGGTAGTGTTCCAGCAGCAACAGGATCGACCACAGTAATGACACTGGGAAACAACGACGGCAATACAGCAGGACTGTCAGGATCCATTGGTGAGGTC
>Ga0181589_10001905_pt1 | contig 16354 bp, 13 predicted proteins | sample 071ome_25_FD_132444 | JGI IMG/M metagenome (GOLD analysis project Ga0181589, IMG submission 132444) | Coastal salt marsh microbial communities from the Groves Creek Marsh, Skidaway Island, Georgia - 071410BT metaG (megahit assembly) | ecosystem: Environmental > Aquatic > Marine > Intertidal...
GAGTGGAAAGTCGCGGTTACGCGTCCACCAGGCACGTCGCAGAGACCATCGTACAGGAAAGATGGAAAGGTACTCTGCTCACGCCTTTTCACGCGACGCATCGAGTCATTCCATTCTTTCCCGCCTCAGCCGTCGGCAACGTCGGTTACGCGCGCGACTTTATATCTTTCGTCGTTCGTCAGCTCCCGAATAACGACGATCCCGAAGATCCGTGGTATGTCTTCTTCTCTATGCAAGATCGGGGGTATTGCGCCAGCGTCGGCGCGAGGGAGTTGCTGCCGACTAAATCAGTCGTCATTCACAGCTTCGGTTGGCAGAATTTCGAACGGGGACAAGACCCGAAGATATCGGCCAAGTGTTCTCGACCTGGTCGCGATATTGTCATTCCAGCACATCGCCATGGAAACTTCGATCTACTGGACGAAACGGACTTCGATCCGTCGACGAAAACTGGTGGACCACTGTTGTTTTTCAAAGGTTCGCTGCGTAAGACTAGTGCAACGTGCTCAGGGGAGGAGTTGCTCGCCAATGCGTTGAGTTGCATGAGTGAGTACAGTCAAGGCGTGCGCCAATACGTCGTCAATAAATTCACGAACGCGTCCGAATTCCATATAAATAAACCCTCGGAGGGATCAGACGGATTCTCGCGAGACGTGATGAAAACGGCAAAGTACTGCCTCGTCGCTGGCGGACACGGCTTCGATATGCGTCTCGCGGACGGCATCACGCGAGGATGTGTACCTTTGCTCACGGCTGTGCAGATGTCTTATCCGTACGAAGACGTGCTCGATTATTCCAAGTTTTCCGTATTAATCGGTGATGATCGTGAGCCGCTTCGAGATTTACCGAAAACGTTGAGAGATGAGTTCGCAAAGGGGGAGCACGCGAAAATGGTTCGGCGACTGCGATACGTGCACGAAGTCTTCATCATGCAGGATGATTTAACAGATGAAGGATACCGTGAACGGCACGATAATAACGTCACGGATGCAGGCATATCGACGTTACTATCGAGTTTGGCGTTGGTGACGGATACTGCGTTGCCAAACGTCATTCGCGAGACGATGTGCCACATCGCGTACGAGTTTTTGGACGGGCGCGGACACGAGATTTTTACCACCGACGCCTTGACTCTATTCGCGTGCGCCAACGCGAGGAGATGAGACGGACAGTCGCGAGGTGTGAAAGAGTCACCTTCCTCACGCGAATCCGCCGCACTCGTCCATCTAGTAATAGAGCTTATAGCCTATTCGCCTACTGTAGACTTTCCAACTGTACCCGAACCGAACGATGGTGCGCGAAACCTTGGCGCACGTGCGAGCGCCGCGAGGAAACGACGGGACGTGGATGTGAGCGCACTCCGTGACGCGCGCGCGCACGCACGCATGGAATCTCTCGTCGATTGGTCGCGCGCGCGGGGCGTGCGCTGGTCCGACGAGACGCTCGAGGTGAAGAATGTCTCGACGAGCGGCGGCGCGGGTGACGACCGCGGGGTGACGCATCGCGGGATTTTCGCGACGCGCGCCATCGCCGGAGACCGCGAGGAAGATTTGGTCGTCATACCGCGCCGTGCGATGATCGCGTGCGGCGGCGACGGCGGCGAGGCTGACACCGGACGACGGGACGAGGGAGCGCGACGAGGAGGCGACGCCGAGGCGGCGCAGGATGAACTCGCCATCGAATTGCTTCGTCGTCGAAGCGCTGGGACGAGGGACGAATTCGCTGAATACATCAATTCCATGCCGACAGAGTATAATCTACTCCAGTCGTGGTCGGAGGAAGAGATCGATGCGTTGCAGGACGCTCAGGCGAAAGCGCTGGCGCTCCGTCGCCGCGAGCAGATTCGACGCGCGTACGCCAGGAACAAGGATCGATTGGTCGATCTTCTCGGTGAGGGTGGTGCGTCGTTCAGTGATTACGAGTGGGCGAGAGCCACCGTGAGTTCTCGCGCCGTTTCTGTGCCGTTTCATGCAGCCGGCGCGCTTTGTCCGATGGGAGATATGTTCAACTACGCGCCTCCCGACGCGCCCGAACTGATTGAAGTCGTCGGCGCGCCCATGCACGGTACGAGAGATTGTTTGGATGATTGCCTCGAAACACGCGTTGCGTCGCGTCTGAATGAAGATGCACGTCCCGTTCCAGGATACGGCGTCTACGACGACGTCGCGAAGACATTCGCGTTCAAGACGGCTCGACAACCCGAAGGAAGAAGAGGCGTGCGCGAGGACGAAGAGATATACGTGTGCTACGGCGAATATTCAAATTTACAGTTATTGGATTTCTACGGCTTCACTCTCGCGCCCGATGAGAATCCGCAAGATTCGTACACGCTCGACGTGAACGGCTCGCCGCTCCAGGTGTTCGTCGGCGGTTTTTCCTGGACGGATTTAGCCAACCTCCGCGTCCTAATCGCCATTCAGTGTGCGTCAACCACCAAGGCTAAGATAAATGAAAAGGCAATACGCGACATCGCGCGCCGAGGAGGCGCTCTCGGCGCCGAAGCCGAGTTGCGGACGTTTTCGGCGGTGCGCGACGCCGCCGCCGAGACGTTGTTGAGTTTTCCGACCACCGCGCAGAGCGACGTCGAGGCGTTAAACGCACCCACGACGAGTCTATCCGAGAACATGAGACTCGCGATCACGTGGCGTCTTTGCGCGAAAAGGATAGTGCAGAGGGCGTACAGATGGGCGGACGCGAGGTGCGCCGAAGCCGACGCCGAGGTCGCCGCCACCGCGGTGTCCACCATCTCCCTCGCCCACGTGCGACGTCCGAAATCATCTCTGAAAGGAGGGACACATGGAGGTTCGTGACTCGTCAGTAGATACATACATTAGATCGTGTAAAGCAAACAAAAAGCAAACAAAGGTCCGTAGTTGACGCGCACGCGGCTCGACGTCGAGGCGGGCCGCGCGCGCGCCCCATCCGCCTTTTCAGCGCACGCTTCAGCGGTACGTCGAGCGCGCGCGAGCGGAACGAGGAAGGATAACGCGCGGGGTATTTGTACGCGTCGATACCTGCGCGTCGACGCTCGCGAGACGCTGCGTGTGGAGTCGCACCGGCGTTGGGATCCCCGTGGAAACCCTGCAGCGCGCCCGCGGATCGTGTACTGACGTCGCGTCTTATCCCCACGAGCAGGCTAGGAAATCCGTGATTAGAGATGGCGAAGCGCACGAAGAAAGTTGGTACGTATTCGCGATTCCGTCGCGCGCCGAGCTCGCGCCGTCGCGCGTGGTGACGCCGATGGAAGTCGTGGACGAGTGTTCTAGGGCTTGGACTCGCGAACGGCACGGATCGGGGCGCTCTCGAGGCGGGACGACGGCCACGCGATGAAATCGAGCCAAGAAATGTACTGACCGTAATATGTATCGTTCGTTGCGTCGCGCAGGCATCGTTGGCAAGTACGGCACGCGCTACGGTGCGTCCCTCCGTAAGGTCGTGAAGAAGCAAGAAGTGTCCCAGCACTCCAAGTTCTTCTGCGACTTCTGCGGCAAGTACGGCATGAAGCGTAAGGCTGTTGGCATTTGGTGCTGCAAGGGGTGCAACAAGACCAAGGCGGGCGGTGCGTACAGCCTCAGTACGGGCGGTTCCGTCACTGTGCGCTCCACCATTCGTCGTCTCCGCGAAGCGACTGAAAAGTAAGCGAGCGACTCCGTGCCGCTGAGTGCGTGCGCGAGTTGTGATTCACTTCGAGCGTGCGCGACAGATCATTGGACGTTCAATCACTTTCGAATTAGCTAGTTTCGGTTGTAATGCGAGCGGTGGCTTGCTCTCTAACGGACCGTTCCTCGTCGACGCGCGCGAGCGCGTTCAACGTCATACACAAGATAAAAGTTCTGATAGCTCTAAAAACTACAAAATATACATAATCCAAAACCCTAGACATCGTTCGCCGCGCATCCTCACACCTTCATTCGACGTGCACTGGCTTGACGCCCTGAGAAGGCACCCGACCGGAGAGCTTTTCTGCGGCGACTTCCGCCGCGAGTTTCCCCGATAAGATGGCGCCCTCCATCGAACCGAGAAACTTTTGCGAGGTGAAATCACCGGCGAGCGTAAAGTTCTCTATGGGCGTGTTTTGAGACGGTCTAAACTTGTTCCGACCTGGAACGGCGGCGTACACCGAGCGCGGCGTCTTCACGACGGCGGATTTGCGGAGCTTCGCGCCGTCTTCACCACCGATTTCGTCTGGAAATAAATTTTCGAGTTCTTTCAGGGTCGCCGCCACGATTTCATCATCACTGGCCGCGATCCAATTCACATCGGAGCCGGCTGTTACGTCGCACGGCGCGAACACGAGCTCGAGCATGGAGCGGTTCTCATCCGCGTACTCTGAGCAGCACTCCGACATGTCGGCGTAGACGCTGAGAAGAGGAGATCGACTGAAGACGAGGCCGTTATAGGGACGCAATTTTCGATCAAACCACAGATGAACATTGATGACGGGAATGCCCTCGAGTTCGTTCAGCTGCTTGAAGAAAGGCATAGCGCGCCACTTTTCGGGGAGTTTGAGTTTCAACGCGTCCACGGGCATGGCGGAGACGTAGTGATCCGCCGTCATAATCTCCCCATTTCGCAACTTGACGCCCTCCACTCGACCGTTCTCGTCGACGAGAATTTCTTGCATCGGTGTGTCCACGACGACCTTACCACCGCCGACGCGCTCTATGTGCTCCGCCATCGGCGCGCACAAGCGATCCGGTTGGTTGCCGTCCAAGAACGCCGTCTTCGACCCGTGCGTTTCGTTGATGAAACGGTTCATCGCCGTTAAAATCACAGTCATGGACAACTTATCAGCGTCTATGAAATCTAAAGCCTTACCCATGGCGATAAACAACTCGTCTCTAACTCGTTTTGGCATGAAGTTTCTCTTCATCCACTCTTCCACGGACAACTCATCCTGCGCGTCGATGTACTCCTGGCCGCCGAGTAACATCGGCAAGAGCGGGATTCCCGTCCGAATCTTTTCCGTCCAGCTGAGCATCTTGTCGTTAGATAAGATGGCCCACCCCATGTTGAAGGGCGCCGGTAAGAATGGCGGAAAGTAGAATTTCGTGAACTGGCCAGGGAAATCTCGCATGGCAAACGCCATCGCGTGCTCTTTCCACTGCAACCGATCCTCGATGTCCAGCTCGGCGAAGAGATTCATCATATTCGGATACGCTCCGAAGAAAATGTGTAAACCAGTCTCTATCCAATCTCCGTCGGCATCTTGCCACGCGCTCGTCTTGCCGCCGAGCATCTTCGCGCGTTCGATCACCGTCACCTCGGCGCCGGCGTCCGAGAGGTATTTGGCGCTCGACAAACCAGCTAAACCTCCACCAATGACCAAGACGCTGGGCTTACGCTTCTCGGTCGACGCTCGGTCGAGTTGAAAGTTTTGTAACCTTTGCGACAGCGCCTTGGCCTCGGCGTAGTTTTCGTTCGTCGGCACGTCCAGCGCGGGTTTCGGGAAATCGCCCTGACGAACGGCGCTCGACGTCATCATCATCATCTTTTTCGTCGCTCTCCGCGGCGACGCGTTCGACGCCGCATTCGCGCGACGAGACGAACGAACGCGTGACCACGCGGGCGCGTTGGCGTGCTCGGCGCGAATCGACATGCGCCGCGTCGAGCGCGACACTGGGGTGGCTGCTCGCGCCTCAAAAGAGCGTGGAGGGAAATTTCTCACTGTACACTTTTACAAATGGCGAATCACTTCGCGGCGCTCGACGATGATCTGTTCGTCGGGGTAGCGTCGAGCTTGGCTTTCAGACGCACGACGTACTTTTTCACGTTCTCATCGCCCTGTCGCGCGAGTTCGTCGAGAAGGGGAACCAACTGTCTTGACTCGACGCGCTCTCGACAGACGCGATGACGACAGACGTTGCCGAGAGAGTAAATGGCAATCTTGACGATGTCCGCGTCCACCACGACCTCGTTACCCTCCGTGGGACCGGCGATGAGATTGATGATGGCGTCGAGCGCTCCCGAGCTCACCATGAGACTGCATAGAACGCTCGAATTCCGCACCAAGTTGCCGAGCGCGGCGCATGCGTTTGACCGCGTCTTCGCCTCCTCCGACGCGTCGAGCAAGTGCATGAGCGGATCGACGGCGGCTGTGAGTGGGCCATAGAGCGCATCCGTGTGAAACGCGGCATTGCCGATGGCGAACGTGGCAAACTTGCGCGTGGTTCGATCTTTGTCTCCGCAACGTTCGATCAATTTTTCCACCGTTCCGAGCTCTCGAAATTGTTCATAGAAAAAGTTGTTGTGTCGACAGACGTTGCCGATGGCGTTGCAGGCCCTTGAACGCACGTTTGGATCGGGATGGTCCAATAAACGCGTCATCGGCTCCAAAACATTCGCTGCATCGATCAACGGGTAGTTTTCCTTGTTCCCTCGAGCCAAATGCATGATGATGAGGAGCCAATCCGTGACGACGTGCGGAGTCCTATCGGAGAGAATTTTCTTGCACAAGACGGACTCGAGACCGCCGCCGGCGACGAATTCGCTGGCGAAAACGCGGGAACTCATCACTAAATAATGTAACAGGGACGTCATCGACGGCCACGCCTCTCGATTAGCCACTTTGAGTCGAGATATCAACGTCTTCGCGACGTCCCGCCTGCTGAGAGTGCTCTTGAACCTCCGCATCGCGTCCTCCGTCGCCCCTTGCTCCATCGCGGGCGTCGGCATGCAACTAAACGTTAAACTTATCAAATCCACGGCGGGCACGAGCACGAAATCGTTCGCCACGCTCGTGAACACCGTGAGCGCGAGACACAACGCCTCGGACACGCCGACATCGAGCAAAGTCACGACCGGGTGCTGCGTCCGAGAGTCCAGTAAAGGATCCATGGCGCGCAAAACCGCCGCGCACAACTTTGCATTTTCTATGGTGACGTTTCGTTTGGACGTCTCGTCCACCACTATCGCGGCTAAGATGCGTATTCCGTCTGCTGCTATCGCCTGTGCGCGCACATCCTCGCTGGCGTCCGCCGTGACTCTCAGCAATCTGGCGGAGTGCGTTTTCGTCGTCGCGTTCCTGATGAGTTTCTGCGTCCCGTCTTTTTTCACCGATAACGTACCCGCGATGTAAGCAGTCAGAGGTCCGATTTCTGTGGCGGCAAACAGAGCGCGACATACCTGCGTCGCCGTCGCTTGCTTCGTGGATCTCGCCAACGTCTGACACAAGGCATCGGTGACGCCCCCGCCCTTTGAGCTGAGCGGCCCGAGAGCGCCGCGCGTCGCCGCGAGCTCTGAACTGATTCCACGCTCTTTAGCGGCTTCGATCGCGTCCGCGATAGCCTTTGAAGCCGTAGTGGCGACAATCTCGCCGATGTCGCGACTCGTATACCCCAATAATTTCCCAAGAAACATCAGATAACCGTTCAACCCGAGACCGCACCACGGCGTCGCTCCGTCGGGAAACGCCACGGTGGACACCACTTTTATGGCTAAAGCTAACAACTCGGGCTGAGGAGGATCGTTCGCATTCGCCGCCGTAGTACAAGCAGCGATGACAGCCGCCGGGAGATCCTTCGTGAGCGCCACCGACCCGCCACCGACGCTCATCAAAATCTTCTTCGGAACCTTCAACATGGCGAGCAAAGTTCGCAACGCCGACGCGATGTCTGCCATTTTCGTAGATTTTAACTCTACTTTCTTCGACGCGAGCGTTCTATTCGAAATATAGCTCGGTAAAAATTTGCTCCGATACGTGTTCTGCGGCTGAAGCGTCTCAAGAAGCTTGGAAAGCGCGGCTCTATCTCTACGAAGGCCGGCGGCGGCTTCGACAGACTTCTGCGCTTCGAGCTCGAGCTTTTGCAAATCTTCACTCACGTCGCCCAGGTTGGGACCGAGAGTCGAGGCGACATCGCTTTCATGAATTCCTTTGCGTCCACTCGCGACGACGCTTTGGCGGCGGCTCTCAATTTTCCTGGCGGCTGCTTCATTTTCTACGTTCGCGTCCGAGTTGGCGTTCGCGAGTCCTTCGCCGGCGTCGTCCTTGTCCTTGCGCACAAAGGGATGATCGAGCACGGATGGCCAATTCAATCGCTGTTGCGGCTTTTTGTTCAACAAGCCTTGCAAAAATGATTTGAACGACGGCGACATCGAGCTCGGCCACGGAACGACATCCTTGACGATTCGTTGCATCAGCGTGTACATGGACGTCGTGTAAAAGGGCGTTTTACCGACGAATAACTCATACAGAATCACTCCCAAAGACCACAGATCGACGGTGTGATCGTACGGTTGCTCTTGCACGAGCTCGGGCGCCATGTACAGAGGCGTACCTTTGATCGAAGTCATCACCAAGGACTGTTGACTCATCGATCTCGCCAAACCGAAATCGCAAACCTTTACGCACCGATCCGCGCCTATTAAAATATTTTCTGGCTTCAAATCGCGATGAATCACGCGATTACTGTGCAAATAATGCAACGCATCGATCAACTGTATCGCAATCTCTCGCACCTCGCGCTCAGGTAACTTGGTATCGTGCGTCAACACGTCGAAGAGTACGCCTTGCGCAAACTCCATGACGACGACGATTTCCTTTTGCGTCTCAAACGCGTCAAGCATCTTAATCACGTTCGGGTGATCGAGCGTCTTCATGATGTCGATCTCGCTTCGCAATGATTCTAACTCTCGCTCATTCTTCCCGTGTTTCGGAATAAACTTCATCGCGCACGCGCGTCCCGTGTACCGCTGTCTCGCCTGAAACACTTTCCCAAACGACCCTTCGCCCACCGGTCGAAGGATGACGTAATCATCCATCGTGTTCGATCCCTCGAGCGCGCGCGACGGACGCTCTTTCGTCCCTCTCTCCTCCTCCATCCCCTTCGTCGCCGATTCCACCGCGCTCGCCACCATATCGCTATCGCGCGTCCTCGTCCGTCGGGGGAACGCGCGCTCGAGTCGGACGAATCACGACGTGTGCGAGATCGAACGACGACGCGACGCCCGTCGATGGGTCAACGCGCGACGACGACGACGCGACGACGACGAAGACGACGACGAGCCGTGTCTCGACGCGCACCGCTCCGCGCGCGCACCTCGCGCGACGGTGTCTGCGAACGACGCACCACGTACGGTCGATCCCATCCATCCGCGCATCCACCCGTCCGAGCGCTCGCGTGTGTGACAGCTGGCGTCGCGTTTGATTTTTCAGACGGAGACGCGCGTCGAGCGTGGACGGAGACGCGATGACGAACGTCGAAAACGAACGAGGCGACGATGAGAGCGCGTGTGCGCGTGTGACGTCGCGCGTGATGGTGTGTGTGTGAGTACGTATGGTTACAACGCGGCGCGCGCGAACGGGAGGGACGGCGACGACGGCGGTCACCGGCGGCTTTTCCCTCGACCGCCGCCGCGACCGCCTTTACCTTTACCCCCGCCTCGGGCGCCTTTACCCGCGCGCTTGGCGGACGCGCGTTGACCGCGAAGATCGGCGAGTTGACGTTTATCGACGCTCGGACCGCCCGCGTTCCCGCGGTGGTATTTACGAGCGACGACGACTTTTCGAGGTTTTTTCACGCCGCCCGCCGCGCTTCGACGCGCCTTGGCGAAGACGCGTTCAATCTCCTTCGCCTTGCTGACGTCTGGAACGTCGTCTTGTTCGATGATGGCCGCCGCGCGGACGCGCGCTTGCGCAATCTTAGCCTCAGCGCGCTTCTTTTTACGCCAATTCGCTTCGGCAACCTTCTTAATAGGACGCGTGTTCACCGCCGCGAGCTGCGCCTTGGCCTCGGCGAGTTCGGCAGCCGTGTACTGAGGAATCGGCTTCATGAATCGACGTTCATCCTCCGCGAACCAATCCGGAACGTCGTCGTCGTCGAAGGCGTATCTATTGTATGCGTCTTCGATGAGCTCTTCGCGATCCTTCTTGCGAATCATCTTCTGTCCCAGGGCTAAGATGCGGGCGCGCGTGTCGTCGGAGAGCTCATCCACCTCGGAATCGTACTCGTAACCGGAATCGGATTCGCTACCAGCCTCCACGTCCTCCTCGGCGGCGACGACTTCGAAATCGTTCGCACCTTTTCTACCCTTTTGACGCGTTGTTTCTTCGTCCGATTCGTCGTCGTACGTGTCGTCGCGCGCGCCCTTGCCTCGCTTGGCGTTCGCAACCTTGGCGTCAGCCTTCGCCTTTTTTTCCTTGGCCTCGCGCGCCTTGGCTCTGAGATGGTCAAAGTTTTCTTCCTCTTCTTCATCCGCCGCCGCACCCTTTTCTTTTTTGGACGGCTTCGCGCTCTTCTTCTTCTCCTTCTTCTTCTTCTCCTTCGCGGGCGGTTCGTCCTCCTCGTCGCTCTCCGATCCCGCATCCGTCGCTGCGACTGCGCTCTTTTTACCACTCGAAAACAAGTCGTTGGAAAACCACATGTCGGCAGCCTTGGCGGCGTTCTTCTTTTGCTTCGTTCCGAGATCGACGACGAGCGGATTCGAGTCTTTCTTCGTTTTGTTTCGTTTACTCTTCGGGACTTCCTCCTCCTCTTCATCGTCGTCCTCCCACTCGAGCTCGTCGCTGTCCGACTTGAACTCGTCGTCCGCGGGATCGCTCGCGTCTTCGTCGTCTTCGTCTTCGTCTTCGTCGTCCAACTCTCCCGCCCCGAGTTGGGTGCGCTTATCTCTCCCCTTGCTCGGCTCGGTGAACTTTTCGCCCTTCTTCATCCGACGCGCCTTGTACATCTCCCACATATCGTCCACCTCCTTGTCTAATCTTCGTTCATCCTCCTCAGAGTCCGATTCGGCGTCCGAGTCGTCGCCGACGGCGTCCGGCTCCTCGTCGCTGTCGTGCGCCGCGCCCAGTCCCGGCGTGGGAGCCTTGGAGACGACGTCGAGAGCGCCCTTAGTTTTGATGCGCGCGAGGGAGAAGAGATCCATCTCTTGCTCCACGATCGCCTCACCGCTGCTTGCCAAGCCTCGCGCCACGCGGAGTCGCTCCTTGGCTTTGATTTTCGCCTTCTTCTTCTTGTCGCGTCTCGCCTGCGCGTCCATGGAGCTCTTCAACTCGCTCATCTCGTTCAAGAGCTGATCCTTCTCTTCTTCATCGTCTTCATCACCGTCAGACGCTTCGTCTTCATCACCCGACGATTCATCGGACGACTCGTCCGAGGAATCCTCAGTCTGTCCGCGACGTCCTTTTTGATGCTTCTTCTTTTCGAGACCGGCTTCCTTGCGAATCGTCGTGCGCCAGCGAAGGAGAATCTTGAAATCAGCCTTTCCGAGTACGCCGAGATCGCTCATCAGCGAACGAATTTCATCGGTCGTGGTCGGATGGTCATCGAGATCCATCCATCCCTCCTCCGGGGCTTCTAATCCCTTGTGATTCTGCGCGGGAATGAAACCGTCGGCGTCAGTCGAGAGGCGTCGAGAGCGCGTCGCTCGAAATGAAAATAAAATAAATCCATCAAAGGATTGAACGCGTCGATGAAAGCCTCAGATGGGTAAACGGCATTGTACTAGAAGGTTTGTTTCAGCAGGGGCTCTGACCTCCCTTCAAACAAACTGTGAAGCTGAATCTTCATAGGCTTTCGGATGCGAGAAAAAAAACAGCGTCCTCACGAAGCGCGCGCTCACCTTGCCATCGAGAATGAATGCATGGTGTAACCCGAGCATCTCGCCCGGTTTATCGTTCATGATGAAATCTTCAGCCGCGCATTCCTTGTACAGCGTGGATACGCCGTCCTCGTAACCGCTTCTGTTACGCTTTCGCTTGCCATCCTTCGTGACGTCCACGGGTTGCGCCTCCGCCTCCGTGTCCGCGAACAGGTGTTTCGCGTCCAAAAGTCTGGGATCAATCTTCGTCGGCGCGAGGTATCCGCTACACACGACGTAAATCTCCGCGGACGTCCCGCGAGACGCCACGGGCTTTGTGGATTCAACCTTTTTAAACAATTGTTGACACGCGTACAACAGGGCGTGGTACTCGACGCTTCTGAAAACCTTGGTCACGAACCACCCTCCCGGTCCTAAAAACTCCGTCGCCAGACGCAACGAATCCAATGTCAGCGCCGCCTGCGTGTACGATTCCTTCGCAAAGTTACCACCGACGTTCGGCGCGCCATCGTGTATCACGACATCGTACTTTAACCCCTGCGGCGTCACGCGCTTGAGCGCCGCTCGACAACTCTGCGTCGTGATATCCTCCACCAGAGTCGTCACCCCTCGAATCGGTCGAATGGGCGCTAGATCGACACCCACGATCGTACTGCTCATCGGCATGTATTTTTGCGCCACCTGCAGCCACCCCCCCGGGGCGGCGCACAAATCCATGCACGCCCTCGCCTTGCTCAAAAAGTCATACTTTCGATTCAACTGCACGAGTTTGAACGCCGCCCGCGATCGAAACCCTTGCTCCTTGGCGAGGTAGTAGTACTTATCTGCGCCCCACCGCGCGCGATCATCGCGTCACGCGTCAGTCTACACGTCCCACGCCGTCGTCGTCGTCGTCATTCAATCATTCGCGCGAGGTCATCATGTCACCGTGGCGGCGGCGGCGGCGGCGGTCGTGTGCGCACCCACGTCCCCTCACCGCGTCGCGTCGCGTCGCGTCGTCGATCGCGCACCTAAGCGATGTTTCCCCTTTGCCCGTTTCCCCATCTCGAACGAGTCTCCCGCGCGCCGCGCTCGCTGGCGCGCGCGTGTGAGGTCTCTCGAGTCGTCATTGGACGGGGAGTGACTGGGGACGACGCGTGCGCGCGGGCGGGGGCGAGGCGTGCGTATTAGTTACAGCGCGTCACTCACTCACTCACTCACCGTTCTCGGGCGTGCTCGGGGCGAGGGTGACGTCGATCGCGGTCTCGTGCGCACCGAATTCGACGGCGCGAGAGGCGAGAAATTTGGCGAGTTCGTTCGCCTTGGTTTGCACGAGGAGCGCGTCGGCGTCCTCGGCGAAGGATTCGGGCGGAAACATGGCGGGAAGTTTGGCCAGCATGCGAAGTAAATGGAGGGCGCCGTAGCGCTCGCTCGGTTTATCGACGCGTGGATTGTGCCATTCGTCCTTGTACAGAAGATTGGCGTCGAGGGATCGGTCGAAGCACGCTTCGAAACCTCGAACGACGGCTTCGGCGCGCGCCGCCTTGACCTTGTTCGTCGTCGGCGGGGACACGCTCGCGAGAAACCGGTTCAGAATGTCGACAACGGTGACGCGAGGCTCGACGAAGGGTCTGGGATCGGTACCGCGAGACGCCTCGTAGTCGTACAGAAGCACCTTCCTGAGCGACGGCTGCATGAAGACTCGAATCGTTCTCTTGGCGCGTTCCTCCTCGCTCAGCGTCCGCGGCGGCGCCTCGGGCGGCGCCGCCGTCTGCGCCGTCTTTCGCTCTTTCCGTCCGCGCGCCGGCTCTCGACGCGTCTTCTCACCCGACCTCGCGCGCGCCCGCTTACCCGAAGAACATCGTCCATGATCTCCACTCGACGACGCGCTCTTCGCGCGCTCCCCCTCGCCGCGGTCTCGTCGCGTCCCGCGTTCCGCCGCGCGTCTTCGCGACGGCGCGCGTCCCGCCCCCGCGTCCACGGGTTTCGTCCGCGCGCGCGACCGATCGCCGCGACTCTTTCGCCGCGGCGTCGCCACGTACGCCCTGAGCGCGCCGCTCGACACCCACTCGTCTCGCCGTCTCGGGAAATGAAACGACTCGTACCGCACTTTATACTCGTCGGCGCCGTCTCGCCGTCGTCGTCTCGCCGTCACCTCCACCGTGTAATCGTGATCGTCCTGCGCGCGCGAACGACACGCCGAGACGCCGTCGGTCAGTCATTCGATTCGATTCGATCACGTTCGTTCCATCGCGTCCTCTCGTCGTCGCTTCCGTCGTCGTCGCACCGTCGTTCGAAGGAGCCGCGCGCCGATTTCAAACCCATCGTCGTCAGCCTCCTCGACGTCCCCGCCCGAGACCCGCGCGTCCTCGCTCGCGCTCGTTCCCGTCGATCCCGATCCCGATCGCGCGCGCGCGGTGACCACCACCATACGCCCTCGCGTCGCGCGTCGACGACTCCCGCGCGCGTCGTCGACTCCCGCGTGTGTCGACGAGTACGAGTTCGAGGTGCGGGCTGGATCTTGACCCCCTTCTCTTGAGTCATAAACCTCCAAATCGATGGATGCCGTCTCGTTCGAATCCTCGGTCGTTGCCAACGACCCGTGGAGGGACGACATCGATCGACGCGCGGTTTTCGTGAACGACGAGCGAGCGGACGCGGGGGGGGCGTCCATGCGTCTCGGTGAAATCCATCGCGCGTGAGTCCGCGAGAAACCGCGCGCGGAGACGGAGGCGTCGTCATCGCGCATCGTCATCGTCGAGGTGGCGCCGAGATGACGATGAGGACGAGGACGACGACGACGCGCGGTGGGCGACGCGACGACGATGCGATGGTGATGAGACGCGAAGGACGTCGCGCGCTCGCGTCTGCGCTCGCGCGCGCGTCGTATCTGCGCGCGCGCGTGTGGGAGGCGATGGAGACGAGCGAGGCGAGACGACGCGCGGCGACGGCGAGGACGGAGCGCGCGCGGGCGGGACGGGACGACGACGACGCGCGGCGACGCGCGGCGATCGAGGAGGCGACGATGCGGTTGACGCGAGAAAAGATGCGTCACGATGCGGAGCGTGAGGCGGTGGAGGCGAGGGAGCGCGCGTTGGTGGCGGCGAGAACGACGCTTCGGGACGCCGAGCGGGCGGCGTTCGAAGTCGAGGTGCCCTGCGCGTTGGCGGAAGCGGAGAGCGCGCGCGGACGGGTGATGGAGGCAAGATCGCGCGAGGTGGCGCGGACGATGCGACAGTTACGCGCGCTGTTACCGGTGACGATCGACGGCGATGGGAGTCAGACGAAGGCGAGAGATTGTTTTGGACGAGGGGCGCCCAGACGCGTGCGCGCGTGCGAGTGGCGCGTGCCGGACGCGGCGGACGACGAGGGGTTCGACGCGTACGAACTCGCGGCGGGATTGGGGATTTTGATGCACTTCACCGCGCTCGCGTCGAGGTATCTGGACGCGCCGCGTCTGCACCGTGGATCGCACGCCGGCTCGCAGTCCTTCGTGTGGGCGCCCACGAGCGCGTGGGACGACGCCAACGCGTCGGTGTGGGAGAACGGAGGATCCGTGCACGTGCGCGATTTCGCGGGGGTCGACGCGGAGCGTCTATCGTTGTTTTTACCGCGGAGCGTGGTGGAGGGATCGAACGATCCGACGAGCGCGGTGGTGCGAGAGAGCAGACTGCGACTCAAGCGAGCGATTCGATTGTTGGCGCGGTCGGCGGCGGCGACGTGCGCGCACCAGGCGCGAGAGTGCGGAGTCGTGCCGCCGCCGCAATGGGGACCGTTTGCGCAGCTGTGCGCGCTCACGGCGTCCGTGGCGCGGGGCGCCGATGGTGGTCCGAGCTATCCCGCCGCGGCGAGAGAGGCTTCTTCGGTGCCGCCGAAACGATCGTCGTCTCCAGCGAGAGTCTTGTACAACTCCACAAACAATCACGACGTCGGCATCGCGAGCGCGCATCGCGCGTCGCCCGAACTGTTAGAATCGATGGCGACGACGCAGAGCGCGACGGATGAGGAGCGCTCGGGCGTCGCGCACCGCGCGCGTGAACGAAAGAGTACGCTTTTCGCGTCAATCGCCGAGGCGTCGCGAAGCCGTTGGCTCTGGGACCGATCGCGAGTGTCTCGCGAGTTGCGTGAAACGTTGATGGAAGATGACGAGTTTGAAAGTTTAGACGATAAATTCTTCATCGATGTCGATTCTACCGACGGAATCGACGATTGGGACACGATTCAACTCGCCGCGAGGAAGACGACGAACGCTCGAGTGGACGCCGCAAAGCTCCCACCTCGAAGTCTCGTCTTACCACCGCCGCCGAGCGCCGTCGACGACATCGACCACTGGGAACGTGCGATGCTCGTGGACACGCAACGGTAATGAGTAGCGCGTTGCAACGAAACAACGTGTTATTTGGTTGGTATATTATACGTAGGACTTTTAGTTGATACACATCATGAAACACGTCGCCGCACGAGGCAAGGCTCAACTAGCAAGTACCCCCAACAGGGCACGCGCAGTCACCCTCGTTCATGAAGGAGCCAGAACCAGAACTTGTGCACTTTTGAAAGGAGCTCTTGCCACCAACGTCGTCGATGACAGAACCTTTAACGGATTGATCATACAACAGGTATGGTGGTACGCACTGATCGTTACCATCGACGACAGTTTGAAGGACAATATTTATGCTTGGGTACGGGAGTTCGACGTAACCACCCACTCCAGCGGTCGCAAAGATGACACGTGCGATCTATTCGAGGCGTCAGTCATCGTCGCCGCGGACGGACGCCGCCGTGATATCGCGCGATGTTGCGAACGGGTCGGTGGCGTCGTCGTCGGTTGAGGAGCGAC
>Ga0181589_10001907_pt1 | contig 16347 bp, 10 predicted proteins | sample 071ome_25_FD_132444 | JGI IMG/M metagenome (GOLD analysis project Ga0181589, IMG submission 132444) | Coastal salt marsh microbial communities from the Groves Creek Marsh, Skidaway Island, Georgia - 071410BT metaG (megahit assembly) | ecosystem: Environmental > Aquatic > Marine > Intertidal...
AACGCGCGGGACGGCGGATGCGAGAACGAGACAGCAGACTGCGGCGATCACGCCCCGCCTCATTCGCTCACGCTCCGCCTCACCACGCCAAACCATCACCCTCCCTCCCATTCCACCAATCGCAGTCAAGGGCGCCGGTAAGTCGTCGCTGCGCGCCTTCGATGACCGCGGCGGCGGCGGGCCCTCGCGGGGCAAGGCGGGCAAGCAGAAGCGCTTGTTGAACGGGCCACAGAGCCGGAAGAATAAAAACTTCATCAAGAACGATGAGATGGCTCGCTACGAGTTCAGCGAGGATCCGAACGTCAAGGCGAAGACGGACGACCACGAGCTGGCGGCCGCCCTGGGATTTCCCAAGTTTGACGACGGGCCCGACAGGCTCGGGTGGTTGCTCAACTTCTGCGCCACGCAGAAGGAGGACAAGGACTCGGGGCACATGCTGAGCGCGGTCGCGTGCATCTTCGTCTGCCAGGACGGCTCAGCGTTCAAGGCCGAGGTGGAGTACGCGCCGTACTTTTACCTGCAGGTGGCCGACGGCACCGAGCTCGAGGTCGACGGCTGGATGCGACGCAAGGTACGTATTATGGCGGCGATCGTTCGACGCCCCCTGCCGCGCAATCCCCCACCCCCCACCCCCACCCCCGCCCCCACCCCTGCTCTCTCTCCTCCCCGACGCCGACCGTCTGTCCCCCTCACTCAACGCACCCCCGCCCACCCCAGTTTGCCGACACGATCAGAGATATCGAAGTGGTCGAGAAGGAAGACCTGGACCTCAAGAACCACTTGTCCGGTCTGCGACGCAGGCTGCTCAAGTTGTCGTTCTGGAACGTCGACCAGCTGATGACCGTCAAGCAAGAGCTGCTGCCGCACGCGCGGCGCAACGCCCGCAAGCACAATACGACGAACTATAGCATGCTGCAGCAGGGAAGCAGGGAGGACACCATGGCGAAGAAGTCGTTCAAGAGCATCACCGAGAGCATCATCGGCCTCCGCGAGCACGACGTGCCGTTCCACGTCAGGTTTGCGATCGACATGGACGTGCGCGCCGGACACTGGTTCATGGTGTCGGCGTCCGGTGGCAGGGTCCACCTCGAGCGGCGTGAGGACCTGTTGCAGCGCGCCGAGCCGAGGATCTGCGCGTTTGACATCGAGACGACCAAGCTCCCGCTGCAGTTCCCGTCCGCCGAGTACGACCAAGTCTTCATGATTTCCTACATGATCGACAAGCAGGGGTTCCTCATCATCAACCGAGAGGTCGTGTCGGAGGATATCGACGACTTTGAATACACGCCCAAGCCGGAGTTTGTCGGTCCGTTCAAAGTCTTCAACTGCGCCAACGAGAAGGAGAGCCTCCGGTGCTTCTTCGACCATATGCGCGAGGTCAAGCCCGGAATCTACGTCACCTACAACGGAGACTACTTCGACTGGCCGTTCATCGAGACGAGGGCGGCCAAGTTGGGCATGGACATGGAGCAGGAGATCGGGTTCAAGTGCGTCCAGAACGGCGAGTGCCTGTCCCGGACGGCCGTCCACATGGATTGCCTCCACTGGGTCAACCGCGACTCGTACCTGCCGCAGGGCTCCCGCGGCCTCAAGGCGGTGACCAAGTACAAGCTGGGCTACGACCCCGTCGAGGTCGACCCGGAGGACATGGTTCGGTTCGCGGCCGAGCAGCCGCAGGCCATGGCGTCGTATTCGGTGTCAGACGCGGTGGCCACGTACTACCTGTACATGACTTACGTCCACCCGTTCATCTTCTCGCTGTCGACCATCATCCCGATGCCGCCGGACGAGGTGCTGCGCAAGGGGTCGGGCACGCTGTGCGAGATGCTGCTCATGGTGCAGGCCTTCAAGGCCAATATCGTTGCGCCAAACAAGCACAACAGCACGCCGGAGAAGATGCACGTGGACAAGGCGGGGGTCAGCCACCTGCTCAGCTCTGAGACGTACATCGGCGGCAAGGTCGAGGCGCTCGAGAGCGGCGTCTTCAGGGCCGACATCCCGTGCAAGTTCCGAAACAACTCGGAAGGATACCAACAGCTGATCGATTCCATCGACAAGGACCTCGCCTACGCCATCGAGCACGACGGCGGCTGGTCGGTCGAGGACTGCGAGAACTACGAGGAGATCAGGGACCAGATCAAGGCGGCGCTGGAGGATCTGCGGGACAAACCCGTCCGCGAGGAGAACCCACTCATCTACCACCTGGACGTCGCCGCCATGTACCCCAACATCATCCTCACCAACCGCCTGCAGCCGTCGGCCATCGTCACGGACGAGGACTGCGCGGCGTGCGTGTATAACGCGCCGGGCAAGACGTGCCTCAGGAAGATGGATTGGGTGTGGCGTGGCGAGACGTACTCGGCCACCAGGGCCGAGTACGCCTCCATCAAGGCCCAGCTCCAGTCGGAGACGTTCCCCGTCGAGGGGGCGCCCGGGGAGAAGAAGGGCATCAAGACCTGGAACGAGCTCAGCCTGGACGAGCGCAACAAGCTCATCAAGAACCGCCTGAAGACCTATTGCCAGAAGGTCTACAAGCGCGTCCTGAACAAGCCCGAGTCCCAGGTCAAGGAGGCCGGCATCTGCCAGCGCGAGAACGGCTTTTACTACGACACGGTCAGGGACTTCCGCGACAGGAGGTACGAGTACAAGGGGCTCAACAAGAAGTGGAAGGGACTGCTCGATGATGCTCGGGCAAGCGGCAACGCCGTTAAGGTCGCCGAGGCGGCCGACATGTGCGTGCTGTACGACTCGTTGCAGCTGGCGCACAAGTGCATCCTCAACTCCTTCTACGGCTACGTCATGAGGAAGGGAGCGCGCTGGTACTCCATGGAGATGGCTGGCGTTGTGACGCACTGCGGTGCCAACATCATCAAGCGCGCCAACGAGCTCATCACGAAGCTCGGCAGGCCGCTCGAGCTCGACACCGACGGCATCTGGTGCGCGTTGCCCAAGTCCTTCCCGGAGGACTTCAAGTTCGTCAACAAGAACACCAAGAAGGTGTTCAAGATGAGCTACCCGTGCGCGATGCTCAACGTCATGGTCGCCAACCACAACACAAACGACCAGTTTGCGTCGCTCGTCGACAAGGAGGCCCGCACCTACGAGACCTCGTCCGAGATGACCATCGAGTTCGAGGTCGACGGCCCGTACCTGGCGATGGTCCTGCCGGCCTCCAAGGAGGAGGGCAAGCTCATCAAGAAGCGCTACGCCGTCTTCAACTTTGACGGCTCGCTCGCCGAGCTCAAGGGCTTTGAGCTCAAGCGCCGGGGGGAGCTCAAGCTGATCAAGGTGTTCCAGAGCGAGGTGTTTGACCAGTTTTTGCTCGGAAATAACCTTGAATCGTGCTATGAGGCCGTCGCGGCCGTCGCCAACCGGTGGATGGACATGCTCGACACCAAGGGCGCCGACCTCACCGACCAGGAGCTGATCGAGCACATCAGCGAGTCGTCCGTCATGAGCAAGGGCCTGGACGAGTACGACGGTAGGAAGAGCTGCGCTATCACCTGCGCGAGGAGGCTTGCCGAGTTCCTGGGAGACGGACGCGTGCGAGACAAGGGTCTCGTGTGTAATTACGTCCTGTCGGCCTTCCCAACGGGCACGCCGACCTCGGAGCGCGCCATCCCCGTGGCCATCTTTTCGACCGACCCGTCGGTCGCTAGGTCCTACCTGAAGAAATGGTGCGGCGGCAGGGTCGGCTCGTCCGGAGACCCGTCGGAGATGCCCGACGTCAGGAATCTCCTCGATTGGGCCTACTACAAGGAGCGGCTCGGCAGCGCCATCCAGAAGATCATCACCATCCCCGCCGCGATGCAGCAGGTCGCCAACCCGGTGCCGCGCATCAAGCACCCGGACTGGCTCCACAAGCGTGTCGCGGAGCACAACGACACCAAGAAACAGGCCAGCATGACCAAGTTCCTCACCACGCGGAGCGAGAACGTCAACGGCAACACGGTGCGCGACATGGAGGACTTTGGCGTTCCCAACGGCGTCGTCGAGATCGTCGAAGACGATGGTCGTGACGACCGCATGGACGCCGGCTGCGAGGGGGGCGCCGGAACCAGCGCCGGAACCGGCGCCGGCGCCAACGCCCCGCAGGCCGTCGTCGACCCGCCCGAGACGCCCGTCCGGGCCAAGGGCTACTCCAAGTGGCTCGAGTGCCGCAAGGCGGCGTGGAGGAAGGCGAGGATCGAGCGAAAGCGCAAGCGCCAGGCCGCCGCGGCTGGCGCCTCGCAGAAGCTCCGCAAGGGCCTCCAGGGCATGTTTGAGCAGCACTCCGAGTCCCTCACGGCCAGGGCGTGGAACGTCGTCTCGCTCACCAAGACCAAGTTGCCGGGCGTCCACAAGGCGTGGGTCGTCATCAACGGCGGTCTTCACAGCGTCAACATCTCGGTGCCCCGCGTCTTCTACGTCAACTCGACCCTCCCGCCCGACGACCCGCTCATCACCGGCCTCGGCGGCGCGCTCGTCTCCAAGATCCCCATCAACTGCGACAGCGTCCGCTACGTCTACCAGTTCATGCTGACCGAGGAAGTGTACATGAGGCAGTTTGTCGACCTGCAGGCCCGCCTGGTGTCGTCGCCGAGGGTCTTTGACGTGTATGAGGCCCAGGTCCCGCCCGAGTGGGTCCTGTCGGTCGCGCTCGGCTGCGTGTCGAGCGTCGTGCCGTCGTCCAGGGACAAGAACATCGGAAACGGTCTCGACATCAGCGACCTGCACACGGAGGCCATCCAACAGGAGGGCTACTTCAAGAACGGCGCGCGGCTCCGGCACAACCTGCTCTACCACTCGGAGGACTCGTCGACCGGCAGGGCGCTCGTCGGCTTGCACATCCCGGGCGAGCGCAAGTCGTACGTTTGGATCATCAATCCCGTGCTCAGGGGCCAGAAGGAAGTCAACCCCGCCGTCATGAACCGGTCGTGGGAGGAGACGGTCGCCTGGAGCCTGTCGGAGATGGAGGACGTCGTCAACGTCGACGCGGAGGACTTTGACGCCGACGCGCCGAAGTTCGAGCTCACGTACGCGACACGCAAGCAGGCGTTCAACGATCTCCAAAAGATCCTCAAGACCCTGCGGACCCGGGCCAAGGCGCCGACGCTGCTGCTGGTCTCCTCCCCGAGCATGACGCTCGCGGGCCTGTCGCACCTGCTCCCCGAGCTCGCCGACACGCCGCACGCCGTCATGTCCGCGGCCGACGAGCTGTCATACCCCTCCCTGGGGTGGCAGGTGTTCGCGCTCAAGGACTGCTTCAAGCAGATGCTCACCTGCAAGACGTGGCTCCGCATGCGCCTGGACGCCGCCCGCTACGCCCACCTCCCGGTCGGCTCGTTCGGAAACGACTGGATCATCGACACGTGCGACGCCCTCTACACGCGTATGCTCAAGGATGCGGGCATCCTCGTCTGGACCAAGGACGAGTCCCAGCCCGACCTGTCGTGCCGCCCCGACGACGTCGCCAATAGGCTCGTCATGGCCGAGCATAAGGAGCGCCTGCAGATCTCCTGGCCCGGCGTGTACAGGAACGTGTGCATCCAAGTCCGCATCAGCCATCTGGCCGTGAGCGCCATCCTCGAGTCGGCCACCCTCGGCGAGATCGAGGGCGCCATGCCCCTCGAGGACCAGCGCGACGGCAGCGGCCCGGCCTTCAAGGTGCTCAAGAGCCTCGCGCTCATGTGGATCGAGGACGCCTCCAAGAGGCACAACGTGTGCGCTGATACGCTCCTCCGACACATGTACAGGTGGCTCTGCAGCGAGAACTCGAGGCTGTACGACGCCAGGCTCATGACGGCCGTGCAGGAGCTCATGAAGAAGCTCCTGCTCTGTCTGGTCGGCGAGCTCAAGAAGCTCGGTGCCAACGTCGTGCACGCCGACAACTCGTGCATCATCCTGGCGACCGGCAAGCACGCCATGAAGGACGCCCTGGGCTACACCGACTACATCCTCGACACGCTCCGCCGGAGGGAGCTGTTCCAGTGGATGTCCCTGTCTCCCGAGAAGGCGTGGAGCACGCTCATGTTCCTGGACAAGTACAACTTCATAGGCCTGAGCGCGCCGCTGCCGGCCGCCGTCGCGCAGTCCATGTCGCAGGCGCCAGGGTCGCTCGCGGCGGGATCCCAGCTGCTCGACGACGAGGAGATCGACGGGGCCGTCGCTGCGTCCATAAAAAAGCCGCAGTTCGGGCACGTGCTCGTGGACATCGACTACCTGCCGGCCGCCATCCGGGAGGCGACGCTCTCCGCGCTGGCCGAGTTTGTCTACCTGCCGTGGAAGGCGAGTCTGCAGGACGGCGTCGACCAAGACGAGTGGGTGGCGTCCCACATTCCGGGAAGGATGACGGAAAAGCTTCTCAAAGTGACCAAGCACATCTACGGCGAGATCGGGTCCATGGAGGTGGAAGACCACCAGTTCCCCCTGCTCGCCGGGTCCTACCTCACGAAGCAGGAGCTCGGCACGCCGGCGTTGGCGTTCGTCAAGCTTGTATCGCACTTTTACGGATTGGACAAGGCCCACGCCGAGGCCGTGACGACGCTCCGGAGGCAGCTGCTCCGCCTGATCCACGTCAAGGAGTTCAGCACGGAGGCCACCTTCAGGGCGCCGGCAAAGTCGCTCCTCGTGCACGACGTCTTCTGCAAGGGGTGCTTGGACGTGAGCGATTGCGACGTCTGCATGGACCCCGCCATGCAGGAGGAGACGCCGTGCTGCCAAATCTGCGGCACGGAGCGGGACAGCGACGAGCTCGAGCGGCGCCTCGTCGGAAGGCTGCAGGGCGTCGTGGACTCGTACCTGCTGAGCGACGTGCGGTGTTCCAAGTGTGGGTCGATCAACTCGGAGCATCTGCGGCGTGCCTGTCAGTGCTGCGGCGGCACCGAGTTGAAGGGGATGCGGGAGAGGGGCGAGGCGGTGTCCGAGTTGAGGACCTTGGAGAAGGTGGCGGGGGTGCAGGGGATGGCGGTGCTGGGGGACATGGTGCGGGAGGTCTTGTTGAGAACGCCTCTCTCACGCTGACCTGCGCACGCGTACATACTCGTTGTTTTGATTTTCTGCTCCGCTTCTTGTTTCTAGCATTCATCGTTATAGCTGCAAGCTCCGAAGGGTCCAATGCGCCGCTGCCAGTGAGGGGAATAGGGAATTGAATCACCTCCAGTCCAGAATTCTCCCACTTCGCCACGCTCTCTCTCTCTCCTCCACAATGCGCGTTGCATTCGCGAGCAATGAGCGCTCTGTGGTCGCACACTCGCAGTCTCTGCGGATCTCCATTAATTCGCCCTCTCGACGCCCTTCCTCGAGCGTAGGGAGAGGTCCTGGGGATCTGGCAGCCCCACTCAACTTCCCGACCAGAGAACGCCGCGCGTCGTTCAGCGTCGACACATTCACGTTCAGCCCACCCTCTCGGCCGCACCGAGCGGTCCAGATGGACTCTGAGCTCTCCGTGACGATCAATCCCGAGTCGTGGAGCCGGCCAGCCGAGGCGTACCAGACACCGAGGCAGCTCAGCGAGTTCACGTTCAAGCGCTGGGAGGAGCACCGGTCGTCGCAACGGTATAACAGACACATCTTCCAGCTGTTCGGCTCGAGCATCTTCAAGCAGCTCACGAATTCGCTTTTGACGGTCGGGGCAATCGCGTCCGCAGTCTGTTGGTACGAGTCGCAGATCGTACCCGAATACGACGTCGCGCCGTCGCTGCTGATGCCGACCGCCCCCTTCGACCTGACGTCGTTCGCTCTGGCGCTGCTGCTCGTGTTCCGGACCAACTCGTCGTACGATCGCTTTGTCGAGGTGACGACGGTCTGGTCGGGCCTCGGCAACAGGGCGCGCGACACGCTTAGACAATGCATCTCCCACATCAAGAAGGACGATACCATGAGCGACGAGGAATTGCACCCCCTCGCCGGCGCGATGTGCCGATGGGTCGTTGCGTACGTGCGAGCGCTCAAGTGCGACGTGTCGAAGGACTCGGACCTCAGAAAGGAGCTGGCGCAGGTGCTGACTGACGAAGAGGCGGACGCGCTGATGGCGGCGCGTTGCAGGCCGGCGTTCGCGGTGAGCATTTTGACGGAGCTCGGCGCCGCGGCGCCGCTCAACGAGAGCCACCGGATCCGGCTCGACGAGAACCTGACGTACTTCGAGGACGCGGTTGGATCCTGCGAGCGGATCCTGACGCAGCCGATCCCTCTCGCCTATAGCCGACATACGAGCCGCTTCATGGTCATCTGGCTGGGGTCGCTGCCGTTCGGTCTGTACTCGACGTGCGGCCTCGCGACGATTCCCATCTCGATGGTCATGGCGTTTCTGTTGCTCGGTATCGACGAAATCGGCGTGCAGATTGAGGAGCCGTTGGGACTGCTTCCCTTGGATGGTCTCTGCGACGAGATCGAGGGCGACCTGTTCAGCATGCTACAGGAGGGCGGCGAGGTGAAACGGACGGCCAAGCTGTCGACGGCCGCCGGGTCCGGGGCGTACAGCCCGCTGCTGAGCTACGGTAGCGAGGACGAGGCGCTCGATTCGGACCACCGCGAGTGGCAGGAGACGGTCGCGGCGAGGCCGGTGAGCGACTGGTTCGCCGAGAAGTAGAAGGAGTGGTCACGATATATATAACGACACGTTTGATTTGTTTGCAATTTTGAATCGCTCAGCAAATTATAGCATCTGCTTGTAGATCCGCTCGACAAACGCTTTGGGGCTCCCGAGCTCAAACCCGCCGACCAACAGCGCCGACTCCCACAGCAGCCTAATCCTGTCGGCGGTGGCGTCGTCGTCCGCGGCACCTGCCAGCGACTTGATGATCGGGTGACTCGGGTTGATCTCGAGGCTGCGCCGCCCCTTCATGTACTCGGCCTGCTGTGGGTCGGACATGGCCTGCGCCTTCATGATGCGCTCCATGTTGGCGGACCACCCGAACTTGCTGGCGACCACGACGGCGGGCGTGTCCGTCAGCCGGTTGCTCACGGTCACCTTCTCGACCTTGTCCTCGCCGATGACCTTCTTCATCATCTCGCACAGCCCCTCCAGCGACTTGGAGGCCTCCTCAAACGCCTGCTTCTCCTCCTCGGTCTCGCCCAGCGCCAGGTCCTCCTTGGTGACGTCGACGAGCTGCATGTCGTCAAACTGCTGCAAATTGGCCATGGCGATCTCATCGATGGGCTCCATCAGATACAAGACCTCGAATCCCTTGGAGGTGAGCTGCTCGACGTAGGGCGACGACTCGGCGGTGGCCTTGGAGTCGGCGGTCAGATAGTAGATGCCCGTCTGGCCTTCCTTCTTCCGGCCGACGTACTCGTCCAAGGACGTCATCTCCCCGCTGGAGGACTCGAAGCGGAGGAGCTTGGCGAGCATCGGGCGGTTGGCCTCGTCCTCGAGGACTCCCAGCTTGATGTTGCGTCCGAACGCCTCCCAGAACGTCTTGTAGGAGTCCGCGTCGTTCTCCGCCATCGACTTGATCGCGTCCAGCGTCCGCTTGATGAGCTGCTTGCGGATGGCCCGCACGACGCGAGACTCCTGGAGGATCTCGCGCGAGACATTGAGCGGGAGGTCGGCCGAGTCGACGACGCCCTTGACGAAGCCCAAGTACCGGGGCAGCAGGTCCTCGTCGAACGAGTCGCTGATGAAGACGCGCTTGACGTACAGGCGGATGTTCTTCGAGCCGGACCGCATGACCTCCTGCGGATCAAACGGCGGCATGGCGGGGATCCCGAGCAGGGCCGAAAACTCGATGGTGCCCTCCACGTTGAAGTGGATCGTGTCGAGTGGCGGGAGGAATTCGCGGAACGTGGACTTGAAGAAGTCGTCGTATTCGGCCTTGGTCACCTCCTGGCGAACGAGCGAAGCGCGAGTGAGAGAGTAGTAGTAGCAGGGCGTGCGAGCACACGTCGGTCGAGTTCAATACCCGCCTTCGGGCTCTTGGTCCACAGCGGCTTGCTGTCGTTCTGGACGACAAAGTCCTGCTTCGTCTCCCAAGACGTCTTCATGCGCTGGGGGACGGTCTCGGGCTCCTTGCCCGCCTCCTTGGCGGCCGCGTCCGCCTCCTCCTGGGCCTTCTTGGTCGCCTCCTCGTCGACGACCTCGACGGCGACCTCCTTGGTATCGAACAGGTAGATCGGCACGTCGATGAACTCGCTGTACGTCTTGATCAGCGACGACAGCTTGCTGGACGAGGCAAACGCCTGCGAGTCCTCGTCGTCCTTCAGGTGGAGCGTGATCCTCGTGCCGCGGGCAATGTCGCTGGCGTCGCTCTCGGTGATAGTATACTGGTGCGAGCCGGCAGACGACTCCCACGTGTACGTCTTGTCGTCCTTGTTCGACTTTGTCTCGACCGTCACCCGGTCGGCCACCAAGAAGGCGCTATAGAATCCCACGCCGAACTGCCCGATGAGGGACGCGTCTCCAGACTCCTGGCGAGCGAACGAGCGCGCAGCGCGAGCGAGCGAGTGAGTCATGCGAGCGAGTCGGGAGGCCGCCGGACGTGTCCACCTTCACCCACCTTCACGATCTGTTCCATGAAGCGCTTGGTGCCGCTCGACGCGATCGTGCCCAGGTTCTCCAGCAGCTCGGTCTTGGTCATGCCGACGCCGGTGTCCTGGATGACGACCGTCTTGGCGTTCTCATCGGCGCGGATGCGGATCTCGAGGTCGGCCCCGGTGGAGCTCTCGCTGGGGTCCTGGACGGCCAGGAAACGCTGCTTGTCGCAGGCATCCGAGGCGTTCGAGATGAGCTCTCGTAAGAAAATTGCGGGGTTTGAGTACAGGTGTGACGTGACCTGGCAAGCGAGCGAAGCGCGTAGCGCGAGTGAGTCAGGGCGCGCGGGCGCACATCGTCGGCCGGAGTCGATACCCACCAGCTGCATCAGCGAGTCGACCTTGGCCTCGTATTCGAAGGACTCGGCCGCGGCTGCCCGGACGACCGGCCGCGCGGAAGTGGAACCTGGAGGAGCGACCGTGCGTGAGTGCGTGCGTTGAGAGAGAGCCATGCGGGCAGCAGAACGAACGGCTGGAAGGCGCGATCGCGCCGCGCGACTTGGTAGCGGCGACCTGAGGTGTCCTGCATGGCCTGACAGGCGACGCCAAGGCGGCAGCGGAAGCCCCGGACACAACGGTGGAGGAAAAAACAGGCAGCATGATGAAGAGATGAAACTGGGGGGGTGCAGTTCAGTACAGCGACCTCGTGACTTCGTGGGGACTGCTATGGAGGCAGTATTGCAGAATATAATGTAATGCACGGGAGTGTGGTTGTGGCGAAACGAGATCGTCGAAACGAGATCGTCGAAACGAGAATCGAACTTTCCATAGCAACGACCCTCTCACTTCACGAGTGGGACGTACCTCACGTCAAGTCCAGCCTGCATCGTGACGCGGCCCTGCCGCTTCTCGACCAGGTACATCGTCTGGACCCCGTCCCGGGGCCCGACCGGAATCAGCATCTGTCCGCCCTCGGCGAGCCGCTCGACCAGCTCGGTCGGCACCGCCGCCGCCGCCGCACCCACGTGGATGTAATCAAAGTCGCCGTCAAACTCGAAATCGTACGCCGAGCCTGAAAACATGCGTATCTCTCCAGAATCCAGCAGGTGGCCGAGCCCACACGCTCGCAGGTTGGCGATCGAGCGCTCCGCCAGGCCCTTGACGACTTCAACGCCCACGACCCTGCCGTGAGCGAAACCCATTTCTCTCAACACGAGCGAGAACCCACCGCACAGGATCCCGCTCCCGCTCCCCACGTCCAGCACGGCCACCGGCGCGTTCCGGTCGAGGCCCGCGAGGCGAGTCTCTAGCGACTGCAGCGCTTCTACGTGCATATGCGGGGCGCTGAGAGTCTGGCCGTATCCTATTCCGACTGGATGGTCCTCGTATACGTTGGGGTCTCCAGGAAGGCCGAAGAAGCGCCGGTCCATGGCAACGAAGGCCCTGCGCACGAGGTTGCTCTGCAACACGTTGTGCCGCGCGAGGCTGGACGCGAGCGCTTCCATGTGTGGGCTTTGTGGTTTAATGTCAAGCCGACGACTCTACAGCGTCATAACAAGAAATGGGCACGACCTGTTCGGGCCAAATGGTGTGCCACGTGGCCTTCTTGGACTGAATGTCGTCACGATTTCCGCCTTCCAAGGGTTTCACTGTGATTTACTGTGAAATTGTTCACACACAAACGAACCATGAACGTTTCATTGCAACGTACCATCGTGCGCCGAGGCAGAGCGCGCCTGGGAGAGAGACTCCGGAACTACCGGAATCTCCGACACCACCCTCTGGCCGTTCAACGCACGCCCACGCTCTCTCCACCCAACGCCTCTGCCTCCTTCTCTTCCATGGACGACGTCGTCAATCGCAACGACGTTCCCGCAACGACCACGAGCGACTTCTCAGACACGCCGCTGGCGTCGAGCTCCCGCTTGCTCACAGACGTCCTTGTGAGCCTCAACATCCTCGTCTTCGTCCTCCAGATCGCCTTTGCGAACGAGCTCCACCTGACCGAGCTCGGGGTCAACGTGCACGCGTTCGTCGACCGTGGAGAGCTTTGGAGGCTGGTCTCAGCGATGTTCTTGCACGGGAGCTTCTTGCACCTGCTGCTCAACAACGTGTCCCTGCATGCACTCGGGTCAATCACCGAATGGACGTGCGGCAAGTCCCGGTTCATCGTTATCTACGTCCTCAGCGGCATCGGGGGAAACCTCGCCAGCTACGCCGTGACGTCGGGCACGTCGGAGGATCAAATTGCTTCGCTCGGCGCGAGCGGCGCCATCTTCGGCCTGGCCGGGGCGTTGATCGTATACTTTGCGCGCAACCAAGTGCTCTACAGGGACAAGGGCGTGCCGTCGGGGATGCTGATGCGCCTCCTCCTGACGGTGACCGGGAACTTCGCGCTGGGGAGCTTGCTACCGAACATCGACGAGGCCGGGCACTGGGGCGGGTTGGTGACCGGCGCTGTGCTCGCATTGATATTGGGTCCGTCATACCAGCTGGTGAAGCTTAAGCACCACAAGGAAAACGAGGTGTACCTCGTCGATGACTCGGTGCGTGGGTGGACGATCTCGACCGACGTGCGCTCGCACGCCCCGACGCGCTCACTCGCAGTGCGCTGCGCTCGCTCGTTCGCTCGCTCGCCAGCCGATGGGAGACGGGAAAGCCAGACTGGTGTACACTATACCGATGGAGGGCCAGACCCAGAGAAGGAGGGGCGGATGAGTGCAGTGCAGGGCGGGAAGAAAGGGAGGGCCAGAGAAGGAGGGGCGGATGAGTGCAGGGGAGGTTGTCCAGGGAGCAGTTCTTTGTACACTATCTACCACCATTTTGTGACAACCGAATAACGCCCGGGCGTCATTTCGGGCCCGAAAAACGTGTCACACACTCTAACGGAATTGGGATTCACAGATTCCCTCCTCCTCCTCTCGTGCCTGCCTTCCTGGCGTCGGGTTTGGCGGTTCATTACACACACACACACACAAATGTGGAGATACGGAGCCCTGCTGGGCGTGCTGTTTTACGTCGTCCTCAAAGAGCCAGCAGATCATTCGATCGACGGACAGCCCACGACGACCCTCACCACCCTCGTTCACAAAGCCTCCCGGCGATCGCACGACCGCCTGGTGAGTCACGTGGAGTCGTGGTTGGAGACGCAGGACGACGCGATCCGGCAATCGTTCGTCGTCTACCTCAAGGGGTCGACCGCCTCGTCGCTGGTCGCGTCCGTGGAATGGTGTTTGGACTGGGTGCTGTGGGCGTACAAGATCGTCGTGCCCATCATGGTCATCGGCAAATTATCCGAAATGTCCGGCGGCCGAACGCGTAGGTCGCCGTCGTCGAGCGAGCCTGCAGACGCGCGGCCGACGAGGCTCGAGGTGGTCGACTTGGACGGGCCAGAAGCGGCGGCCCCGGCCACGACCACGACGACGACGACGACGACGACGACGACGAGCTCGCCAGCCGAAGAGCGGCGGCGTCGGGCACGGCTCGCGGCGGCCCTGCGCGATTTGCAAGCGGACGGCGACGGCGAGAGGACGACGCGGAAACCCAAACATCACTCAGCGCTCCTTTCCTCCCCAGAATCGGTCTCAACGCCTTCCATCTCGTCCGAATGATTGAATGAATGAAACACTTGTGATAAGGTATACTCGGCGAACAGCCTATAAGCCAAGAAGGAACTCGAAGGAATGCAGACGACTGACGAACACGACCTGACCCTGGCCGAGGTGCTCCGGAAGGCCATGGAGCTCACGGTCAACGAGGACGGCGAGCGCATGTTCGACAACATCCCCGAGGAGGAGGACCTGGCCATGCTCGATCCGGCGAGGCCAGTCCCCGAGGCCGACGGTGTGGCTGAGGCCGACGCGACCACCGTCTACGCGGACGCCAACGACGTCGACGTCGAGATTGATGACGACGACCTCGAGCTCTTGGACCGATTCGAAGACTTCGACGACGAGGCCTTGGAGGGCGCCATGAAGCGGCAGGCGGCAGAGGGAAGGCGGGAGGGAAATAGGGAGGAGGAGCAGGGGAAGCAGCGGGCGTTTGCGGGGATGAAGAAAGGATTCTTAGGTCCCTCCAAACGACCATCACAACCAGCGCAGCCGACGCCACCAGCACAACCAGCCAAACCAGCACAACCACCCGTCGTCGGCGACGTCCGCGAGCGGACATCGTCGGCGGCGCCCACCACCACTACTACCACCTTCCCCACCCCCTCTGAGAAGAGAAAACCGCTGTCTAAGTTCAAACAGCAGCAGCTCATGAGCTGAATGATCATTCGGGAATCGTTAAAGAACAAAGAATCAGCAATCAGCTTTCGAATGTCAAAATCGTCGGCAAACTGGTGGAGAGGCGAGGTGAGGAGAGAAGAAGAAAACTTTGGGGCCTCCACTAACCTCCGATGACCGCCTTGGCGATCTTGTCCGTGATGCCAGACTCCTTCCACTGGACGGCGGGCTTGATCAACTCCAGGTTGCAGCGGTCCTTGTAGTCCATCGCAAACGTCAACAGCGAGTCGATCAGGTTCTCGCTGAGCAGGTGCGGCTCCAGACCCAGCTCCTTGAGCTTGTCGCACTTCACGTTATAGTAGTGCTCCTCCTTTTCGGTACGCGGGTTCGGGATGTTGACCTTCTGCACGTCGAGGCCGAGCTTGTTGCCCTGGGCGACGACAATGTCGGCAATCTCGTTGACCGACCAGGTCTCGGTGATCTGGTTGAACACGCGCATCTCACCCTTCTCGGCCGGGTTATCGATGGCGATCTGCAGGCATCGGACGGTGTCCCTGATGTCGAGCATTCCCCTCGTCTGTCCTCCCTTTCCGTAGACGGTCAGCGGGTGTCCAAGCGCGGCCTGGATGCAGAACCTGTTGGTCAGCGTTCCGTAGATACCGTCGTAGTCGAAGCGGTTGATCAGCATCGGGTCGGCCATGGTCTCCTCCGTTCGCACGCCGTAGACGATGCCCTGGTTGAGGTCGGTGGCCGCGATGTTCCAAGCGCGGGCGGCGAACAGGATGTTGGCGCTATCGTGGCACTTGGAAAGATGGTAGAAGGAGCCTCCCTGCTTCGGGTACGGGAGCACGTCCTTGCGCCCGTTGTGCTCGATCTCGAGGTATCCCTCCTCGATGTCGATGTTCGGCGTTCCGTACTCTCCCATGGTTCCGAGCTTGACCAGGTGGCAGTCCGGCGCCAGCTCCTTGATGGCGTACAGCACGTTGATGGTCCCGATGACGTTGTTCTGCTGCGTGTAGACGGCCCTCGCCCTGTCGATCATGGAGTAGGGCGCCGAGCGCTGCTCTCCGAAGTGGATCACGGCCTCCGGCTTGAACGAGGTGAACGACTGCTCCAGGAAGGCCCAGTCGCACACGTCGCCGACCATCAGCTCGATGTGCTTCCCGGAGACCTCGGCCCACTTCTTGACGCGGTCGTGCGGCGAGGCGATCGGGGTCAGCGAGTCGGACCCGAGCTGCAGGTCGATCGACCTCCTGACGAGGTTATCGACGATGGCGACCTGGTACCCGCGGGCGCTCAGATGGAGCGCCGTGGCCCATCCGCAGTATCCGTCTCCTCCGATGATCATGACGCGCGTTCCAGCACCCGAAGAGTGCGCGGTCCCCGGCATCGAGGCCTCGGCGGCGACGGCCTTGACCCTGAGCGCGGCGGCCCTCGACGCCTTCTTCGTGCCATGGACCGTCCTCTTGAGCTCTGCAGGCGTGCGCGAGCGAGCGTGCGACGTTTGGCGGTGAGGGCAGGTTTTCGGATTTAAACAGAGCGAACACACGCTCGCGCTCAGCTCAGGAGGCGCAAGAGGCCATCCGTCCGTCCGTCCGTCCAGTCAATACATAGTCTCAGCGAACGTACCGGCCGGGGCAGCGAACGAGGCCGTGCGGACCGATGCGGACAC
>Ga0181589_10001908_pt1 | contig 16346 bp, 10 predicted proteins | sample 071ome_25_FD_132444 | JGI IMG/M metagenome (GOLD analysis project Ga0181589, IMG submission 132444) | Coastal salt marsh microbial communities from the Groves Creek Marsh, Skidaway Island, Georgia - 071410BT metaG (megahit assembly) | ecosystem: Environmental > Aquatic > Marine > Intertidal...
AAGGCTTTCGCAACGGGGAATTCGATATCCTGGTTGCCACAGATATCGCGGCGCGAGGAATTGACGTCGAGAAGGTATCGCATGTTATCAACTACGACGTCCCGAATACGCCCCAGGCCTACACTCACCGCATCGGTCGTACTGGACGCTCTGAAGCTGAAGGCATGGCGTACACGTTTGTAACGGGAAGTGATATCGGATGGCTCCGAGCTACTGAGCGAATGATCGGATCTCCCATCGAACGTTTGCAGGCTGACGGATTCGCGCCGGATTTTTCCGAAGCAGACTCAACGGCGCGACACGGTCGTCGCCGGGGTAATCGTAGCCAGCGAAGCGGAGGGCGAAACCGTCAAGGAGGTGGTACGCGCAAGCATCGCCGAAAGACGCAGAACAGCCGCCAGGCCAACGGGCGCCGGTAGTGCAGGTATTGACGCCTAACGGTCCTTCAATGCGTGGCGGTGCCATTTTGGTTTGATCGGTGATTTCCGAGCCACCAGCTCAAAACCTACTTAGAGCTCTCACTGGATAAGAGGGAAGCGCTCACAAAAGGGCTTCCATTACCTGCATCTTCAAACTGCAGGGACACTCCGCTTCGCGTGAGAGAGTAACTTTCCAACAGGAATCCAAGCGGAGATTAACATCCCGTCTTGGTAGATCAGGAGCAGCGCTTCGTTGCTCCTGATTTTTTTGTTTCAAACGGTCCAAGGCTCTCTTTCATGTCAGAGAAAAAACCTTCAATGCAGCTTCATTCAGCCCGCAACAGGCTGGTGCAGCTCATGATCCAACGTCCATCCAACGTCAAGAACGACATCTTGTCGGGATTGACGGTCTCACTGGCGCTGGTACCGGAGGCTATTGCTTTTGCTTTTGTCGCGGGTGTGGATCCCAAGGTTGGCCTGTATGCAGCCTTCATGATGGGACTGATTACCGCCGTGCTGGGAGGCCGGCCTGGTATGATATCGGGGGCCACTGGTGCCGTTGCTGTCATTTTTGCTCCTTTGGTTGCCAAGATTGTGGAGCAGGGCCGGACTGCTGGGCTGTCTGCGGACGTCATCCTTCAACAGTCACTGGGCTACCTGTTTGCTGCTGTCATTCTGATGGGCCTCATCCAAGTAACCTTCGGCATCTTACGCCTGGGCAAGTTTATTCGACTCGTTCCTCACCCCGTGATGCTGGGATTTGTAAATGGGCTGGCCATCATCATCTTCAAGGCTCAGTTTGATCAGTTCAAGGTAGGAGGGGAGCTCTTGGCATCAGGTCCGCTGCTCGTGATGGTTGGCTTGATCCTGCTCACCATGGGAATCTCGATCTACCTACCCAAAGTGACTAAAGCCATTCCTGCAACCCTTGCCGGCATCGTGGTGGTCTCGGCATTGGGAGCGCTGATCAATCATTCGAATCCGGGACTGGTGCGCACTGTGCTTGATTTCGTTCAGGATACAGACGCCAGCATCACCACGATTGCAGCTGGCCTTCCCGTGTTTCGACTTCCGGAGTTCCCGTTTTCCCTTGAAGCCTTCAACGTCATCCTGCCCTACGCCGTACTGGCCGCCGCTGTAGGACTTATTGAGTCACTGATGACACTGACGCTGGTTGACGAGCTGACCGAGACACGCGGAAGGGGTAACAAGGAGTGCATCGGGCAGGGCGTTGCTAACATTGTAAACGGCTTCTTTGGTGGTATGGGCGGATGTGCCATGATCGGGCAAAGCATGATCAACATTCGTGGTGGTGGTAGGGGGCGCCTTTCAGGAACTACGGCTGCCTTGGCCCTGCTCGCCTTCATCCTGTTTGGTGCCAGTATGATCGAGCAGATTCCCCTTGCCGCCCTTGTTGGCGTCATGTTCATGGTGGTTATCGGTACGTTTGAATGGTCAAGCCTGAGGCTTTTCGGTCGGATACCCCTATCGGATGTCCTGGTCATTGTCATCGTATCGGTCGTAACCGTACTGGCGGATCTGGCTATCGCTGTCCTGGTCGGAATTGTGGTGTCGGCTCTCGTATTTGCTTGGGAGCACGGGAAGGTGATGCATGCGGAAAGGAAGACCCGAGATGGCAGGTCACACTATCATCTGGAAGGCCCTTTGTTTTTTGGGTCGGTTTCCTCGTTCAAGAATCTATTCCGATTCAAGAAGGACAAGGAGCATGTTATCATCGACTTCGCGGATTCCCGAGTGTGGGATCACTCCGGTATTGAGGCATTACAGAATATCACAGAGCGCTACAATCAATACGGTAAGAAGCTGCACCTGCTGAACCTCAGTAAAGAATGTCAGGCGTTGTTGGGACGCGCTGAAAACATAGTGGAGCTGAGTGTGATAGAGGATCTCGAATGGCACATTGCTGACGATGCGCTTGACTGATCTGCGTTCTTGATGACGATATGATGGACTCGACTATATTGGCGCATCCCTGGCCATCGAGAATTAGTCGCCATGCGTTTCAAGATCTTCTTCGCTCTCTTTGTCTTTTTGCCATTCCTTGGTCCAGTTGTGCAGGCCCAGGACCTCACATTGGCATCGGTTCCAGAGCTTGATGCACTGGTAGACTTTGAAAAGGACGCAAGTGACTTCCGTGGCGTCGTTCTACGCTATCGCGAGGATCGAAGTGCGCTCCTTCGTCGGTACGACATGGCCGGATCCCTCGCCACGGTTGAGCGCATGCATCTGTTCACGTTTTGGAATTACGTGCCACCTTTTGTGGCTCATGCTTTCGGTACCCTCGTAGGTGCATTTCTTGCTGTCAAGCTCGCTGCCAGCCACCACGGGAAGATTGCCTTCGGCATAGGTGTGTTTTTCTTGTTTGGAGGTATGGTTGCTGCAAGCATGATTGGCGGCTCGAAGATCTTTATCTCGGTGGACCTGGTCTTTGCGTACATCCCAATGGCTATTCTCGGCCAGCGGTTCGCCGGTGGTGCAAAATCAAAATGACTAGATATCCGAACGTCATGCGACGACTTTCTGAGATCCTACTGCTCTTGTTGGTCATCTTCGGTGCGCGTTGCGCTTCTGAGTCGAAGGCTACGCTCGATCATCCCAATGTCCTGTTTATTTCGCTGGATGACATGAACGATTGGGTGGAACCACTGACCGGTCATCCACAAGCGCTCACGCCGCAGCTGGACCGATTTGCGCAGACAGGAGTCACCTTTGCCCGCAATTATGCTCCGAGTCCAGGGTGTAATCCGTCCCGTTCCGCAGTACTTACCGGGTTGCATCCTGTTACGTCGGGGATGTACTCGAATTATCAGGATTGGCGTGAGGTGCCCGCGCTTCAGCAGGTCCAGACCATTGGTCAGCATTTTCGGGAGAGCGGTTATTTCACGGCGGGTGCAGGGAAGATCTTCCACTACAGCCAAGTGGATACCATGGGTTGGGATGATTACTACCCGAGTATCACCGATCCAATGCCGCAGGAATTCCTGTTCGAGGATCGACCGGTAAACATGGACGCCTTTCCGTTCATGTACAACATGTTCGACTGGGCACCATTGGAGTTGTCAGACGAGGAAACAGCCGATTACCGCACCGTGGAGTACATCTCGAGCCAGTTGGAGCGCGAGCACGATATGCCGTTCTTTCTCGCAGCAGGCATCTATCGCCCTCACTTGCCCTGGTATGTACCCCAGGAGTATTTCGACCGCTTTCCGCTGGAGACCATTCAGAAGCCGAGATTGCTCGAGAATGATGTCGATGATCTCGGTCCCGTGGCCTTGGAGTTGATTGAGCGCGGAGGCAACTACCATGAACACGTTGTCGAGGCTGGAGAATGGGAAAAGGCCATCCAGGGCTACCTGGCGTCAATTGCCTATGCCGACGCCATGGTGGGGCGGTTGCTGGATGCACTGGAGTCGAGTCCGCATTCCGAAAATACGATCGTTGTGATATGGTCAGACCACGGTTGGCAGTTGGGCGAAAAAGAACACTGGCGCAAGTTTGCCCTCTGGGAGAATGTGATCCGGACGGTCTTGATGATGCGCGTACCGGAAGGTGTCACAGTGCTGAAGGGAGGATCAGCTCAAGGCGTGAGAACGACCAACGTGACGAGCTTGCTTGATATCTATCCTACATTGGCAGCTTTGTGTAATCTGACGGAACGTGATGATTTTGACGGTGAGTCGCTCGTCTACATGCTGGGAAATCCGCTGGAGCCCAAGCCGCGTCCCGTGATCACCACGTACGATTGGGGCAGCTACTCCATCCGATACGAGGACTGGCACTACATTCGCTACATCGACGGATCGGAGGAGCTCTACGATTTGCAGGATGACCCGGAAGAGTGGTACAATCGGGCAGGCGATGCCACATACGCAGAAAAGAAGGCGATGCTGGCCAGTTACATCCCCGCTGAACCCATCGATCTGCCCGAGGAATCACTTATTCCACTCATGGAGCATCACGTGCCTCCTTATCGCTCTTCTGAATATTTCTTCAGCGATGAGCGCGCGCAGTGGATGAAGCGTTTCGATTGAGAATTCTTAATGTGGATAACTGCCGCGGGGTTGATATGGGCTTGAACTCAGGAATTACGATCTTGACATACGCATTCCCTATCTGCTCGTGAACCTGATCCGACGATTCCACCCTGAGGACACGGAGGCCGTAATTGCCGTGTGGCTCGACGCCAGCCAGGTAGCTACGCCCTTCCTGTCGTCCGATTTCCTTGGCAAAACCCGAAAGCAAATCCGCGAAGTGTGGCTTCCCACGGCGGAAACCTGGGTATACGACGATGGGAATGGCGTAGAGGGTTTCATTGCTCTGATTGGCAATGAAGTAGGGGGGCTGTTTGTCAACCCGTCTGCGCAAGGTCGAGGCATAGGCCGCGCGCTCATGGACTGGGCTAGTCTACAGCACGAACCGCTCCTGACGGAGGTGTTTGCTGACAACAGGATTGGCCTGCGCTTCTATGAGCGGTACGGATTCCGTGAAACGAATCGCTACTTCCACAAGCCCACCGAACAGATCATGATCCGCATGATCTGCATGGGGTGATCAACAGACCTGCTTGTGAAACCCCTCGCCTCGACTTCCATCTATCCGTTGTGACACCATGCTCGTCTCCCGGAAACTGTTCTTGCTCCTCTTCCTTCCGTTTTTCGCCTGTCAGGAAGCTGTTCCTCCTCCGGGAACGTTCATCCTTGCCGAATCGGACCTCCCGGCCTACGAGAGCAACCTCGATCATGCTGCTCTCATGTCTGAGTGGAACGAAGAGTTCTACCACAAGGGTATGGTCATTTATCGGGAGGCCTGTTTTGCATGTCACGGAGATCGGGAACAGCCAGGATCCATCCCCTCTTCGCGGAAATTCTGGTCCGAAGCTTTTCTGAACGGTGCGGACCCGCATTCACAGTATGAGACCCTTACGCGGGGCTATGGACTGATGCCGCCCCAGGTCAGGCTCACTCCACGCGAGAAGTATGAAGTCATCCACTTCATCCGGGAGGAATTCGTCAAGGACGACAATCCAGATCAGTACTTCGAGGTCACTGACGATTGGCTGGCCTCATTACCTGCAGGAGACACTCTAGGGCCGGACCCAAAGCCCTATAGACCGTGGGCGGAGATGAATTATGGTGATTTCCTCATGCGCACGTACGAGCTGGCCAATACAGACGCTCCGCCCCGCGGGATATCAGGCGGACGCAGCCCACTGCCCAACGAGGACTTCAGCGACGTGAACTTCGCCTATAAGGGCATCGCCATCCGGTTGGACGAAGGTGAGGGAGGTGTAGCAGCCGGCAATACTTTCGTGCTCTTCGATCACGACGTGATGCGCCTGACGGGATTCTGGACCGGTGATGGGTTCATCGATTACGAGGACATCCTCCTGAATGATCGCCACAACATCTTTCCGCGTACCGTAGGTCAGATAGAGTTCGAGAATCCTGTAGCTCCGGGTTGGGCCAATCCAGCAACCGGGACCTACGAAGATCCGCGATTCACAGCCGTCGACGGCCGGCAGTTCGGGCCCCTCCCTCGCGAATGGTCCCACTACAAAGGCCTGTATCATTATGGAGACCGCGTGGTCATGTCCTACACGGTTGCTGATGCGAACGTCCTCGAGACCTATGACCTGGAAGGAGAGGGCATTGTGAGCCGTACGTTGAACGTCGGATCGTCCAGCGCGGCCCTCAGGTTGCGATTGGCACCTGAAAGCACGCAGGTTTCCGTATCCGACAACGTCGAAGTGACAGTGGAGCGCGGATTCCACGAGGCACTGATCCCTGCGGGTTCGCCCGTTCGTTTCAAAGTATTGATGTCTGCGAATTCCTCCGCAGTGTTGGAAACGCCTTCAACAGGCGAAGACCTGACCAGATATACCAAAGGTGGGCCAGCCCACTGGCCTGATGTCCTGACAACACCGGTGATCCCGGGAGACTCCAAACCGGCCTATGCGGTTGACGTGATCAGCTTGCCCATGGATAACCCCTGGAACAGTCGCATGAGGCCGACCGGGATCGATTTCCTTGAAGGTGGCGACGAAGCCGTGGTGTCCACGATAGATGGCGAAGTTTGGCGGATCGAAGGAATCAACAAGTCCAAGGGCGAATTGCGCTGGCACCGTATTGCAACAGGCCTGTTCCAGCCGCTGGGTATCAAGGTGGTCGACGGAGATATTTATGTAGGGTGCCGTGATCAGATCGTCGTCCTGCGTGATTTGAATGGAGATGGTGAAACGGACTTCTATGAGAGCTTCAACAGTGATCACCAGGTCACGGAGCACTTCCATGAGTTCGCGATGGGGCTCCAAACGGATGATGAAGGAAATTTCTACTACGCAAAGAGCGCCCGGCACGCGAGGACGGCACTCGTTCCGCAGCATGGAACGCTGATTCGAGTCAGCCCGGATGGGGAGACGTCAGACATCATCGCGACGGGATTCAGGGCTGCCAATGGTGTTGCCATCAATCCGGACGGCACGTTCATTGTCACCGATCAGGAAGGCCATTGGAATCCGATGAATCGGGTCAACTGGGTCGAAGAAGGGGGGTTCTACGGGAATATGTACGGATACGGCGCCCCGGCCGACTCCTCAGATGAGGCCATGATTCAACCACTGGTATGGATTGATCAGCGTGTGGATCGCTCGCCCGCAGAATTGGTCTGGGCTGACAGTGACCGATGGGGTCCCTTGAGTGGCGAATTACTCAGTCTATCCTATGGATATGGCCAGGTTTTCCTGGTGCTGCCCCAGATGACGGACAATGTTCGGCAGGGTGGGGTGGTACGATTGCCGATTGCAGAATTCCCGACGGGTATCATTCGAGGACGCATGAATCCCGAAGACGGACAGTTGTATGTCCTCGGTATGTCGGCGTGGGCAACCAACCAGATGATCCAGGTCGGTGGGATCTATCGAATCCGCTATACCGGCAATGACCTTAATCTTCCTGTGTCCATGCGTGCATTGGACTCAGGCATGGAGTTGACGTTTGCTGAGCCGCTCGACGAGGACGCAGCGATGAATAGCAACAGCTACGTCATCTCGACCTGGCAGCTTGAGCGGACCCGCAATTATGGATCGCGGCGACTCGATACCAAGACCCTCGACGTCGACGACATCACGCTCTCCTCCGACGGGAGAACGGTCCATCTGGACATACCGGATATCGAGCCGACGTGGATCATGCAGATCGACTACAATCTGTCTGCCCGGAATGGGACGAAATTCAGTGGATCGATCCAGAATACCATCTACGATCTAGAGGCTTCCGACTGATTGCTGGCCCACGTACCGAATCCCAATCAAAGGTTCACGGAACCCGAGGAACTGGCCTTCTGTGGGCCCGATAGAAGGCGCGCACCGACCTTTCGAACACCCCAATTTAACCCGCATCATGAGTGCCACCGCAGAAAGATCACCAGTAACCGTTGCATATGGAGATGGAATCGGACCCGAAATCATGGAGTCCGTCATCCGCATTCTCGACGCTGCGGGCGCACCACTCGACTATCAGGTCGTAGAGATTGGGGAGAAGGCCTACCTGTCCGGTAACACGTCGGGAATTCCTGCAGAAGCTTGGGACACCATCCGTCGCAACAAAGCTTTTCTGAAAGCGCCGATCACGACGCCTCAGGGCGGTGGCTACAAAAGTTTGAATGTGACGATCCGCAAGTCGCTGGGTCTCTTCGCAAATGTACGCCCGACGAAGTCCTACGCGCCCTATGTCAATTCGCCGCATACGGGGATGGACATGGTAATCGTTCGCGAGAATGAGGAAGACCTTTACGCCGGTATCGAGCATCAGCAGACCGCTGAAGTCACACAAGTGTTGAAGCTCATTACGCGTCCCGGTAGCGAGCGTATCGTCCGCTACGCATTCGAGTACGCCGTGGCCCATGGTCGTAAGATGGTCACGTGCATGTCGAAAGACAACATCATGAAGCACACTGACGGTCTCTTTCACAAGGTGTTTGACGAGATCGCCAAGGAATACCCGAACATCGAGAGCAACCACCAAATCATCGATATCGGTTCGGCTCGCGTGGCCGCCATGCCGGAAACGTTCGATGTAATCGTCACGCTGAACCTATATGGCGATATCATCTCCGATATCGCCGCCCAGGTGGCGGGATCGGTGGGACTGGCTGGATCGGCCAACATTGGCTCCACGGTTTCCATGTTCGAAGCAGTCCACGGGTCAGCCCCGGATATTGCGGGCAAAGACGTTGCCAACCCTTCAGGTCTCCTGAATGGCGCCGTTCAGATGCTGGTGCACCTCGGATTAGCCGAACAGGCCGAGAAGATCAACAACGCCTGGCTGGTCACTCTTGAGGACGGGATCCACACCGCAGACGTTTATCGACCGGGTTTGAGTGAGCGAGAAGTAGGGACGAAGGCGTTCACAGACGCCATTATCCAGCGCTTGGGTCAGACGCCACGTCGCCTTGCAGCTGCTCATTTCCAGTCTTCGGAAATCAACGTACCGCCGGTTCGTAATACTCCTCCGAAGAAAGAACTCGAAGGTATCGACGTATTCCTGGACTGGGCCGACGGGGATCGTCACCCTGACCGTCTGGGCGCTGTCCTGAAAGGTGCATGTCCAGAAGGTTGGAAGTTGAAGATGATCACCAATCGTGGCGTCAAGGTATACCCAGACGGCCTTCCTGAGACGTTCTGGACGGATCACTGGCGCTGCCGCTTTATCTCACCTGATGGTTCTACACTGGCATACTCGGATGTTCTTCGGCTCCTGACAGCACTCTACGGTGCCTCCTGTGACGTCATCAAGACGGAAAACCTGTACACGTTTGATGGTGAGCGCGGCTATTCCCTGGGTCAAGGAGAATAAGCTTGGCCTGCGGAGATTCCAGGTTTAAGACAAAAAGGTGTCCCGTATCTTCAGAAGCATGAAATCTCGGGACGAACGGACAGTTTCAAGGGGAAAGGAATCGGGCGAGGACCGTGTGCTGCATTTCGTGCTGCGGGTATTGCTACTGGGTATAGCCCTTGTCTCGGTTGCTGCTACCTCTCAAGCGCAAGTCATATCTCTTTATGATGTGATCTATCGTCCTCCGGGAGAAAACTGGTTGCAGGTTCAAGGAGGGGATTTCAACATCATCTATCCGGCAGAGCACGAGCAGCAGGCTCGTGAGATGATGAATGTCCTCAGGTCAACGAGGCCGGAAACTGACTCTTTCCTGGGTGTTGAGCATTCATACACGTTGACTGCCATTCTGTCGGATCAATCCGATTCCGGGAACGGCTTTGTGACGCCGTTTCCATACAAAACCGAGATCAATGCCATTGCATTACGCGGCAGGGCACTGTCACGTCGCCATCAAAACTGGATTCAAGTTGTAACGGCGCATGAGCTCGTGCACGCTGCCCAAGCCGAGTTTCAGGTGCCCTTCAGCATGACGGGCATTGCTAGACGATTCGCCCCGGATTTCGCTCGTGCCCTGAGCCTCTTTAAGCCGTCTGGTGTGGTGGAGGGCATGGCCGTGTATCGGGAAAGTCAGATTCCAGAGGGCGCAGGCAGGTTGAACCACTCCTATTTTTTGATGCAGGCCCGAGCGGGTATGATGGAGCGAGGGGGGTGGTCTTTGGTACAGGCGCTGGAAAGGCCGAACTATACACGTCCTTTTGATCGGTATTATCATGGAGGGTCCTTGTTCGTGGACTTCCTCATGCAGACCTACGGCCATGACAGGATGTTGGCGTCCTTGCGATGGCAACAGTATCTGCCGTTTTCCGGATATGGCTCGAATCTTCGCTTGGCACTGGGCCAGTCCCCAAGTGTGGTGGAGGCAGCATTTCGGGACTGGTTCCTGACGAAGGAAGGCGAGCAGCGCGAGAAGATTGGGGTGCTCACATCATCTCATCTTTTGGCGAAGAAGCTAGGACGCACTCACAGACGACCATACTGGCACGAAGACGGTAGCGTGATCACGTTTGCTCTCGGATACGCCATGCCACGGGGTTTCCAGCGGGTATCGCCCGAAGGTCGCCTCAATAGGATAGCCAGAAACGAGATTACCGATGACGCGTCTTTTCAACTCGATTCGGACTCTCGCTTCATCTATTACTCGAGATACCTTGAGCATCCCAATGCACCCCAGGCCAAGACTGCATGGGCCTACCGCATGAATACTGAAACGGGAGACGAGGTGCGACTGGTAGGATCCGGTCACACGTACAACCCTGTGGTGATCAAGGGAGACCGCATACTGGCACTGCGGTCGGATGGGCAGTTTAATCGTATTGTGGAAATAACGTCTGGTGAACAGGTAACCATGCTGCAGGAGCCGGCACTGGAAATTGTATCACTCGCACCGCGTCCGGGTTCAGATTCGCTTGCCGTAATTGCTAAGTCCGGTCCACATCAAGCAGCTTTCTTAGTGAAGATCAATGATGCCGACTGGTCGTTGTCTCCATGGATTGGTTTTGAGGATTCCTCGGTTTACGATGGTACCTGGAGCTCAAATGGTCGCTTTTTCGCCTTTACATCCGATCACACGGGCGTGATGAATGTGTACGTGTTGGATGCGTGGAAGGAGAGTCTGGTGCAGGCAACGAATGCACTATACGGCGCCATGGAGGGTCACGTAACGCCTGATGGCAAGCGGCTGGTCTTCATAGAGTATGGCGAAGAACAGTTTGATTTGCGCACAATGACCCTGGACCAGCAAGGAGTAAAAAGCCTGAATCGGGATGTGGCGAACGAGACGTGGAACACGACGTGGCGCGAAGATCAGAGTTTCATCGATCCACTTCCAGCGCTGGATGCCGAGTTCAACGGGGCTCGCGGGTACAATCCTTGGCAGCACTTGAAACCGCGAATGGTCTACCCGACAGCCTATTTGGACCAAGCCAGAGAACGGGATGTTGATGCGCGGCTTGGTCTTGGCCTGGGGCTTGCCATGCAGGGTACCGATCTATTACAACGGATAGCTTGGTACAGTGAAGGGATTATCCAAAAGAATCGCCTCTGGGGAGAAGTTGGTATCCAATCCGGTGCGTTTTCATTTCGTCCTGGCGTCAAATTGGAACGTAGACCCACCACCGTGGATGCGATTGTGCAGGGTGAGCAGGGAGAACAGAATATCCAGCGAGTTATCAGAGATCGGATCAGTTGGTCGGTTTCCGCGACGCTACCGCATACGTTGGACCAGAATGTTCACAGAACGAGTTTCATTCCATCGCTCTCCTTGTCGTTCCGCTCGGATCGGTTCATGGATGACGATTTGGCGTTGCTTCAAGAACGTCGTGGTCGCCTGGCCTTACAACCTTCGTTCTTCTTTGGTCACCGTATGCTGCGCAACTCCCGCGACATCTGGCCGACAAGTGGAAGGTTCATTTCCTGGTATTCCGATATCGAATTGAATCGGGACGTGGGGGAAAAGCAGCGTGGTAGCATTGCCTCGGCGAATGTGTACGTTCCATTCCTGAGACAAAGCAACACATCCATTCGGATAGACGCCGGGCACCTTTTTCAGAACCGAGCCGGCATCTTCGGTCTTCGGTTTTTCAAACCTACCGGCTGGGAGGATGCGCGTGTTGGTAGCGGTCACTACGGGCGCTTGGGATTGCGCATTCGGCAGCCTGTTGCCTTTCCTGAGGATGGTTGGCTGACCATTCCGGTCTTTATACGGGCCTTGTACCTGAAAGCCGGCCTCGAAACGGTTGCCCGGTTGGAAGACACATCGAATAGCTTCTCAACTGGAAGCATGGGACTCGGAATCAAGTTTCGAGTGTGGCACTTCTTCGATATTGATGTGAGTTGGGACGCCGCTTACCGCTTTCAGACGAAAGAGTGGGATACCGTCTGGAAAACGGTTTCTGAAAACTGATCTTGCTGGCATTGCTTTTGCAGTTCCACCAAGTCCGGCCAAGGTGTAAACAGCCAGCGTCAACTATGTCGACAGGGTGTTAAAATAGTAGCACATTGTTTGCTGAACGGTGATCTGCTCGACATGGCGAAATCAACCCACCCCTCCCGGAATCTCAGTAGGAGAGAGCGTCAAATCATGGACGTTCTCTTTCGAAATGGTCCGTCGACGGTCGCCGAGGTCAAGGACCGGCTGCCGGATGGTCTCGGCTACTCAGCTGTCAGGGCCCTGCTGCGTATTCTGGAAGAGAAGGGACATGCACGGCATGAAAAAGTGGGCCCTCGATTAGCGTCAGGAATTGAAAAGCCCCCGAGCTCAGACTTGAACGCAATTGCATGGCTAAGGGACCGCCCAGATGGCTCGGGAGCCTTGGGTTACTCGTTTGCTTGAAGCGCAACTGGGTCAGGCTTGCGATCTCCCAGCGATAATCCTCTCGGTCACGAAGTCGCTGAGCGTCTTCCTCCGTTATGAAAGAAGGTTCCTCTGGACCCACGTCATGAACCTGCGCAGCGCAATCTGATATACCGATATACAGGTGGACGACCAGTATCCAGAGGAGTGTGGCGATTCGTGGCATTCCAACGCACATGTCGCTCACCACAGCCGATTTCCATTCCTTTACCATTCGCCCCCACTGGTATCCCATTCACTATCAAGGACACGTTCGGCAGGAAACCGTAACGGAGGAAACAGGGTTGACCCTTAACCTCATCCATGACGCATCTCAAACACGTACACATGATCACCCGACTACGCGCTCTGGCCATCCTGATGCTCGGCGCGGTGCTGTGGACTCCTTCTACTCAAGCGCAAGAGTTCAATTGCGTGGTAGGCGTCAACTACAGGGCCTTGTCTGGCTCCGATTATTCGTTCCTGGATGAGCTCCAGGAACGTTTGTTTGAGTACATGAATGATCGCCAATGGACCAATGATCTATTTGAGCAAGAGGAGCGCATTGACTGTAATTTGCAGATAGTTTTTTCGGAAGCGCCTTCACTGACAAGTTTCCGCGCCCGCCTCATCCTGGCCTCTCGCCGACCGATTTACGGCTCAGCACAGCAGACGCAGGTATTGACCCTTAGTGATGAGGAATTGCAATTCGAATACTCCCAAGGCACGCCGCTCATCTATCAGCCGGATAAGTACCACCCCTTAACTTCGGTGCTCGATTTTTACGCCCATATCATGCTGGGGTATGATTACGACACCTTTGATGCAATGGGGGGGCAGCCTCATTTCGAGGAGGCTCGTCGCATCGCCGAGTTGGGTGAGACAAGTGGTGCTCTGGGCTGGTCATCCATAGGTGGCGGGCAAAGTAAAGGGGAGCTGATTTCACAGATCCTGGATTCGCGCTTCGCTCCACTGCGCCAAATCTATTTCGATTATCACTACGGAATGCTGGATCACTTCATCGATAAGCCCGACGAGTCCCGAGAGAAATTGCTCACTACGGTGCTTGAGCTGCAGACGCTTCGAGAAGATGTGACCCGCGCGTATTATCTGGATCAGTTTTTCGCAGCCAAGTACTCCGAGATCATTCGCGTCTTCAAGGGCAGCCAGGAGGCGTCCCAAGCATTTGATGCGCTTTCGCAAAGCGATCCTGCGCATTTGTCAGACTACTCGACCATGATGAATTAGACAGGCTCAATGGCCTGGCCGGGTCTGCACGGGAAATGTTGTACGAGAGGGGGGACTCGAACCCCCACGTCCTGAGGACACTAGATCCTAAATCTAGCGCGTCTACCAATTCCGCCACTCTCGCTGGCGCCGCTGTAATACAGAATGAACTGTTGGAGTTCCAATCAATGATGTTTCTGCGCTTGAAAAATTTTGTTTCCGTCTTTGGATTGCTCGCGGTTCTGCTTTTAAGCGCATGTGCCCCCCCGAGGGAAGTCCTGACGGTAAGTCAGCGCTTGGAGCCGATTCCATCTACAGAGGAGGGGCAAGCGGAGCCACCCCCTGTGGTCGAGGAGCGCTATCCTGAGATTTCCCTTCAGCGATTTGATGATGGACGCATGTGGACGTTCGAAGTGCCCCCAACATCATGGTGGCAGGAGGCCTATGGACTGGAAGTGGATGATGAGTGGCTGATCCGGGCTCGGAGAGGTGCTCTGCAGTTCGGTAGGATATGTTCAGCTTCTCTGGTGAGTCACCGGGGTCTGGTCATGACAAACCACCATTGTGCCCGAGACTACGTGTCGAAGGTTTCTGGGGATGAAGAGGCATTGCTTGATGAAGGTTTTTATGCCACTTCAACCGGAATGGAGCGCCGTGTGCCTGGTCTGAAAGTTCGACAGGTGCTGGAGATCGAAGACGTTTCGGAAGAAGTCTTGCGGGCAGCGCGTGATGTGAAGGGATGGGGTCCAAAGGCTGATGCCCGCAAGAAACGAGCTGATGCCATTGAACGGCGTTTGGCAGCTCGCAATTCCCGTGCAGATTCTACGCTGGAGTTCAAGGTCGTGGAGCAGGTCCCTGGGGTCCGCTATTCAGCGTTTACCTATCGCGTATTTCATGACGTGCGCTTGGTCTGGGTTCCGGAACTGGCTGTTGGTCGCTTTGGCGGTGACTCAGACAATTTTGAATGGCCACGGCATACGCTGGACGCTGCCTTCTTTCGCGTCTGGGAAGATGGAGAGCCGTTACGTACCGCCGATCACTTCCGGTTCGACGCTTCTGGGGCTGAGCAGGGTGAGCCGGTTTTCGTTGTTGGGAATCCTGGTTCAACGAAGCGCCTGGTCACCGTGAGGCAGCTTGAGTACCTCCGTGACGTTGCTCTTCCAGAGGAATTGGCCGTTCTGAAAGACCGAATCGGGCGACTTGAAGCATTTGTTGAGTCGCATCCAACCCTGGCTGATTCTTTTGATGTTCGAAATGCACTGATGACAGCCAATAACCAATTCAAGGGTCAACAGGGGCAACATGATGCGTTGGTGAAAGGCGAGATCATGTCCAGGACGCAGGCGTGGGAGGATTCCGTTCGCCGTGTGCTCGAGCGGGATAGCGCATTGTCGGGTAGTTTCGGTCGCCCATTCAGGAATATTGCGTTGACGCAGCAGTCGAAAGAACAGTCTGCGCCCAGGGCTACCTCGTTCACACACTTCCTTAATCCGTCTCTGTCTTCGCATATTCTGATGCGGGCTATGTACGGATATGTCTATGCCCTCTCTGCGCGACGCGGCGCCCCACCCGAGGTGCTGAAGGATATCATGACGGAGGCCATGCAGATCACGGACTGGCCTCGTGAACTGGAGCGCAGCATAATAGAGGCTCGTCTGAATGACTTTGAACAGGCTCTAGGAGTTGACGACCCAACGGTCAGGAGAATGCTGGCTGGTGTTTCGGCTGCCGAAATGGCCGATTCCGTTGCGACATACTCGTCGCTTGCCGATTCGGCTGCTTTCCGCGAGCTGTTGGATGCCAATTATTTGGCCAGCAAGGATGTAACGGTTGATTTGATCAACACCATAGGAGCGTTGTATTTCACATTGGATGGACAGCTTCAATCGCTCTCAGAGCGCGAAGATGATCAGGTAGATCGCCTGGCGGAATTGCGCTATCACATCCAGGGAGATGCAACACCACCGGATGCCGCTTTCACATTACGCATTACGGATGGCTTGGTGGCTGGCTATGGTTCGGGTGAGGACGCATTACCCGCGTTTACGACCCTTTCAGATATGTTTCAGTTGGCTGATTCCTTGGCAGGAAAGCGTGATTGGGAGCTTCCTGCAGCATGGTCAGATCGCAAAGCTGAATTGGATGGAGGTGTCATCATCAATTTGGTCACCACGACAGACATTACGGGTGGTAATTCTGGTTCGCCCTTACTGGATGGGGAGTTACAGGTCGTCGGACTGGTCTTCGATGGCAACATGGAAAGCTTGGCCAACGAGTATGTCTTCTCAGATGAGGCTGCGCGTACGATTGCCGTAGATGTTCGTGCGCTGATCGAGGTGCTGGAAGTGATGGTAGACGCCGATCGGCTTATTCTCGAGCTCCTGGAAGGCAATTTCT